>MDTB01135015.1_pt1 | contig 39218 bp, 44 predicted proteins | sample 811161 | NCBI WGS metagenome assembly MDTB01 (sample SAMN05326650, study PRJNA326480) | marine metagenome | isolation source: seawater | place: Mediterranean Sea | collected 2009 | reverse complement strand
GCCGTTTGCGGTCCAAGCGGTGGCAAACCATCTCGGAGAAGAGCCGGAATATGCCGATCACATCCTGTATATCGGTGATCTTGAAGTTCCGCTCGATCAATTCTGGGATCTCTACATCGATTATCCCTATCTGACGGACCAGGGTGGAGGGCGTATTGCCAGGTTGCACGAAGAAATTGGCATTTCAGCTTCGGACATTCTGTTTATCGATGATGAAGAGGAACTCGAGGAACTCGCTTTTCTGGTCGAGGGCAAGATTGCACTGATCGGTGAGGTCGCGGAAGTTGCGCATGACGAGTTCGAAACACCGGTAGGTAATGTCTACGGTGTTGAGATTATCGCGAACACCATAGGCACTATTCTCAATAATGGACCATTACAACCGGCATCGTTCCTGGTGGAGACGATTATCGCTTTGCTGATGATGGCGTTCTTCATCCTGACGAGACAGATGAGACGCCCGGGTCCTCTTTATGGCCTCAGTGTCGGCGTGCTGGCCCTTTATATTGGCATCGCGGTCGCACTTTACATCATGCTGGGCTATGTCCTGTCGATGAGCTACGTACTGATGGCCAGCATCCTTGCAATCGCGGTCGTCACAGCCAAGTTCTACATCGCAGAAATGAGGCAGAAAGCTCAGATCCGTGACGCTTTTGGCCAATACCTGTCGCCCAAGGTGGTCGCGGACCTCGTCAAGGATCCTGAAAAGCTAGCGCTGGGTGGAGAAGAACGGGAAATGACAGCGTTCTTCTCGGATATTGCTAAATTCTCCTCTTTTTCCGAGAAGATGACGCCGACAGAACTAGTCAACGTGCTGAATGATTACCTGACCGCGATGTGTGACATCATCGTGACCACCGAAGGTACCATCGACAAGTTTGAGGGTGATGCGATCATTGCCTTCTGGGGCGCTCCTGCGATTCAGGAAGATCACGCCCGTCGAACGTGTGAGTCCGCATTGGACATGCGGAATCAACTGGCGCCGCTCGGTGAACTGTGGGCGGCAAAAAACTATCCTGCGATCAGTGTGCGTATGGGAATCAACTCCGGTCCGATGGTTGTCGGGAACATGGGTTCTGCCCAGCGCATGGACTACACGATTATGGGTGATGCTGTAAACCTGGCGGCACGTTTGGAAGGCGCGAATAAGGCCTACGGATCAGGTATTATGATCTCTGAGTCCACCTACCAGTTGACCCAAGAGCATGTAGATGTGCGTTTGCTGGATAAGATCCGAGTCGTAGGCAAGACTGAGCCTGTAACCGTTTACGAACTGATGGAACGAAAGGATCAGACGGCAGGACCGACTGCGGATCTTGTTCACCAGTATGAGAAGGCGCACCAACTCTATCAGGCGCGTAATTTTGGTGATGCTGCAGAAGCGTTCAAATTGTGTACGTCTATTGACGCAGAAGACGGCCCCTCGCAGACATTTCTCGCTCGCTGTCGTGAGTATGCCGAGTCGCCACCTTCGCCTGACTGGGACGGCGTTTTTGAACTCGAAGATAAGGGCTGACCTGCCCAGGTGTATAGACGATGACGACACAACAGATTATTGAAGAGAAACTGGTAGGTGGGTTTGATCTTCAACACCTGCAGGTAATTAACGAAAGCGGGCAGCACAATGTGCCTGACGGTTCGGAATCGCACTTCAAAGTGGTTTTGGTCGCAGAAGCGTTCGAAGGCACGCGTCTGATTGCACGACATCGCCTCGTCAATGAAACCCTGGCTGATGAACTCGCAGGTGGGGTACATGCATTGTCCATTCACACGTACACTCCAGAGGAATGGCGAAAACGGCACGGTGATGTGCCGATGTCACCACCTTGCCTGGGCTGAGCTCAGGACACGTGCAAGCGGATCCCATATTGCTGGAGAACGGGATCGGAACTCATCTCGAAGCACAACTATCGGTGCCTGGTCTTGAAATGCTGACGATCCAAACCAGTTCAGGAACTCTCCCCCTGCTGATTGTTCGTGGACGTCGTCGATCGATGGGTGTACACATCTTTCCAGATCGGCTTGCTGAACTCCGTTTACCATTTCAGTGCCAAACCGAAGACGTTGTGAGATTCCTTTACGAACGTTGGGACTGGATAGACACGACCGTTCGCGGGCTTCCCGTAGGCGCGGTCTATCCCCAGCAATACCACGATGGCGCGACACTGGCGGTTTTTGGAAAACCGCGATCGCTTACCCTGTTATGGGGACGTCCCATGGTAGCGTTGGATGAATCAGAAATACTGGCCTATGGTCGAGACCATGGACCGGAGGCCGTGGAACAACAATTGGGCCGCTATTTCTCGCGGCTCGCATCAGGGTATCTACCACCTCGGCTATCTCGTTGCCATCAGATTGTCTCCCAACGACTCGCGGAAGACTTACCGGAGTACACGGTCTCTGTTCGAAAAATGAAAGCTGCCTGGGGGCGTTGTCGTGATAACGGTCACATAACGTTGAACAGCGCCCTCGTTCAGAAATCGACCGAAGTCATTGATCTCGTCTTGATTCATGAACTATGTCACCTTTTGGTGATGGATCATAGTGCTCGTTTCAAGTTGCTGATGGATCGGGCACTACCCGATTGGCGTCGTCGTGAGGTGTTGCTGTCAGGTTGTTTCTAAAGTAACGGTTCGAGCTCGGTAAAGATACTCTCCATGATCAGAGGCTGGGCCTCTGGCCTCGGATGAATACCATCGCGCTGAATTAGACTTCTCGACGTGGTCACTCCGTCGAGAAGCACTGGAAGTAGAGGAACCTCTGCCGCCTCGGAAACCTCATGAAAAAGAGATTCGAAGGCGCGGGTATAGCGCTTACCGTAGTTAGGCGGTAATACCATGCCAACCAACAGAACGTGTGCATCTGCTGCCTGAATCGCCATGATCATGTCTTCCAGATTCTGGCGGATTCTATCAATCGGGTATCCCCTAAGACCGTCATTGCCACCCAGTTCAAGAATGACAATGGCTGGCTGATGGTGTTCCAGTGTGCCTGCCAATCGAAGTCTTCCTCCGCCGGTGGTCTCTCCGCTGACACTAGCATTAATGATCTGATAACCCGGATGGGACGTAGACATTTTTTGTGCGAGAAGTTGGACCCATCCCTGCTCGGTCTCCATCCCATACGCTGCACTGATGCTGTCGCCAAATACGACGATCGTTTGCTCCTTGCCATGAACGGTTAGACTGCTCAGTATCAACGCGTGAATGATGACGCTGGTCAATAGTCGTAACGAGGAACAGCAGTTGGCAGAAGAGAATTTGAAAGGAGAGATGCAGCCGATCGTCAAAGTCGTGAACCTGTCAAAGTCAGTAGGTACCAGTGAAGGTACGCTGACCATCTTGGAAGGTATCAACCTCGAAATCAACGAATCTGACAGTGTCGCGATTGTCGGTGCGTCGGGATCCGGAAAGACGACCTTGCTGAGTTTGATGGCTGGTCTGGATCTACCATCGACGGGTCAGGTATTCCTTGGGAACGACGAAATTACGGCAATGACCGAAGAGGAACGAGCCCGGGTGCGTGGACGGCGCGTTGGTTTTGTCTTTCAGTCGTTTCAACTATTAGGGAGCCTGACCGCACTCGAAAACGTCATGCTACCTGCGGAACTAAAAGGCGATGCAGACGCTATGGGTCGTGCTGGTGAGCTGATGGAGCGCGTTGGTCTCGGACATCGTCTTCAGCACTACCCACGCCAGTTGTCTGGCGGCGAACAACAAAGGGTTGCTATTGCGCGTGCATTTGCTTCTGACGCGGAAATCCTGTTCGCAGACGAGCCGACGGGTAATCTGGATACCCGAACCGGTGAACGCGTGATCGATCTCGTGTTTGATCTGAACCGTGAGTTTGGTACGACACTGATCTTGGTGACGCATGACGGCCGGTTGGCGGATCGATGTGACCAGTCCATCTCACTGGATTCCGGCGCCATCATAGAGGTAAGGGGATGAATATCAGACTGGCACTGCGCCTACTTTGGCGGGACTGGCGTGCAGGTGAGCTTACATTGCTGCTGGCGGCGCTGGTCATCGCTGTCGGTACAGTCACAACGATCACGCTCTTTGTCGATCGACTACAGCAGGCGCTGTTGCTTGAGTCGTCCTCTTTTCTCGCTGCAGACAAGGTCATTTCTACTGATCAGCCATTGCCGTCAGTGATCCTGGAGAAGGCACGAGAACTTGGATTACAGCATGCAGAGACGCTCCAATTCGTCTCAATGGTTTTCGCTGAAGAACGGGCGCAATTCACGGCCGTCAAAGCTGTAGATGATCACTATCCACTGCGCGGTACGTTGATCACATCCCTGACCCCCTTTACCGGTGGCGCCGTTGCAACAGGCGGACCCGATCGCGGGACTGTCTGGATGGATTCGCGATTGTTCCCAGCGCTCGATATCGAACCGGGTACTGCGCTCGAGATTGGTGAGGCCATGCTGGATGCTGACAAAGTGTTGATTAAGGAGCCTGATCGAGGCGGTGGCTTCAGCAACGCCGCACCCAGAGTCATGATGCACCTAGATGATGTAGAGGGAACGGAGGTCGTTCAGCCTGGTAGCCGAATCACATATCAATACCTGTTTGCGGGCGATTCGCGAGTCATGGCGGTGTTCGAGGAGTGGGTCCGACCGCAACTTCGGCAAGGTGAGCGGATTTACGGCGTTCGTGAGGGTGCGGAGGGGATCGGCAATGCGCTTGAACGTGCAGAGCGCTTTCTGCTCCTCGGATCTCTGCTCGGCGTTGTTCTTGCTGGTGTCGCCATTGCGCTCGCCGCACAGCGTTACGCACATCGACATTTTGATCATGTCGCTATTCTAAAGACACTTGGAGCTACCCCGGCCGCGGTCGACAGTATTTTCATACAGATTTTCGTTGTTCTCGGCGTGCTGGCGACGATTCTCGGAGCGCTCGTGGGATACGCTACGCAATCTGGTATCGCTGCCATATTGTCACCCTACATTCCGGTCGAACTCCCTGCCGCGGGACCGCGCCCTGTGATCCTTGGACTGGTGACCGGGTTTGTCTGCCTGCTTTCCTATGCTTTGCCCCCGTTGCTTCGGTTGCGCAATTCGCAACCCGTGAGAGTGATCAGACGCGATCTTGACGTACAGCCAGTCAGCCAGACATTGTCCTATGTGGTTGCGGTGGTCGGCACCATCGGGCTGATGGTTTGGTACAGCGGCGATGTGCGACTGACAGCGATGGTCTTCTCCGGTGCGGTCGCCGCAATTGCGGTCCTCGGTATTGCAGCCTACTTTTTGCTGCGTTCTGGTCGGTTGATTGGCATGCAGGCAGGTAGTGCCTGGCGTCTTGCGCTGGCCGGGATGCAGAAACGAGGTCGAGAGAACGCGCTCCATATCATGGTGTTTGCGATTGCCATCATGTTGCTGTTGATGCTGTATTTGGTCCGAACGGCACTAATTGACGAATGGCGTGCTCAACTCCCTGAAGATGCCCCGAACCATTTTGCATTGAATATTGCACCGGATGACGTCAGTTCCATTGAACAGATGTTCACTGAGAACAATGTCCGTGCTCAGCCACTTTTCTCGATGGTGCGCGGACGCATTCAGATGGTTAACGGAGAATCAGCCAGAGAACGTGACCGATCGCTTCGGGGTGAAGGTGGTCCGCGAAGAGGACCACGCTCGACCTCTCAGCGGAATCTGACATGGGCGCGCGACCTCCCGGATGACAACGTGGTGATCGAAGGCGAGTGGTGGTCATCGAACCATGTAGGTGACGCCGAGGTGTCACTGGAGTCGGACTTTGCCTGGATCAACGGTCTGTCGGTCGGCGATGAATTGATCTTCAACATCGAAGATCGCGAGCTCCCGGTCACGGTCTCAAACATTCGGCGAGTCGCCTGGGATAACATGCAGCCCAATTTCTATATCATCTTTTCCCCTGGATCACTGGCTGAGTTTCCCTCGACCTATATGACCAGTTTCTATCTGCATGGTGATCAGAAACTGCTTCTTAATGATCTACTCCGTGCTCATCCAACGATGTCAGTACTCGAGGTCGACGCGCTGATAGAACAGATTCAGAACATCATTGAACAGGTGACACTCGCTATCGAGCTGGTCCTACTACTGATCATGATTTCGGGTGCACTTGTACTGCTGGCCAGCATTGAGGCCAGTATGGACGAGCGTTTCAAACAGCATGGCATCCTTCGGACTCTGGGCGCCTCGCGGAGACTGGTGATGGGTTCACTGGTGATCGAATTTGCGGCGTTAGGCCTATTTGCCGGATTACTGGCGACGTTAGGTTCCGAAATCAGTGTATTCATGTTGGAAACACAGGTCTTTGAGCTGGGTTATCAACCGAATATGACGCTGTGGCTGCTAGGTCCGATCGTTGGCACTCTCCTCATCGGTATAGTTGGGACGTTAGCGACACGCAAGGTCGTAAGTACACCACCGTCGACAGTCCTGAGGGAGCTTGGTTGAGCCGGATACATTAGCCGGGGTGCCAGCTGCCATCGTCAAGTTTCTTTAACCAGAGTTGAGAGAACCAATGGTAGGTCTGTGGGCTGCCCGGTGTCACCCGAACGGGCATGGTGCAGTTATAACGTGAGCGACCTGCTGGAAGCGTTTCGGGACCACGAATCGTGAATTGTGAGCCGTCGCGCGTGATCGCAGCGGCACCGCCTGGCGCGAAACACGCTAGCTGGTGAAGCCTGAGACGGTCTCCATACAAGGAGAGATTGAGGATCGGTCGCGCCTGATCTGTGAATGGTTCCAGCCGTGCTGTCTCGACAAGCGGCATTGGGCGACTGGAAACTTTCGTTGGAAACTGCTCTATGCTGCCGTAGGGACCACCCATTGGAAACCTCGGCAACAGCGCAAAATCACCGTGCCTTGACGCTGGGCCGCTTTGCTGGCCGAAGGCCGTGTAGCCAAGATCGTCGATAATTTGGAGTACTCTGAGGTTGTATTCGCCATAGGGGTACGCCAGCAACTTGTGGTTCTCCGCGAGCTGACCAATAAGGACCTGTTCGGCGCCTTCGATTTCTTCGCGTATCCGCGTTTCCCATTCCGCTTCCATCTCACCATTTAGATAGCGTTGCAGATGTATATGTGATTTCGTGTGATTGGCGAAGCTGGCGCCTTGCGACTGCATCTCGCGCATTTGCGCCGTGGTCATGTAGTGAGGCCGGTTCATGTAGTCTGTTGAGACAAACACTGTGAAAGGCAAATCGTGCTCAACGAGCATTGGAAAGGCTGTTTGGTAGATGGAATCAAAGGCATCATCGAAAGTGATCGCCACAGTTCGCGGTGCCAGGTCCTGACCCGATCGCAACCGAGTAATCGCTGTTGGTAAGTCAATGACCACGTAGTCGTTGTCTGCCAGATATTTGAGGTGCTCACGAAAAACGGCTGGTGTCGTGCTGGTTGAAGCTGGCGTGTCATCATCGATGTGGTGGTATTGGAGGATGACAAGTCCGTAGTCGGTCTGGTTTAGTTCAGACGCGAGTGCGCTTGTGGCGATCAGACACTTCAGCCCGAACACAACCAATAAGACTGATGAAAAATTCGGTACACTGTCGCGCTGACTGTGAGAGATCACTGGATACATTTAGATAAATGGCTCATGAAGAGAAAAACGCCCCGATCAAGGACACTTCTGTGGTACCCCAGAACACGCTTCGCAAGAATAAACTGAACCAAAACAAACTGAATAAGCGCCTGCGCAGAGAGATCGGTCGTGCGATCGCTGATTTTCGCATGATTGAGCCCGGAGACAAGGTCATGGTTTGCGTGTCAGGGGGGAAAGACTCACTTGCGATGCTCGATATCTTGATGAATCTCCAAAAACATGCGCCGGTGTCCTTTTCAATCCTCGCAATCAATCTGGATCAGAAGCAGCCCGGATTTCCTGAAAACATTCTGCCTGAGTACTTTGAGCGATTAGCAGTGCCGTATGAGATTCTGGAAGAAGATACCTACTCACTGGTGACCGAGATGGTGCCAGAAGGAAAGACCTATTGTGGTTGGTGCTCAAGGTTTCGCAGGGGGATACTCTACAAGTACGCACGTCGGCATGGTGTGACCAAAATTGCGTTGGGGCATCACCGGGATGACATCCTGGAAACCTTATTTCTGAATATGTTCTTCGGTGGCAAGATGAAAACGATGCCTCCAAAACTCCTGAGTGACGATGGGCATAACGTTGTCATCAGGCCGCTGGCGTATTGTCGTGAGAAGGATATCGCCGAGTACGCAGCGTTGTCGGAGTTTCCGATCATCCCCTGTAACCTGTGTGGTTCTCAGGACAACCTGCAGCGCCAGGTGATCAAGGACATGCTGCAGTCCTGGGATCGCGAGTATCCCGGTCGGCTCGAGTCCATCTTCAGGGCTGTCACCGACGTGGTGCCTTCGCACCTGCTGGACGAACGCCTGTTCGAATTCAAGAACCTCACTGCAACGCCCGCGAACGAACTCCCGGTTCTCAACATCGAGCAATGGTAACGTGCGTCGCAGTGATGACTGACCATCAGTCGGCCAGACTTTCTGTATTTCTACTCTTAACCCAAAACTGGAGATCAAAGTGACGACAGCCATCACTACCGAGCAGAAAGCTCAGTTCGTTCGCGATGGTTTTATCGTGCTTAGAGATATGGTGCCTCGCGAACTCACCGATCGAGCGCGGCGCGAGATCCACATGCATACGGTATCGACGGAAATTAGCAGGCCCTATCATGCACTTGTTGGCGACAGCATCAAGGTAAATGCGGTGAGTCCGGGCTGGGTCAAGACGGATATGGGTGGCTGCGCATCGATCCCTGGAAGACGGCGCAGACACCATTGTCTGGCTTGCTTGTGAAGAGCCGGGCGAGTTGAACAGTCAGTTTGTCGAAGATCGCGCACCGGTTGCATTGTAGATCGAGTGATGGTGTCAGAGTCATGAGTCTTACCCCTGAAACGCTCAAGAAAGAAGAGGTTTGAATGAAACTCGGCGTATCACATCAGGCACCGGAACACCTGAACAATAGGCGGTTTGATTTTCTATTGGGACTCGGTGTTGAAGCTATCGAGGTTCGGCTGCTCAGTCATGAGGCAACCCGGGAGAAGTTGGAAGAGATCAAATCGACCGTCGATTCCAGCGGGTTGGGACTCCATGAGATCATGCTGAACGATCTCTACAACTCGACCTCTGCAGCATTGTCACTCCCGGAGGCGGAAAGCGACATCGAACGGATGAAGTCGTTTATTACGGATCTTGGTGAGCTTGGAATTCCTCATACGACCTACGCCTGGCACACCGGTGGCATGTATGAAACGCATCGAGATGAAACACGTGGTGTGCCTACCCGCGGTTTTTCAACGGAATTGGCGAACGCCGCTCCGAATACCTTTGAACGGAAGTTCTCAGAGGATGAACTGTGGCAGAGTTACGACGTTTTCCTTCGCGAGGTGTTGCCGGTTGCGCGACAGGCGAACGTCAAGTTACAGCTACACCCCAACGATCCGCCCATGGATCATCAAGGTATCCCTCGGATCTTCAAGAGCACTGAAGCATTTCAACGTGCGATGGCTATGGCGGATCAATCACCGTACTCAGGTATTCTCTTTTGTGTGGGAACTTGGGCTGAAATGTCCGGTCGGGATGGACAAGGGGAAGACGTGATTGCCGCACTTCGTGAGTTCGGTGCCGGTGGCCAGATCCACCAAGTGCATATGCGGAACATCACCTCACCACTGCCTAATTTTGTAGAGACCTTTCCCGATGGCGGTTATCTGAATTTGCATTCCATCATGGATGTGCTGGTCGAGATCGGTTTTGACGGCATGATTGTACCGGACCACGTTCCGGGTGAAGGTGATAACGCGATGTTGATCAACGAGGCGTATACACTCGGGTATCTGCGTGCGCTGATCCAGTACGCGCAACATCAGTCATAGAGTGGACGTGCAGACGTATCCGAAAAGGAACAGCGCCGCAGTGAAAACCACCGGTAAACCATTCAGACATTGTCAGTTTTTCCCAGATCGCCAGTCACAAGGATTGGAGATGCATCGATATCACTAGCGTCCATCATCTCAGCGATGTGCTGGAGCGACGCGATCAGCATATTGCGCTGCCAATCTGGGAGTTTGCGAAACTCTCGAAGAAAGCCTGCTTGCAGCAACTCTGGTGCTTGCGCGAGTTTTTCACGGGCATCGTCGGTGAGCAGGATCGTAACGGTCCGACGATCAGTACTACCGCGTTCCCTTGTCACCAGTCTATGACCGACCATTCGGTCGACGATCGTCGTCACTGTTGCTTGTGACAACAGGACCTCCTTGGCGATCGCGGACGGTGTCGGATGGTTGAGCTTGTTGATGGCTTGCAGCACAAGCAGCTGTGATGTCGTTAAACCCGTAGACTTTAGCAATCGCCTCGATTGGATGTCGATCGCACGGGTGATGCGCCGTAAGGCAATCAATATGTCGTCGTAGTCACGCATAAGCTGGTTTCGGGGTCAGGGGAAAGTGCCAGGGTGTTAGTTGATGTACTGTCATAACCTATGATCCTGGCACTTTACTCGGCCCCCTGTGCGAGGTCACCCAGCGCTGCCTTAAGCGTCCCCAGATAAGGTTCGAAACGTGACCACTGATCCAGACTGGAGGTAAAGATGGGTTGGCGTACCTGCTCCGAACTGGGTGTACGCACCGCTCTTTCCGTTTCATGGAAGTTCAGACAGGATTCCTCAAACGGTAAGCCGCAGAAGTCCAGAAGTGACCGAATGTTCCCCTCTGGATCTGCAACCAGTTCTTCGTGCTGGACACGATAGACGAAGCCAGTGAGTACCTCATCCCAGTGCGCCATCAATGCGACATAGTCGCGATAGTACTGACCGATATCGCTCAACGAATAGGTAAATTCCTGACCCTCGGCGAAGAGTTGCTTGAAACCACTAAAACAACAGGCCATGGGGTGTCGACGCGCGTCAATAATCTTCGCGTTCGGCAGAATCAGCCGGATGAGTCCGATGTGGCGGAAGTTGTTGGGCATCTTGTCGATGAAGTAGGGCGCACCTTGACGGTGTATCGCGGTGTCACGAATAAACTCCTCACCCAATGCGCGAAGCTGCTCGCCCTTCAGTTCCTTAAGAACATCGGGATATCGGTTGTTCGCAGTGAGCTGTTTGCCACGGCCGAGTTTATGCGCCATGGTCAGGATGTTGGGTAATTCGAGGGTTCCGTCAACCTGACTGTGTGATGAGAGGATTTGTTCGAGCAATGTTGAACCCGCGCGGGGCAACCCCAGGATAAAGATAGGATCTGGCGCGTCGTGGCCTTTATTGTGGTCAAATAGATCGGGCGTACAGACCTCAATCTGCCGCTGCAGGTCGTCGTGCATGCGGTCAGCATCGTATCGACTCTGGGCACGCTTCATATCGTTCCCTTGAAGATAGTAGTCGAAAGCCAGGTCATAGTGCTCGTCATCTTCGAACGACTTTGCGAGCGCGAAAAAGAAGTAGACGCGATCCATATGTGAGAGATTGCTGCCATTCACCCTGCTTTGCATGTCTTTAACTTCTGCTGGAGTGAAACGGTATGTCTTCAGGTTAGCAAGTGAGTACCAGGCTTCCCCATGATCTGGCTGGGAGCGGATGGCATCGTGGTAGGAGTCAACGGATGCAAGGTACTGTCCGGCTGTCTTGAGGGCATGCCCTCGCGATGTCAACGTAATGGGATCCTGGGGAATGACCGACAATACTTCGTTGAACAGCGTCAGCGCCGAATCGAAGTCACCTGTCTGCATTGATTCGACCGCGACAAGTGACTTGAAGCGGGGATTGTTTGGGTTGGTGTCGAGCAGGAACTTAGCTTCTGTGAGCGCCTGGGCAAATTTCTGTCGCTTTCGGAGCACCTGAACGTAGTCGATGCGTAACTGGGGGTTATCGGGCTCAAATGCCACGGCACTTTCCAGCAGAAATTCGGCATCATCAAGAACACCCAGGCGGCTGCCTATGTCAGCGAGCAGTCGCATACCTTCCGTGTGGTCTGGCACTTGCTTTAGCACTTTGCGACAAAGTTCCTCGGCTTTGATCAGCTTCCCTTGAGAGATGAGATCGATGACTGCCAGTAGCGGTTTCGGTAGTTTCTGAAGACGTTCGATCTGCAGTTTGACCTGTTCCGCTGCCTGCGATTGCCCGCTGTCCGTTAGTAACCTATGAAGCTGCTGCCAGCTGGCGGTCAACGCCGGATTCAATTGTGTTGCGCGATTGTAGGCCAGGATTGCGCCCTGCTTATCCTCCAGTTGACGCCGGTTGTGTCCTTCTTCCTGGTGTGCACGGCCATTGTTGGGTGTTCGGTGCTTGAGTTGTTCGAGAGTGGTCAGTGCATCCTCGAATCTTCCCAGATAACGCTGGCAGACTGCCTGCAGATACATCAGCTCACCCAGATCTGCTGTATCGTTCGCCAGATCGTCATAGATCAGCGTGAGTGCGCCACCAAAATCCTTATTTCGGATGCGTGCTTCGATGACGGCGAGTGCCGATTCCTTGTTTGTGGATTGTTCAGCCATGCAGAAACAACAACGCCCCAATGAAGGGGCGCTGAACAGAGTGTGCCTGTGCGACTAAGGTAGCATCAGAAATCATACGAGAAGCGCACACCAATCGTACGAGGACGTGCATAAGAGACGCGTTGTCGATCGAAGCCAAAGCTTCGCGCGACTTCTGCTCTTTCGTCTGTGAGATTGTCGAGATAGAGCTCTGCTGACCAGTTATCGGAGGTCACGCCGGCAGTGAGTCCCAGCATCGTCCAGCCATCCACGCGGTCGCGATTAATGACAATGATGTCGCTGAACGATTCACCCGAATGCGTCAGGTGCGGCATGACATGGGCCAGCATATCACCCCATTGCCATTCGTATCGAGCGCGCAACGTGGTCTGGAACTCTGGTGCGAACGCGAGCGAATCGCCGAGTCGTACGTCGTTGGTCGGTGTAATGACACGGGTGATCTCAGTGTCCAGGAATGAGAAAGCACCACTGAAGGTCCAACCATCTGATGTTGCAGGCACCCAGATGAAGTCTCCTTCGAGTCCACTCACTTCTGCGTCAGCGGCGTTATCCGAGAAGAACAGGTTGGCTATGCTGGTATCAAAAATCGTGGTTTGCAGACGCTCGACGTCAACAAAGAACAAGCTACCGTTAAACCGTAGCGTGTTGTCCAGCAGATCGAGTTTCCAACCGAACTCCAAGTTCGTCACATCATCGGTATCGAGCGCAAACGGAACCGTAAAGCCTGCACCATTGCTGGCACCGCCGGGTCGATTCAGCAAGCCAGGGCGGAACCCTTCTGACCAGGTGGCATAGTACAAACCGTTGTCGGTCGGTCGCCAGGTACCTGTCAGTTTAAAGATGGTTCCGTCGGTCTGTGCGGTTTCCGGATTTGGACTCGAGAAGAGCGTGTCCAGGTTGTTGCCACCGTTGTTGTCCTGGGTAGCGCCTTTGTTGCTAAACGAACCTGCCGCACTGCCGACAAGATCGACCTCAATATCGTACAGGCGTGCCCCTGCAGTAAGTGCAAATGACTCATTCAGATCGAACGTAACTTCACCGAAGGCGCCGGTTTGCTCATCTGTTCGCAAAATATCGTTTCGGAAAATGACGCCTTCAGGCCACTGCCCGGGATCGCTCACCGAAGCACCTGTCGCTGAGAAGTTCGGACCAAATCCAGTAGCGACCGTCGGACCTCCCGCGAAGGGCCCCGGGCCAGCGGCGAGTTCTGAACCTGGATAGTTAAAGTCGTTGAGTTCTCGAAGTTCGAGTTCAGAGGTAAAGAAACCCACGGTGCCACTGAACGGTCCTGCCTGGTCAAAGACCAGCCGGAACTCGTGGCTTTTGACCTCAGTTTCCGTGAGGCTACTCACAAACAGGACAGGTGCTTCACAGGTACCTGCAGGTAGACCGTCGACTGTGGCGAGTGGTCCTGAACCTGGGTAGGTGACGGAGGCATCACAAACGTAGTAGGGCAGATACTGACCAACAAACAGATAGTCGGAGTAATCGACCAGCTGGACTGTCTCACGATCGGTGAAGGCGCCCGTGTAGACCGCTTCTAGCGCACCGAAACGACCCTTGAAGGTCCAGTTGGTGTTGTCGAAGGTGTCATCGATCCGGTCATCGGCATAACGCTGGATCTCCAGGTCACCGAGATCAGGATCAGCAAAGAAGACACCGTCTGCCTCAAGATCCTGCGTGGTGTGGGCGACCAGCAGGTTCCAGTCCTCGCTGAAGTTCCAGCTTGCCGTCAGGCGCGCGCCACTGTAGGTGGATTCGTTGAAATCTTCTTCCACCAGGTTTGCATTATTGGCTTCCACAAATGTCACACCGGACAGGTCGTCCCCCGCTTGAAAGCCGTTGCGCAATGCGTTGACGGCCACACCGTTATCACGCACTGTTCCCGTGGCACGGAAACGGGCACTTTCGCTCGCATCTAGGGTGCCCGCCACGTTGTCGATGTAACCGCCTTTTGTATCTGCGTAGAACACACCTCTGACAGCGAGTGCATCACTTAACGGCGCGTTCACCATGACTTCTAGATTGGTGTTGGCGTCACCTTCGGCAACCGTCGCCGTCCCTAGTTTGATAGTGCTAGCGAAATCGTTGTGGTCAGGTTTATTGGTGATCAGGCGAACCGTGCCTGCCTGAGAGCTTGAGCCAAACAGCGTGCCCTGTGGTCCGGCCAGCACCTCCACCCGACTCATGTCGGCGGTATACACATCAAGGTTTCGCCCCGGCTGGGCCAATGGTTGCTCGTCAAGGTAGAGCGCCACGTTGGGCACCAGGCCTGCGACACCTGCGGTGGTCAAATTGGGAGTAGTCGATGCCACGCCTCGGATATAGATCGTGTTCTGACCCGGTCCACTACCACCGGCTGTGACGCCAGGTAGCTGCAACAAGTAGTCCTCGAAGTTGGAGACACCGAGCTGATCCATGGTCTCCTCAGTGACCGCTTGAACCGCGATCGATACATCCTGCAGGCTCTCTGGCCGCTTCGTGGCCGTAACGATGATCTCGTCAATCTCGGCGTAGGTGTTGGCGCCGGTAGACGCAGCAATGACAGACAGTACGGCAGCGTTAAGCTTGTTCCGCGTAAACATATTTCCCCCAAAAAATTCGTTATTCTCAATTTCGCGACGGGATATTAAATGATCTAAATAAGAAAATCATGTTCGATCCACCTTCTTCGACGTTATATATCTGATATTTAGGCAAAAATTTCCATGAAAGGGATGCGAGAATGCTTCCATTTCGAAGGAGCTGAATCCACACAACGTCGAGAAACCGGGAGTCCAGAGCATGACGCACTGTTTGCCAAACGCTGCGAGCTCTCCAATCTGGCGGCCCGTTACCCCGGTAAGGTCGAAGCGATGTCCAGGAAATGGAACGTCTAGTACAAGCAGTGTCTTTGGGATACTCGCAAAGAGTGAAGGTTGTTTATGTAGTTTGGGGTCGTAGTAAAAACCTGAACCCATCGCTTACAATCAGGTCTCGCACAACTCGTGGGTTTTTACTCTGACCCCAAATATGCGTCAGTCTATGTATTTCGTTGTGTGGTGAACCTGTGTAGGTTAGAGGTACTTTCCTCAATATCGTCGCACCGATGAATGACACAATTGAAAACCTGGCTGCAAAGGAGGCTGCACTCACGGTAGAACTCCTGAACGTCAGGAGGGCTTTGGCTGCCGCGCGAGGGATTCCACTCAGTGCGGCAGAACTGAAATCCAACAGAAGCTATGCCTTTGATGCCACTGGGCCTCAGAACGAGGTGGTTCTTGGTTGTGCAGACGCATTGGCGCGTTATGGTTTCTGTGTGGTCGACAATGTCATCCCTCACGATGAGATCGTAGCGTTGCGTGAGGAGGCGGAACAGGCTGAGATTCACGTCGAAGGTAATGCGCGCGCCGTACGTGAGGCTGTGAAGGCGGGTACGCCCATTGAGAGGCTGGTCGGGCGGAAAGGCTATGAACTCAGACCCGTGCGTCGTGTGGGTAGACCACCCAAACTGGTGAACGATATTGTCTGGTTGCCCAGATACGCAAAACATCTGGCTCATCCGACGCTCACCGCGGTTGCCAAGAGGGTTCTTGATGATCACTTGAAAATCGCCCAATTGCATCTCAGACCAATCGCCGCCAACGCGACGGATGGAACCCCAGGGGGTTTTGGCCGTGCTCAGTTCCGCGGACGAAAAGACACGCGAGAGTGGCACACCGACTGGCCCCATGATCTTTCAGCCTACGGGGGCGGCCGAGCGGATCTGAATGCCGGTTGTATTCGCCAACCGTTCCCCGATGTCGCGATGTGCCTTGTGATGATCTGGTATCTCACTGATGTGGATGAGGACTCGGCAGGCACCTTTGTGGTGCCGGGGTCTCACCGTGATCCTCGCAATCCCCGAGGGCCAGACGATGATATCAGTGTGACATCGCCAGTACCGGGAGATATGCAGGTAACCGCCAAGGCAGGTTCGGTGTTTATTCAGGACTCGCGTTGCTGGCATGCATCGGCGATGCACAATAATTCGGGGTATAAACGCGTCGCGATCGTCAATCGATGGTGCCCCTGGTGGGTATCCGTCGATGACTATGCACCAGAAGGATCGTTCAATACTGTGTGCAGGCCGCTCGATCAGTCTGAATTTGATACGTTACCAGATGCCTTAAAACCCTACCTGCGGCATGTTTGCCCGACTGAAGCTGACAGTCTGCAACAACCGGTCCTGGATCGGGCACAGGCAGCCGCGGAAAGAAACCAGTGGGGGTTTCGGTTTCTAGCAGATCATCCCGACGAGGTGGCCGAGGGGAACAAGAATATTCGAGTCGACATCCGTGCCGAGACGTGATGATAAGTGGTTCCTTGCTCACGATCATCCTGCCGTTATACGTCATTTTTCTGGTCGTGCCAGTCTACGTCGCAAGCCAATACGGGCGGGCCGGTCGCCCGCGTTCTGAGTTCAATTATCCGATCCTTCACCCCGGTTTAGGTTGCCGTGCATGCGGACAGTTCCGTCAACTTTGACGTGCGTCCCGGGTGTTCGTCAGAGGTCTACTGAGACGTTTCCTTAAGAACGCGTACGCAACTGAAGCTGGCGTTTGATCGTGAAGACATCACGATTTCGTTTGAGCAGCGTGATGCACATTTGAACCAGGTGGTTTGATTGGTTTTGGTTCGGGGTGCGAGTAAAAATTAGATATTCATTAGGAATCCTGGGAAAACAAGAGACATTTTTACTCTGACCCTAAACTCAAAACGCCCGCCGATTTGTTCGGGGTCCCACTTCACGCTATGGTGATTGCGTAACCCTGACAGTGGCGCGCACAGCATGAGCCAGGAGCCGATTAAAATACCACCACCGGTGACCGACCTTGATATCAAGGTCTCGAAATCCGGTTTCTATTCAGGCTTCACCAAGGATGTGGCCATCACCGCAAAGGTGCTGGTCGGGGGCCTAATTGTCTGGGCGATTGCGTTTCCCGCTCAGGCTGCTGAGGTGCTCGGCGCACTCAACAGTTTCATTCTGAATGGTTTCAATTACTGGTACGTCTACGTGATGGCGTTCTTCGTACTGTGCTGTTGCTTTCTGGCACTTTGGCCCGCGGCCGGAAGGCTGAGACTGGGACACGAGGACGATCGGCCAGAGTTCTCCAACTTCTCATGGTTCTCGATGATGTTCGGTGCCGGGATTGGTATCGGCATGCTGACGTTTGCTACCGCCGAACCTATGTATCACTTTGCACAAAATCCAAGCACGATCACCGGACTCACAGAGGGGAGTACCGAAGGCAATGTGCGCGCGGCGTATATCTGGTCGTTTACGCATTGGGGTATATCCGCATGGGCGGCCTATGCCATTGTGGGTCTAGCGCTTGGTTTCTTTGCGTATCGTCGTGGGCTGCCGCTGACGATACGATCGGCCCTCACGCCCCTCTTTGGTAAAAGTCTGGCTGGGCCGCTCGGTCACGCGGTCGATGTGGTGGCGGTGGTGGCGACCGTCCTGGGCGTATCGCAGACGCTCGGTTTTGGTGTTGAGCAGTTTATCGCGGGTCTGTCGCGTATTGGCTTCGGTGAATGGCTATACACTATCGATGGTGACGGCTTGCAAACCGCCTCAACCCTCGGGTTGATCTTTGCGCTGATTATCATCATGGGAGCATCGACGTTGTCCGCTCTCTCCGGCGTCGGCAGAGGAATCAAGTGGTTGTCCAATGTGAATATGGGCCTCAGTTTCTTTTTGTTGCTATTCTTCCTGATCTTCGGATCGACGATGTTTGGATTGACCGCATTGTTTGTCGGCATCTGGGACTACCTGATTTCGATTCCAGGTATTTTGTTTACTGTCTGGTCTACGGACGGAACTGAAACCGGCGACAGCCTCGCCTCGTGGCAGGGCGGTTGGACCATCTTTTATTGGGCGTGGTGGATCGCCTTTGCGCCGTTTGTCGGTGTGTTTCTGGCTCGTATCTCCAAGGGACGCACCATTCGAGAATACGTACTGGGCGCGATGATCATCCCCGCGATGATGTGCTTTCTTTGGTTCGCCATGGCCGGTGGCACCGCGATTGACCTGGAACTGAGTGGCGTCGCTGAGGGCACCATTGCCGGTACAGCCCAGTCCGATCAGTTGTTTGCTACTCTGGCGGTGCTATTGAGTGAACCACTCGCCTACCTGATGTCGATCATTGTGGTCATTCTACTATTGACCTATCTGGTGACATCAGCAGATAGCGCGGTGTTGATCATCAACACCATCAACGCAGCGGGTGACGAGGGCCCCAAGGCGCGCCCACATATCATCTTTTGGGGTGTTGCGCTCGCTCTGGTGGTAGGTGGGCTTATTGTGGCCGGCGGACTGGATGCCATCAAGACGGCGATGGTGATTGGTGCGTTACCGTTCAGTCTGGTAATGGTGTTGATGGGTGTGTCGTTGTTGCGTGCGATATATCGCGATGGGTTACGGATGAAGAGTGGGCAGCAGACGACGTTTGTGGAGGCGAGCAGCCCAGATTTGGGATCTAAGTAGAAATACATCGGATATAGCAGGTTGCAGCTCATAACATCGCAAGCACTTTGGCCCTGAGCGCAAATTGCTCGTGAGAGCGACTTTGTTAGTGTTTATCCTGCTTGTGTTCGCTTGCGGAGAAGTCGAGTCACCTGTCGAAGACACTCGTGAGATGAACTTCGAACACGAGACTGCATGGGCGTTAGATGAAGTCTCTGGCGACATGATTCAGTTGAGTTAGAAAAGAAAAAAATTACTTATAGAATCGAACAATATGGTGGTCATGAGTACATTGTTCGGGTGCATGTCTCCATGGATCGACTTCTGTGGCCACTGCGCTGCGGCTGCCGCGAAGTCATCGACGTATTTAACGCAAAGGCGATCGCATCCTGATGTCGTTCCGGTTAGATGCTTCTGTCACCAAAAGCACTGTCGAACAGCATAGCCAGTGACCTGCGATCTGTGCATGTAAGGGGTGCTGGCGATTCCGATGCTAGGCACTTTGCATGCTCGCGCGCCAGACAATGTATGCCGGGGTCGGGTATCCCGGTCCCTCAGGTGGCCCTTTCGCCGTGATACCAGGGTGTCAACATCAGCGGTTTTTGTCGTTCGTCGTCGCGAGTATGTGCGGGACGCCGCTGATTACTGCCGAATGAACCGACCGAAGTGCGACGACTACCGCTGGTTTCGTCTGCTTCACCAGCAAACGTGAATGTCCATGAAGATCCCCCCGCCAAATAGCTTTGTCGTCGACCGGCTCAAGATAAAGCTGGTGAAGGTCAAGTTCTGGTATGAACTAATCAACGAGCTGTCGCGTGCAGTCGATCAGTTCGACCATCTCTAGTTGGCACCTATTTGTTGGATGACTTTACTGGCTGCTGTACAACCTCGCTTGAGCGCACGTTGGATGTTGGAGGAATTGCTCCACTCGCTCAAAAAGTGTGCGGCGAAACAGTCACCAGCGCCGGTCGTATCGATTACCTCGGGGACGGGTACGGCCGCTTGGGTGTAGGTTTTCCCATCCTCGATAGCGAATGCGCCGCCTTCGCCCTGCGTAATCACAAATAGGCCATGGTGCACGTTCGCCAGATCTGTAAGTTGAGCATTCAAGGTGTCTGCATCTGCTGGTATACCAAAAATGCACACATCGGCATTTTGATGATCGGCCATTGTCTCTGTGAGATTGATGTCGCCTGTGATGCTGGAACCGCTGGAAATGTCCGCAAAATCGACGACCCGTTTTCCACGGGTCGGTAGCCTCAAGAGCGCGCGAAACAAAGGGGCGATTTCTTGGTAGCGAGTCAACACGACCAAGTCTGCATCAGCAATCGTGGCTTTTTGTGAGAGTGAAGGACGCCACTCTCGTAAACCGCCAGGGTCAAAGTTGTAGAACGACCGGTCGCCACCAGCATCCAGTCGGATGCCAATCGAAGTTGTGCGAACCCCGAGGGTGATGTCATGGTGAATACCGACGTCATCTAGTCGTCCTGCAAATTGTTCATAGGCGTCGTCGCCTACAGTCGACAACAAATGAACGTCTGTGTCGGGACCGAAGGCGCGCCGGGCGTGGATGGCGAAATTGAATGTGATCCCGCCGAGCTGTGGTTCTGTTTCACCCTCGTAGTGATCGAGACAACATTCACCAGCGCAGACAATTTTCATGGGCTAATCTGATAATTTGGGGGCGGAGTAAAAATAGTTGCGAGCCTCAAAGAAGCCAAAATCTTGTGCACGATTGTTACTCCGAGCCCAAATTACGACAAGCGCGTCTCACGGGGTGCAACTCAGCGTTTTCACCAATGACATACTGAGGGATGGTGACGTCATAGTTCCCTAGCGTCGCGCCCTCAGCACCGGTGCGAGTGCCGCTCATCATTCCCAACGTGCCGTAGGTACGAAGTCCCAGTCTTGCGCGAAGTTTCGGGCTCGCGTCATCAAGTACTTCCTGCAGCCAGGTCACACCCCAGTTTTCCTGTTGGCGCATCCAGGGCAAGCAGCAGTAAGTGGTGACGTGTCTTCGTGGCTCACCGGTCTTGTTGACACCGGTACCGTGCCACAATCGACCGTCCCAACAGAAGATGGAGCCTGCCGGTGCTTCGATCTGTACTTCCTTGTCACGCGAAGGGGGATTGATCTGGTCTTCCGCTGCCCAGCGATGGCTGCCTGGTACGATGCAAGTGCTGCCGTTGTCGGGGTGAAAGTCATCAAGCAGGAAGAAGAGATTACATGCGGCGGGAAAATCGGCGGTCGCCGGTACCTGACCCTGATCCCGGTGGAGGGGTTGTGGTTCGGTGGTCGGACCGTGGAAGACGCCACCGGTCAAACTCGAGAGGAGGAAGTGCTTGCCGAGTAGATAACCTGCAAGCTGGTCGGTCTCTTCACGCTCAACGATATCGAGGAACACCCTACCTTTGTTGACCAGATTGCTGAGCCCCTGTTTGTTATTGCCAAGTGCACCCGGTGGTGCAAGCTTGCCCAATTTTCTTTCTGCGGCAGCCTGCCGGTCGACCGCTTCTCGTAAGGATTCAAGTTCATCAAAGGTCAGTGCGTTTTCAAACAGACACATCCCATAGTCTGTGAGATCCGATTTGGCTTGATCATAGCCACTTGTCATCGCGGGAACCGGTAAAGGATCGGGCGTAGTCAATGTCGGTGCAGCCACATAACGAGTCTGGCGGTGTGCAGCGTCTGACATGAGGGCTCTGTTGAGTCTGTGGTGAGCCTACAGTTTGCCAGTTTGGAGTCAGAGTAAACACTGCGACCCTAAACCTGACAGTAGAGTGCAGCGGTCAAGTAACAACCGACGACGGCGTAAATGGGGGTTTTACACTGACCCCAAACCAGGGATCAGCTTCACTGTCTTTAAGGTTCGCAGCGCATCAACTGGGGAGCGTTGAGCAAAGTTGAAGTATTCGGTCAGCGGACCCATGCGGTGCTGGCGCCGTCGGTATTTCCGTTTGAAATACAGCTCAACGCGACCCTTGCCGGGTAACACTTCGCTGACGGTGACTGTTGCCTCATGACAGTAGTGTCCCAGCTCAGCACGGATTTCTGTCACGCGTTCATCAATCGGACGGTGTGTCATACCGATCTTGTTGAGCGATATCGGCTGTGAGCGCGAGGTTTCGTGAATGGTCACATCCAGAAAATACAACGACTGTTGCATCAGCTTGTTGAGATGGGAAAGGTATAACTGGTAGTCAACCAGGCTTGTACCACCGAGTGGCGCAAGGGTTTTCAGCCACAGCAATTTGCGGGCGATGGCATCCTGCTGCAGTTTGTCGAAGGATGATAGCGACAGGCGATTCTTACCAGCGTTGGCGTACTGTTTACCAACCTTAGTATAGGTGTGGGAACCCACGTTGTTCACCCATCGTTGGCCTTCGGGAACTGACTCGATGAGTTCAGCGTCCACCAGCCGATCAAACGCCTCGCGATAGGAGCCTCGAAACTGCGATTGGTTGAGCTGATCTCGCTTTAGTGTGTGAGTCAACAAACGAAGGTCACTGGCGAGCAGGCCTGGCAATGTCGCAATTTCATCGTATAGAGGGATACTCATTGCGATACTTGTTCTGGATTCACGACAGGTTTCACCATCATGAGCAAAGTGGTGTTGGTTAATGTTGCCTTTTCGTGCAATCAGAGGTGCCCGGCAATAGGGGCACACCAACGCGCTACGTCCACTCTCGACCTCCTCAACGCTCACCAGTGCCAGGTGTTGACCATCTTCATGATCATCGGGATTGAGCCCGTATTGAAGAAAGACCTGGTCTGACATGCAATCTGAACCTGCTCTCAGGTGGTCGACATGGTGGCATTAGCAACGCGGAATGTCATGTGTTCTCATGGAGTCAGTGCAATCGATTGATGGCTGCGCGATACTGCCAACATGGATATTGAAGAAGACGTATTCGTTGACGCCAAAGGGCTTCGCTGCCCAGAGCCGTTAATGTTAGTACGCAATAAAATAATGGATATGTCGTCTGGGCAGGTTGTAAAAGTGGAGGCAACAGACCCTTCGACATCGTGGGATTTTCGTAACTTCTGCAAGTTTCTAAGTCACGAGATGCTAGCTGATGCAGAGACCGACGAAATCTACACCTACTGGATCCGGAAGGGTTGAGGGCTTCCTGCGGGATTCAGGGGAGCATGAGCGTCTACTATTTCGCCTATGGCAGCAACATGAACCGGTTGCGCGTTGAGACACGGGGTATGTCATTCACCGCTGTTCAGGGTGGCGTTCTTATGGATTATGCTCTTCGGTTCAATAAGCGTTCAGTGAAGTTGCCGGGGGCTGCATCGGCGAATGTTGTCACGGCTCCTGACTCAAAGGTCGAAGGAATCCTCTATTCACTTCCAAGGGAGGATGACATTTTTGCGATGGATCCCTTTGAAGGGTATCCGGTGCGCTATGACCGACAATTGATGCCGATTGTCTCTGAGGGTGGTACCTGTTCCGCGTGGGTGTACACCGCCAATGACAACTACGTGCAGGAAGGTCTGAAACCGGCACGATGGTATTTGAACCACCTCCTGGCCGGTAGTGCCTATCTCAGTTCTCCATATCTCACTGAGCTGCGCGGTATTGCTTGTCTTCCGGATTCTGATGTTGAACCGGCCTGACTATACCCGTGTCGCATCGGGACAGATGGACGCGGCGACCCTTTGTCGCCTCTTCGATGGTTTGTTTCTGAGTCGATTCCATACTCGTTTGCGCGGTGGTGGTGGTGAACCCTTGTACACACCTGCCGTGGAAGATGAACCTGCTGTAATCACTTTTCGATCCGATTACATGTCGAGTGCGCTGCACGAGGTGGCGCACTGGTGTCTGGCTGGACCCGCGAGAAGGGAGCAACAGGACTACGGATACTGGTACTGTGGTGATCGTAATGCTGATGTGCAGCGTCGTTTCGAGTCTGTGGAGGCCCGGCCACAGGCACTGGAATGGATGTTCAGTCTTGCGATGGGGATCCGGTTTGTTCCCAGTCGTGACAATTTTGAGGTGCCGTCATCCCCAATTTTTAATCGACAAATCCTTGACGAACTGAAGGCCTTTGTCGACACAGGTCTGCCACGCAGGGCAGAGATTTTCGCAACCCATCTTTCAAAGGGGAAGGACTATTGGCGTCTTGCCAGTCTAGAACTTTCAGTTGTAGACAGTTAAGGCGCGGATAGGGGGAGAAGGTCATGAGGGAGAAGGGCATACAGGACAAAGTTGTGGAGGACAAAGGTGGTCAACCTCTATCTGATTGATGCGTCGATTTATATTTTTCGCGCGTATTTTTCCATGCCATCTTCAATGACTGACCAGAATGGTGAAGTCAATCACGCGGTCTATGGGTTTACCCAGTTCCTGCTCGATTTCCTAGATTTTCAGAACGATGAGGCTGACGCCGGTCTGGTCTCGGTAGCTTTCGATGAGAGTCTCAATACGTGCTATCGCAATGCGATATTTCCTGAATATAAGAGTAACCGTGATGAGCCGGACGACAATATGATTTATCAGGTCTCTTGCTGCCAGGAGGTGACTGAACTGTTGGGTTTACACTTTCTCTCCCTGCAAGACTACGAGGCGGATGACATTATCGGCACCATCGCACACCAGATGGGCGACGAGTATTGTAGCGTCATTTTGACGCGGGATAAGGACCTGGGGCAGTTGCTTAAACGTGACGACGTGCTTTGGGACTTTGCTGGTGGGACGACAATGGATAGCGACGCAGTGGCTGAAAAGTTCGGTGTCCGTCCTGATCAGATCGCCGATTACCTGGCTCTGGCGGGAGACTCAGTCGACAATATTCCTGGCGTCAACGGGGTCGGTGGCAAAACAGCAGCTGCATTGTTGACGGCATTTGGTTCTATTGATGGACTATATGCGCGATTACCAGAAGTCTCCGATATCGGTATCCGAGGTGGTAAAAAACTGCGGGAGAAACTTGAAGCTGCTAAGGACAATGTGATGTTGTATCGGTCGATTACTGCCATTAGTCTGAAGGCACCACTATCAGTGCATCATGACCTTCTGGTTCCTGGTGCGATAGACATCAGTGGCATAACGAACTTCTGTGACCGAATGAATTTCGGCAACCGAATTCGAGACAGGGTCCGACAACTCAGTGAGATCTGACGTAGAGGGTCCCATTCCGTTCGCTATTGGTGAACCCCTCATCCTCGGTGTGCTCGTCAACCCGATTGCGGGTATTGGCGGTCCTGCTGGTCTGAAAGGAAGCGATGGTGTCGACGTTCAGAACGAGTCCATGCGCAGAGGGGCTGTCTCTCGTGCATCGCATCGCATGCGAGATGCATTGCGTCATCTTGCAGGTGCAGAAAATGTTCGCATCATCTCGGGTCCGGGTCCTATGGGGATGGTCAGTTGTGATGACGCTGGAATCGACGCCCGGAGTCTGGACCTCACGATCGATGATGAAACAGGACCCGAGGATACCCGGCGAGTTGCCCGGCGACTATTGGAAGCCCATGTTGACCTGTTGTTGTTCGCCGGTGGTGACGGTACCGCGAGGGATGTGCTTGACGTGATCCCCACGGGTTTTCCGGTCATTGGCATTCCTGCAGGTGTAAAAATGCACTCAGGCGTCTTCGCGATTTCCCCTAACGCTGCAGGGGAACTCCTGGGTACGATCGTCAGTGGCCAGGCGGTTTCAGTGACTGAAGCGGAAGTTCGCGATATCGATGAGGACAGTTTCCGCAGTGGTGAGGTGAAAACCAGATTCTATGGAGTCATGTCCGTACCCGACGACCTACGCTATGTGCAGCAGGTCAAAACCGGAGGCAGGGAAGATGATGCGTTGGTGGCGATTGAGATTGCGGCGTCGTTTGTCGAATCACTTGAAGCAGACGTGACGTATTTGCTGGGTTCCGGATCTACCGTACTGGCGATCAAGGGTGCACTCGGATTTCATGGAACGCTGTTGGGAGTCGATGTTTTCAGGAATGGCAACGTGTTGGCAATGGACGTGTCTGAGCCAGAGCTGGCTTCTTTTTTGTTAAAACCTTGCGCCATCGTCGTTTCGTTCATTGGGGGTCAGGGACACGTGTTCGGGCGTGGCAATCAGCAGTTCAGTGCAGAAGTGATTGACGCTGTGGGTCTGGAGAATATCCATATCGTCGGTAGCAAACGTAAGCTGGCGACTCTCGATCGTCGACCTCTCCTGATAGATACCGGTGATGTTTCACTTGACCGCAGGTTGTCAGGTTTGCGCCAAATTATTACCGGCTACGAAGACGCCGTGTTTTATCGGGTCTCGGACCGGGTCGCGGTGGCTCCTGAACGCTAGAGTGGTATCTGGGCAAAGAAACGTACTTCAACACTCTCGCGGGGTTGCCTGCCCTCAGACCCCGGGATCGGTACGGCGGTATGCAACGTGGGACAGAATACGGGATCATCCGTTGGGTGTGAGTCATACGTAGTAAACACGAGCGCTTCATCGCGGGTCATCTGTGAATAGTAAAACCAACGCTGATCGTTATTGGGCTTACAGAAATGTGCATTGAATGGCCCTGGTTTTGCATTTGGGTTCAACTCATACTCTAGGTCATCGCGGTCAATGGATGTCCGGTCGCAAACCGCGAGCGGAAATCGTGCAAGTGGTTTCTCGCTAACGGATCGCCAGATGTTGATCCCAATGATGCGCTTGTCGTTCGACATTCCCATGATTTCTGAGAATTTTTTGGAGACCGTACCGTCATCTTTGATGAAGTCTGCGTAGTCGTTGTGGACACCGGTTGCACAAGGCCCGTACTGGATGCCATCGATCCAGTGGTGTTCCTTGATATTCTCGTTACGGTAGGTATGGGAGGTGATTGCAGGGATCGTGGCGCTGGGCATCAGTGTCATGAGCAGTTGACGACACTCTTCATAGTAGTGATTCGCAATCTCCCTGGTATCCGTCCAGTTCTGTACGTCTGAGGGGGCATTGGCGAGCAGAAAGCCAATGCCGTCTGTCAGGTGTTCCGTCTGATCCTGCGGAGGCTTTACTACGCCGTACTGGATGCGGGCGTCCTGGATTAACGTCTCTCGGTTGCTTCTCTCGGTGATCGATGGCACCACCGAGTCAACCTGATCGAAGAGGGCGGGACTTACAAAATTCAGCGGTCCGTTGAAATCCATCACTCGCCTCCAGGTAGTCTCAGCGCCGTTAACTAATCGGCCACTAGTCTCGGTACCAGATGTACGATGTTTCTAAATTAATTTTGCAGAATATGCCGAACAACTCGCTTCACCGCAATGGAGGAACCGCTTTTCAGCGCGTTTCAAAGCTGATCAATGCCGTCCTCTAGAATAGTGCCGACGTATCAAGGGTAACTTCGTCAGCAAGTCAGCCAGTTCAGGGTAAAAAATCCTGAAGTGCAGGTTGGGCTATCGAGACCGTATGCATCGTGGCCTTCGATAGTGGCCACATCACCCAAGCAGACCGGTTTCTTGTTCGGAAACGCGATTTACATGATGTTCAGAATCCTGCCGAAATGCCGGTAGAAGTTCTCGATATTGATCTAGGCCATGGGAGCATTATAGGTCGCGGCGCTATGAATTCGCGTCCACTGGCCACTAACGCTCGTCGCTTCGTCGAAAGCCCTCAAAATGATTGACATAATATGTCGGCGAGGTAAACTGAGTTTGGTGACATAATATGTCGCAGCATTAAGAAGTACAGGGTGCACTTTATGCATCCTGACTGGATGGAGAAGAATATGGCGACTCGGGATCTAGCTCAGCGCCTTCTCGAAATCGGAAGTTTCGACGGGTTTGAGTTTGATTGTCAGCCGATCCCTGGGGAAATCGAACTGCTCCAGGTGACGGTGAGTGAATTTGAGGACCTGCCGGTTTTCGTATCGGTGACAGATAACCAGATTTTGTGCATCACTTATTTGTTTGCTGAAAGTGATCTGGATCCTGCGCAGCGCTCAGACATACTCGAGGAGATGCTGACGCTCAACATACCGATGCCGCTGTCTTCATTTGCGAAGATTGATGATCGTTACGTGGTGTTTGGGGCGCTTGCGATTGGTTCGGGCATCGAAGAAATCTGTCACGAACTTATAACCTTAACGGAGAATTGCGCTGAAGCGTTGCTGGCGCTCGAGGAATATCTGAAATAGCGGTTATTCATCCAACCGCTATAAGCGCTAATGAGGCCACGCGGTTCGAGAACTATGTTTTGAAAGGGCAACTGCCCGTATTCATCCACCATGTGATGGAAGGAGAAGCGAAGGTGAGCATTTTGAAAAAGATTGTTTCTGCGGTAAGAGGTGGTGCTAGCGAACTTGGTGAATTGATCGTCGATTCCAATGGTACGCGCATCTTCGAACAGGAGATCCGTGATGCGGAAAACTATCTCCGCAAGGCCAAGCATGATCTGACTGATGTCATGGCAAAGCAGATGCAGTCTTCCCGCCAGGTTGAGTCTACACGCCAGGAAATCCTTCAACACGAGTCTTATGCGGTCAAGGCCCTGAAACAAAACGACGAGGCGCTCGCACTTGAGGTGGCAGAAAAGGTCTCAACATTTGAGGCAGACCTCGAAGAGCAGGAAGCGGTGCTTGCGGCATTCACGGATCACGTCACTCGCCTGAAGACATTGGTGAAAAAGACCGAACGTCAACTGGCGGACTACGAGCGTCAACTTTCGATGGTGAAAACGACCGAAAGCGTTCAGAAGGCAAGTGCTTCAATCAGTGACAACTATGCCTCAACGAGTTCGCGCATTTTATCCGCAAAGGACTCACTGGATCGTATTAAGAAACGCCAGCAGGAAACGTACGATCGTATGGAAGCTGCTGAAGCGCTTGAGAAAGAAGAGCAAGGCGATCTAGATGAAAAACTGGAGGATGCCGGAATCATTCCGCCCCCCAAGTCTGCCCAGGATGTTCTGGACCGTATCAAACGCGAACAGGCATGACATCGTCTGGAAAATGGGATGGTGAACGACAGGCTGTCAGGGCCGTACAGGTTGCTTTCGATGTCGGGGATGAGGTCAGCCTGCTGATTCGTCGAGAAGCGTTGGAACTGTCCATCAATCCGTCGGATCGTGTTCGACAGATTCTTGGCCTAACCATTTCGCGCAAGCCCGTGCGTCCCCGACTCTCTATTTCCCTTTCCGAGAGTGATTTTGAACAGTTGGCTGAACAGTTTGGCTTGTCGCTGGATGACCGCCTTGGGATCCGTCGGATGGCGGCAGAAAAACTGATAGAGCACCTTTCAAAACAGGATGATGGCTTCAGCGTCAAGACTGACTACAACGAAAACTGAAACAGCAAGCGTCCCCCGAATACCCTTTTAAAGGTGTTCTCTGCTACGCTTGCGCGTCTCATGCAAGGCGTCAGCAAGCAGCGGTGCAGTAATCATGTTTTTTATAGAGGTCTTCGAACGCGTTCATCGCGATCGTGAAGCCGACTACCTGAAGCTCAGTCGTGACAACGATGTCGTTGTCAGGCAGAACGAACCCGGCATGTTGGTTCATGTCCATACCCGTGTCGATGAAGATGATGGATCGGTGACGTATCGATGGCAGGAAACCTATGACGATGTGGATGCGTTTCGTTTTCATGGACAGACTTCCAATGTACAAGCACACCTCGAGAAGCTGGCTGATGGCATCCTTGTCGAACCTATTTCTGTCGTGGTGTACTGCGACTGGCCAGAAGCGCGAAAACAGAAGTGGCTTGAGCGAACCAAAAACCTGTCTTTTGCGGAAGTGACCAGCGGATTTCTTCGCTGACAACTAGCTTGTCGAGCAATCTACCAAACCCTTTGTAACTGTCAGGAGAAATGATGAGCAACATTACGGTGGAGAGGCGGGGGAACGTGGCGGTCGTCATTCTTGATGCGCCCGAAGTTTTGAACGCTTTGTCCGGTGATATGGTTACTGAGCTATCGGCTTCTGTTGATGAAGTGCTGGCTGGAGACGCGCGGGCGCTGTTGCTGACAGGGGCGGGGCGTGCTTTTTGCGCCGGCGCGAATCTTCAAGGCAGAGATGAGTCGCCAGATGATGGCAAGAAGAAGCCAGCAGCAACGACAGGTTCCGTACTGGAAACCCACTATTACCCGCTTTTGAACAAGCTACGGCACATGGACATTCCTCTGGTGACTGCCGTGAACGGTGTTGCTGCAGGTGTGGGTATGAGTTTCGCGATCATGGGTGATCTGGTTGTCGCAGCCCGGAGTGCCTACTTCCTGCAGGCGTTCGCCAAAATCGGTCTGGTCCCAGACGGTGGCGCATCCTACTACTTGCCTCGCATTATTGGCTGGCGTCGCGCAATGGAGCTCTCGATGTTGGCTGAACGACTACCCGCAGAACAAGCGCTGGATTGGGGCTTGATCAATCGCGTAGTAGACGATGAAAACATGATGACCGAAGCGCTTGCACTGGCCGAACGTCTAGCCAACGGGCCTCGATCATTGGGTCTTATTCGACAGGCGTACTGGGATTCTCTCGACAACTCGTTCTCTGACCAGTTGCAACTTGAGGCGCGTTTACAGAATCAGGCAGGTAGAACCTCTGACCACCGAGAGGGCGTCAAGGCATTCCTTGAGAAGCGTGACGCGCAATTCCAGGGGCAATAGGGTGAGCCGCCTGATATATCAGCCAAAGTGCTTGTTAGATCACTCTATAATCAATCAATCTCCATCTCAGTAGCGCAGGAATAGGACATTATGACCACACTGGCCGGCAGTCTTGCCCGCGCATTTGGTGATATCGACACCATGAAGAAGCTGTATCACCCCGACATCGTTTGGAAACTCTCTGAGTCGTTGGGTCCTATCAAAGGACCTTACGAGGGTATTGATGCGGTCCTTCAGTTCAACGAACGTGTGTGGGGTAGGTTCTACTATCCTGAATGTACGATCGATATTCTGGATGAATTGGGTAATGACGAACTTAGCGCGGTCAGGTTTTTGTACACCACTAAACTGCGCAGAACTGACGAACCGTATTCCCTCGAGTACGTGATCTTTGCCAGAGGCAAAGACGGCAAGATTCATGAGATTGCAGAGTCGATGGACACGCTGGGGTCAGCCAATCTGTTTGCTGGGAAACCCAAAGACTTAAACCCCTATATTGGAAAGTCATCTCCATGAGCTACCGTATCGCCGTCATCGAAGGGGATGGCATCGGTAAGGAAGTCATCCCTGAAGGTATTCGTATGCTGGACGCTGTGGCGTCCCGTTTTGATTTTGATATGCAGTTCACACACTTCGACTGGAGTTGTGAAACCTATCATTCAACCGGTCGAATGATGCCAGAGGACGGGCTCGATCAGCTGCGTGACTTCGATGCGATCTTTCTCGGTGCTGTTGGATTCCCGGGTGTTCCAGACCATGTGTCGCTCTGGGGTTTGTTGATTCCGATTCGTCGAACATTTGATCAATACGTCAACCTGCGCCCGTGTCGACTGATGCCCGGTGTTGCAACGCCGCTCGCGAATCGTACTGAAGAAGACATCGATTTCTGGGTCGTTCGCGAGAATACCGAGGGGGAATACTCCAGTATTGGTGGCCGAATCTATGACAATACCGAGCAGGAGACCGTGGTCCAGGAATCGGTATTCACTCGACGTGGAACAGACCGGATTCTGAAGTATGCATTTGACCTCGCTCAGACCCGCCCCAAGAAGCACCTAACTTCAGCCACCAAGTCCAACGGCATCATCCACACCATGCCTTACTGGGATCAGCGATTCGAGGCGATGGCACAGCAATATCCTGATATCAGAACTGATCAATATCATATTGATATTCTCACAGCGCACTTCGTTCGAAATCCCGATTGGTTTGACGTTGTCGTAGGCAGCAATCTGTTTGGCGACATCCTTTCGGATCTGGGGCCTGCTGTCGCAGGGAGCATTGGTATTGCGCCATCTGCAAACTTAAATCCTGAGGGACTCTATCCATCGATGTTCGAGCCGGTGCATGGGTCAGCACCCGATATCGCAGGTCAAGGTATTTCGAATCCGGTTGCAACTCTGTGGACGACCTCGATGTTGCTTAACCACCTGGGGGAAGATGATGCCGCCGCCGCAGTGATGGCTGCCATTGAATCCTGTCTCCGGGACGGGGGTCCGACGACGCCTGACCTTGGTGGCAACGCGGGCACCGAAACGGTAGGCAAAGCGATTGCTGCAGCGATCTAGTGTAACGATATGATGTCAGTTGGCTGTTAACGTGAATTCAGAAAACAGTGAGCGACGAACATTGATTAGTAGGCCAAACTTACCTAAGTTTGCTTACTCTAAGATTTGAAGGATGGCGGATGTCTGGTGCCGATGTACACATACCGACTCCCTGCATTATGGTGTGCACCCTGAACGACGACGATGTCTGCGTAGGATGCTATCGCACGCTGGAAGAAATCGGTGGTTGGGGTGACGCTGATACCGAAGAACGACTGGCGATACTCGACCGGGCAGATGATCGCTATCGGAGCACCCGACTTGACCCACCGCGGAACTAAGCCACGATGCGCCCTATTTGACGCCACGCCTAACCATCTCCGGCGTCAGTTGTCTTAGACAAAGTACCTTTGTGCAGAGGTTGCCGCCGCAACATTTTCTCGCATATGTTTCCAAACTTGCATGTCGGCGTTGACCGCGTCGAGACCGTGAGCAAGCACATACGCGTAACTTCGCTGAAAGGCGGTCAGTGGTGCAACCAGGAGTGCTCGGTCATAGTGTTCATTGAATGCATCGGGTTTGCCCCACCCCAGGAACCGTCGACCTGCGATGTAACGACCTGCTTTCATACCAATGAGTCCAATACCGGCATTGCGCGCGGCATCCAGAACCGGACGAAGGTCTTTCATCGATTTACCATCATCAACCATCGAACGTGAAGCCCAGTCGTACCACCCGGCAGGTGTGATTGCTATCTGTGCAAGGCTGTACCACCCTGTGCCAGTTGCAGCCAGGAGCACATTTTGTGCATTCTCGTGGGTCGAGAGGCCATAGTGGCTCACCTTCCCGGCACTTTTGGCAGCGAGGAAAGCTTCATGGACCTCTTCACTGCGAATGAGCTCCACATTGTTTGCGGCCATCAGGTAATAGGCGTCCATATGCTCCACGCCGAGGCCCCTGAGACTCTGGTCTATGGCTCTAGACCAGCTTTGTGCCGCAGATTTGGCCATCGAGGTATTGATAGACTGGTTCGGCTTGAAATCACCGGCGTAGGCTTTCGAAATCAGAAAAATATCGTCACCGTGTCTCTTGAGAAAAGGCGCAAGATTTCTTTCTGCATGTCGATAGTAACCCTCGAAACCGACGTCAAAGACGTTCATTCCCGCTTCAAGTGCAGGTTCCAGAAGATGATTGGCTTGCCCTGAAGAGAGCGCTGCACCGCATCCAAAAACGAGACGACTTCCGGAGAAACCGGTATTCCCCAGCGTGCGGTACTCCATGTCAGGCCAACCCTCGACAGACATGCTTGCGTCGGAGCGGGCCGCTTTCAGATCTCCTGTTGTGACCAGTGTACCGGGCGCAACCGCGAGCGTGGACGCGCGATGTAAAAATGATCGTCTAGGAATCTGTGTTGAGAGGCGCTTCTTATCGATGGTGAAAGGTCTCCAAGTCGCTAATTCTGTTAGTGGCAGACAGCTTGTACGCATATTTGACACGTCTATCGTGGGTTTCGCACATTGGTGACAACATCCCTGAATATGGCGGTGATGAAACACGAATTTACCAAATATTGGCTATTCTTTTGAGGCATCCGTCAAAAGAGTCACTAAAGATGATCCGCATCCTGACGAAAGGGAAACTATGTCGCTGAGCAATCATCAGCCTATAACTGATTCGGCAGATCTTGAACGTCGGGCAGAGGAGTTTGTGAGACATGGTAATGTCTGGGAGTGAGTATCCACGGGTATCAAAACATGGTTCGAGACGTCGCCAGCGGACAACTGATGTATCTCAACGAAGATGATCAGGAGCCAGGTGGACTTGATGAAAACCCGGAAAATGTTGCTGAGACCGACGCCTTCAATGATGTCGTCAAAGATGCCATTACGCAGCTATCCTAACGCGAACAGCTATTCATGGCACTGTTCTACCAGGAAGAACTGAATCTGAAAGAGATTGCCAGGTACTGGGTTTTAGTGAATCGCGAGCCTGGCAGTTCCATAATGTAGCGTTGGGACTTATCCGACCAGGTCTGACACAATGGACCTAGTAGCAGACAGACTGAATCGCCTACCGCCGGACAGGTTACTTTCGTCTGACGTCAATCCCGTCAGATATGCTAGCGATAGCGACAACACCAATACTGTTCCGCATCGGCTAGAATAGCGTACCTGTGTTCGCTTATTTTAGATTGCCGCGTAAAGTAGTCGTCAGGCCATGTAGTCAATCTACTCTGCGAACCGGAAGACGTTGTCCATTAATTAAGACGCGTACCCTATGACTGAAGTTGCGTTGTATCCACGCCCGGAAACGGTGGCATTTCCGAACATGGTTCAGCCACTTTATGTTTTTGAACTACGTTGTCGCCAGATGGTGAATAAATGTATCCGCGATGGTCGCCTATTGGGCCTCAGTCAAAGCCTTAAGTTGCTTCGAGCGGTCAGTAATGAGCAGACATCCTGATGAGATGCGGCAATCCAATCAGTCGACAGACCGGCCGTTTGATGTATTCCGTATGGGCCGCTGCGAGAAGGGGATCTGATGAAGCCGGTATTGGAGTCGCGACGTACCAGTGAGCGTCTGAAGATTATCTGTGGCGTACTCGACAAGTTTGATGGGGAACGTCATCAGAATTTCCAGCATATAAGTGTAGATAGAAGAGAATGAATTACATTTCCTACATTGAACGGACAAAGGCCTTTTACGCCGCCCAGGGATTCGATGTACCTTACCAATGGTCGCAACACGACGATGTGCCGTTCTCGCCGATGTCAAAGCGATTGAGCGACGCACGTATTGGCATCGTCACTACGGCTTACCGGGATCAGACAACGCCGATGATGGCGAGGCAAGCAGAAGCAGTCCCTACTGAGGATGCACCTACGAATTTTCTGAATGAGGACCTGTCCTGGGACAAAGAAACGACGCACATGGCGGACCGCCGGTCATATTTCCCTCTGGAATACCTAAAGGTGGGCGTAAAGAACGGATTGATCGGTTCACTGTCGACCCGATTCTATTTTGCACCCACACAATATAGTCAACGACTGACGATCGAGCAGGATGCACCTGCGATTGTTCGGTTTGCGCAAGAGGATGCTCTTGATGGGGTTGTACTGGTACCTATATGACCGGTTTGTCATCAGACCGTCAGTCTGACGGCCAGAGCGCTCGAATTGGCAGGTATTGCGACGGTCGTCGTTGGAACCGCATGGGACATCGTGACCCACTGTCAGGTACCTAGATTTGTTTACAATGATCTGCCATTGGGTAATCCCCTTGGCAATCCATGGGATATCGTCATGCAGTCACAGACCATGGACAGGGCGCTTTCAATATTGGTTGATGCCAAAACACCGACCGCAGAAGCAATGCAGCATCGCTTTTCTTCAGATGATCGATGGAAGATGACCTATATGGCGGTGACTGATGAGAACAGGGAGGAATTGCGGGAGCGCGGTGAAGAGAATCGAAGGCAGAGGCTGGCCGATAAGGCGGATGGGTTGAAGCGGGAATGAGTCGCGGCTCATACCAGGACAGATGAAATGGCTCGGAGATAACAGTGCCAAGAGCAAGTGAACTCAATAGAGGTAATGTCGTGTCTATCGATGGTACGCCGCATGTTGTGCGACAGCTCGAGACGCGCAGTCCATCAGCAAGGGGAGCAGCTACACTCTATAAGGTTCGGTTCATCAATCTCTTGACTGGACAAAAACGTGATGAATCTCTGAAAGGTGACGTGATCCTGGATGAGATTGACTACGAGAAAGCTGCTGTTTTTTTCTCGTATGTGGATGGTGAGCATTACGTGTTCATGAATGCAGATGATTATTCCCAGTATCTGATCAGTGGTTCTGCACTGGGGGACGAGATACCTTATCTGATCGAAGGTATCGAAGGGGTGACGGCGCTGATTGTTGAAGGTCAAGCGGTTGCGATTGAACTGCCGCAGTCGGTAATGATGGTAGTGACCGATACCGCGCCAGGCATTAAAGGAGCCAGTGCCAGTGCGAGGACCAAACCTGCAACGCTGGCCACCGGGCTTGTGGTCCAGGTACCGGAGTATCTTGAACGTGGTGAGATGATCAGAGTCAACACGACTAACGGGAAATTTATGGCGCGCGCCTGATTCCTTATTGCCAAATCGAGCGATTAGTAAGCAAGAAAGCAGAAAAATGAATGACGAAGACAACAAGGTAAGACTGACTGACGATCAGATCAGGCAGTTCATCTGCAATGGTGTGTTGGTCCTGGACAGCCAGATTGCACCAGCCACTCACGAACGAATCTTCGAGAAGATCGAGAGGAACAACGATCACGAATTCAATATGGGTAATAACGTGCTACCGCGCATCCCGGAACTGCAGACCGTGCTGGATTCCCCAGTCGTGTCCGGAGCGTTGGCAAGCGTATTGGGCGATGAGTACGTGCTTCATCCGCATCGGTTCATGCACGCGAGCCAACCGCTGGCGCCAGAGGAGCGTGAGCTTGATCTGTCGGGTTCGGAGAATGGTCCTGTCATGGGGCAGCGGTCTTCGGGTTCCAGTTATTGGCACCAGGATTCGCAAAGCCCACTGTCAAGAGCGCGATATCATGTCCCGCGATTGGCAATGATCCTGTATTTCCCGCAGGACACGCCGGTCGCTAGAGGGCCCACGAGAGTAATCCCGGGCACACATCTTCAGGCAAGGCTTGAAGAAAGTAACTATGAACACGCGCTCGTGCCTGATCAGGTAAAAGCGGGCACCTGCCTTCTGATTGCGTTTGATATTGGTCATGCCGGTCTCACCAATATGACGGACATGAGCCGCTATATGTTCAAGTTCGTTTTCATGCGCACCCGAAACCCATCTAAACCAACGTGGATTGGAGGGAAAGATACCTGGCAGACGCCGCGGGACCGAAAAGGGCCCTACGATCATAAGTCTGCGTGGCGATATATCTGGGACTGGATGCGAGCCGCGTCCGAACCTGCCGCCCCAATTGAGTTTGGCGAAGTTCCAACTAAGATCAGTTTATTCAATGCATATGACCAAGGTCACCGGCTAGCTGCGATCTATGACGTGGCTGCTGTAGGTGAGTCTGTCATCCCTCAACTAGTGACGTCCCTCCTTCAACACGCGGGGCGTAACCGTGAGTTCTCTCTTCAATATCGTAAAGATGAACAAGGACGCTTTGTTCCTGATGGTGACCCGAACGAGCGTCGATGGAACGAAGGCGCTTATGTGCTTCAGGATGAAGCTTATTGTCTTGGTGCGATGGGTCCCATCGCGATCGACACTCTGATTACACTGACTAAGCATGAGGACGCGTGGATCTGCATCAATGCTGCGTTCGCACTTGGCGAGATTGGTGAAGCGGCGTCGAAAGCCATTCCGGCTCTTACCGCATTGCTTGATCATGAGCGTCACCAGGTTGTGCGCGCCGCCTTGGACGCGATCGCGTGTATTGGCTGTAACGTCGATGTGGCCCTACCGGCGATCGATCGCATTCTCACTAAGGAGAATCACGCGTGGAAAAGGGTAATTACGCGAGGCTGGACTGGGCAGGATCAGGTTCGTTTCAACGCTCTGTGCGTGCTATTGAACTCGGACTTGACGCTTACGCAATTAGAGCCTCTGTTGTTGCATTGTTTGGAAGACGATAATGGCTATATTCCTGCTCTTGCGCTGGAATTACTGACCCGTCCATTAGGTTCATCAACAAATGCTGATTGTCTTAGTCGAAGGGGTCTTGCGGCCACCATTGACTTCCTAAAGTGCCACCGATTTGACGACACGCTGTCAGCTGATCGGCGAGTTTTCTAAGATCTTTCCCAAAATCAAAGAAGCCTAAACGCAAGGCGTCGTTTTTATGAGCGACTTCTAAAAGCGACTCGTTAACGCGAAGTTGATCCTAGGGATGAACCAGCCGCAAGTGATGGCGTGGAATGCCCATGATTCGAGCTAGGGGGAAGATCAAAATCCCCAAGAGAGTTTCTGTTAGATGTAATTCATCATCCTCTAATCGATGATTGTTGGTGAGCACCACTTCACCAAGATAGTTTCGTTGTTTGTACAGTTTATAGGTGTAACGGTGTCTATCTGCGACACCGATTTCTAAATTGTGCCGCCTTGAAGAATGATTGTATGAGAGTCCCGACAGCTCAAGCCACGTCTGGGTTTCAAAGAAAAATGTATCCATCAGTTGTTCAATGCTTCTGCAATCCGCAACGTTCAGTTTGTATTGTTCAAGCAGCGATACAGATCCCCGTGGAGCGACGTTAATAGCGTGTAATCGAGTCATGACACTTTTGGTCCGGGCAATAGCCGTGTCTCACAAAATTCCGTTGTTTTGGTGGCAAGGCAGAATTAGAAATCGGCTGGCAATGTGTTTGTGCTCCCTATCACCCTAATCTTGTCGTGGCCAACGGTAAGGACAAAAAAGGTTGTGGGTCTTTGGCAAAAGAGGTGGCGACGATTTTCTTTTTTAAAGTCGCGATCATCTCTAGAGATCTGTTTCCCATCGAGCCTCGAATATGCTCGCATGAGTCGACGAGCTATCAGGACGGTTAGTACTAAAAAAAAGAATGGTCAGAGTGGTAATCATCCGTTTGTTTGAAGGTTACTCGTGTGCCATCTACGCGTTCACTATTGTTACGCGACAGCCGCCAAATTAGATGACGACATTCAAGCATCACAAGGCGGCATGCGGTGACCTGCGGCGCTTAAATTTCAAAGGTGAAGACGTAATATTGGCACAAGAGCTGCAAGACGTGTCGTGTTGAGGAAGTAGTATGTTTAAGGAGATATAAAGTGCTTAAAAACTTCTCAAAAAGTGGACGGATGTTAGTAATCGCGCTAGTTTGGTGCGGGATCGCACCAAATATTAGCTCGGCGGAAGAATCAGACATTGACGAGATAGTGGTAGTGGGTGCGAGTGACTATTATTCGATCATGCCCGATGAGCCGAGCGAAAGTGCGTTTGGTCTGAATAAAAGTTTAGTTGAAACGCCGCGTTCACTAACTGAGGTTAGAGAGGATTTGGTCACCAAATTCGCACTACGTAGTGTCGATGACCTGGTGCGACTTACACCTGGTTCCTTC
>MDTB01029324.1_pt1 | contig 39222 bp, 38 predicted proteins | sample 811161 | NCBI WGS metagenome assembly MDTB01 (sample SAMN05326650, study PRJNA326480) | marine metagenome | isolation source: seawater | place: Mediterranean Sea | collected 2009 | reverse complement strand
TTATGTAGATGCTGGATATAATAAAGCAGGGATGCCTGATCCCAAAAATATTTCTTAACCTGCAAAAAATGCATAGCTGAAATAAAATCATAACAATTATATTAAAAAAATTAAAGCTTTATCAAGTTAAATTGGTATTAAAAATATGAAAGAAATATTCAAAAATGTAAGAGAAAAATTAATAGCTAAATATTTGAAAAGTAACAATTTAAAAAGTTACTCAAAAAATACTAAAAAATTCAAACCAAGAATCAAAGCGCGAATCAGAAAAAATAAGCAACTTATAAGTAAAAATATTGATACTTTTTTTAATTGGATTAAAGGAGCGGAATTAATAGAGCTTAAATCATGCAATATAAAAGAGGATCCTGTGAGGCCAGAGCTTGATAACAAGTTTAGGACTAGTTTTGGTCGAAAAATTTATGGTGTTAAGTATAAAAAAGAAATTTGTGCCATAATGTGTTTTAGTTTTACTAATGAGATTCCGAAGACTGTTGAGGAATTAGATTTGATGTCTAGAGATGCTCATTTACAAAGTACTTTAAGGGATCAAAATGTTGGAAAAATTGCCATCGCTTATACAGTTTGGTCAAAAAAAAAGGGGGGTGGAAAATTAATTGTTAAAGAAGTATTTAAAAAAATTAAGAGATCAAACCACTTAAACAGGTTAGTTACTTTGTCTCCATTGACGGAAATGGCAAGAAATTTTCATTTAAGAAATGGTGCTATAGAACTTCAAGTAAATGAGAAAACGCAAAATTTTGAGTACAAATTTTAAAAATTTTATGCAACTGCTTGTTTAATAGATAGTTTTACCTTACCTCTATCAAATCCTAAAACTTTAACTGAAACTTCATCACCTTCTTTAACAACGTCTGTTACTTTGGCTACTCTTTTACCAGCTAGTTCAGATATATGAACTAACCCATCTTGTTTGCCTAAAAAGTTCACGAAAGCGCCAAATTCCATTATTTTTACTACTTTACCTTTGTAGATTTTTCCAACTTCAGGTTTTGCAACTAAATTTTTTATAAAATCTATAGCTTTTTTTCTAGACTCTTCATCAGGCGCTGCAACCGTAACCTCTCCGGTATCTTTAACGTCAACTTTGGCACCAGATGTTTCTACAATTTCTCTTATTGTTGCTCCTCCTTTACCGATTACTGTAGCAATTTCTTTTTTGTCAACTTTTATGGTTTCCATTTTTGGAGTGTGCTTAGAGAACTCTTTCCTAGATGACTTTAATGCCTTATTCATCTCTCCTAATATATTTTCTCTACCATCTTTGGCTTGGGCCAAAGCCTTTTCCATTATTTCAAAAGTTATGCCTGTGATTTTAATATCCATTTGCAAAGAAGTTATTCCATCTTTAGTTCCTGCTACTTTGAAATCCATATCACCTAGATGATCTTCATCGCCTAAAATATCTGATAAAACTGAGAATTTCTCACCTTCCTTTATTAAACCCATAGCAATACCTGCAACGGGCTCCTTTATCGGTACTCCCGCGTCCATAAGAGCTAGTGAAGTTCCACAAACAGTTGCCATAGAAGATGAGCCATTTGATTCTGTAATTTCAGAAACTACTCTAAGAGTGTATGGAAAATTTTCCTTTTTAGGTAATGAGGAATTAATAGCTCTCCAAGCCAATTTTCCATGGCCTATTTCTCTTCTTCCAGTTCCTACCCTGCCACATTCACCAACAGAAAAAGGTGGAAAATTATAGTGCAGCATAAAGTTTGATTTCTGCATTCCTTCTAAGCTCTCAAATCTTTGCTCATCATCGGAGGTGCCTAGAGTAGTAACTACTAATGCTTGGGTTTCTCCCCTTGTAAATAAAGCAGATCCATGAGTTCTTGGTAAAACACCTACTTCACACTTTATTTGTCTTACGTCTGAAAGACCTCTACCATCAATTCTTTTTTTATCTTTTAAAATTGCAGTTCGAACAATATCTTTTTCGAGCGATTTTAATTGAGCCATTGCTTGATTTTCCGTAACATTCTCATCTTCTACAAACATTTCTTTGCATTTCGTATCTATTTCTGAAATTGCAGTTGATCGTTTCTTTTTATCAATTTCCTTAAATGCTTTTCTTAAATCTTTTTCAAAAGCGCTGGTTATTTTGTTTTTTACATCTGAATGGTCTACTTCTTCAATTTCCCATTTGGGCTTGCCTGCTTTTTTTGCTAGAGATTCTATGGCTTTTATAATTGGAACAAAATTTTCGTGACCAAACTTTACAGCGTCCAACATTATTTTCTCAGTTAAGCCTGATGTTTCGGACTCAACCATTAAAACTGCATCTTTAGTACCTGCAACTACTAAATCTAATTCTGATTCCTTTAATTGGGCAGGAGTTGGGTTTAACAAATATTTTTTATCTTTATATCCAACTCTACTAGCTGCTATTGGACCTTGAAACGGAAGGCCTGATATGGCTAACGCTGCTGATGAAGCAATTATAGATAAAATATCTGATTGATTTTCTCCATCATAAGAAAGCACAGTAGGTAATAATTGAACTTCATTCATGAATCCTGAAGGAAACAGAGGTCTAATTGGTCTATCAATTAATCTAGATATTAAAGTTTCTGCCTCTGTGGGTCTTGCTTCTCTTTTAAAATAACCCCCAGGTATTTTACCTGCTGCATAATATTTTTCTTGATAATTAACAGACAGAGGAAAGTAATCTTGTCCTTCTTTAATTTTTTTTGCACCCACAGCAGTACCAATTACTACTGTTTCTCCGCATGAAACTATAACTGCTCCATCAGCTTGTCTAGCGATTTTACCTGTTTCTAAAGTAATTTTTTTACCATTTATTTCAACTTCTTCTTTGTGAATTTTAAACATTATTTCCTTAAATTTAATTTTTGTATAACCTTTTCATAAGACGCTGGATTTCTTTTTTTCAAATAACTTAAAAGTTTTTTTCTTTTGTTTACTGATTTACTTAGCCCTACAGAAGAATGTTTGTCTTTTTTAAATTTTTTAAAATGCTCAGCAAGTTTTTCTATTTTCTTGCTCAATAAACCAATTTGAACTTCGGCTGATCCAACATCATCATTGTTTATAGCAAGAGATTTAATTATATCTTTTTTTGTTGTTTTCATCTTCTTTATTTTTTTTTATTAATCTCTCAATTTTTTCAGCATATTCAAAGGAATTATCTTCGACAAACGAAAGCCTTGGAAGAAACTTTATATCTAGTTTTTTCGATAACGCTTTTCTAACAAGATGTGAGAATTCAGTCAAGGTACTTACCGTTTTTCCCATTTCAATACCTCCTAAGGGTATTACGTAGGCTCTAGCAGATTTTAAGTCTGAACTCATTCTAACTTCTGTAACTGTAACAACTTTAGTGTTAAAAGCAGGAATTTTTGCTTCATTCCTAATGAAAATTTCACCTAAGTTTTGTTTAACTAGCTCTCCCACCCTTAGTTGTCTTTGGCTATAAGTTGAATTTCTGTAGCTTTTTTTCATTAAATTTTTCTCTCAATTTTTTCTAATTGATAAGCTTCTATTACATCTTTAGCTTTAAAATCCATAAAATCTTTTAAACCAATACCGCATTCTAAACCTGTTTTTACTTCTTTAACAGCATTCTTCTCTCTAAAAATGCTTGAAATTTCACCATCATAAACCACGGAGCCATCTCTTATAACTCTAGCTTTAGACTTATTGTTTATTTCACCTTCTATAACCTTTGAGCCTGCAATTTTTCCTGCATTTGAAACTTTGAAAACTTGGAGAACTTCAGCTGATCCTTTTATGTTTTCCTTAATTTCTGGTTCTAATAAACCTGAGAGACCTTTTTCAACATATTCAAGAGCTTCATAAATAATATTAAAGTATTTAATCTCAATGTTTTGATCTTCAGCTAATTTTTTTGCTTCTCTATTAGGCTTAACATTAAAACCTAACAATAGGGCGTTGGATGCCGTAGCTAAAGACACATCACTTTCATTGATCATACCTATATCGGCAAGAATTATGTGAGCTTTAACTTCTTTATGTTCAATTTTATTTATTGCTAATTTTAAAGCCTCGTTTGAACCCTGAACATCAGATTTTATTATAATGTTTAGTTCTTCTTTTGTTTTTTGACTTTCAAATAAAGTGGTTTTATCCTTTGATGCAAGTTGTTTCGCATTACCTTTTTCATTTTTCTTAAAGTCAACTATTTCTTTTGCTTTATTCTCATCTTCGGTTACTATAAATTCTGCACCAGCAAAAGCTGTACCATTCATCCCTAGGATTTCAACAGGCATTGATGGAGATGCTTTTTCTAAATTTTTTCCTTCATAATTGATCATGGCCCTTACCTTACCGTAAGTATTTCCACATACAAAAAAATCCCCTTTTTTTAGTAATCCATTTGAAATTAATACGGTCGACACTGGGCCTTTTCCTTTATCTATCTTTGATTCCAAAACAACCCCTGATGCTGCCCCCTCAAAGGAAGATCTTAAATCTAATATCTCTGATTGAAGTAAAATACTTTCTTTAAGCTTATCTAGATTCGTTTTTTTTGTTGCTGAAACTTCTACAAACAAAGTATCTCCGCTTAAATCTTCCGCAATTAATTCATATTGCATCAAATCATTTTTTATTTTACTGATGTTTTTATTAGGTAAATCACATTTGTTAATTGCAACTATTATGGGAACCTTTGCTGCTTTAGAATGCTTAATTGCTTCTACAGTTTGGGGCTTAATTCCATCGTCCGCTCCGATGACTAGAACTACAATGTCAGTCACTTTCGATCCTCTTGCTCTCATTTCTGTAAAAGCTGCGTGGCCGGGAGTGTCAATAAAAGTTATTATTTGATTTTTCTCAGTTTTAACTTGGTAAGCTCCAATATGTTGAGTAATACCACCAAACTCGCCTGAAACTACATTTGTGTCTCTCAGTGCATCTAATAAAGATGTTTTTCCATGGTCAACATGGCCCATGATTGTCACTATAGGGGGTCTTTTTTCTAACTTACCATCAGTGTTATCAGTTTTCTTTGAAATTTTAAAAGTTGGTTTTTCCTCTAAAACCGCCACGTGTCCAAATTCCTTAATAATATATTCAGCTGTATCTTTATCAATAACATGATTTATGGTTGCTACAACTTTCATATTAAAAAGAAACTTTATTATATCTGAAGACCTTTCAGCCATTCTATTTGATAATTCTTGAATAGATATTTGCTCTGGAACATTGACATGCCTTACTACTTTTTTAAATTCTTTCTTTTCTTCAGCTAGAGGGTTATTTCTTTTTTCTTTAAGCCTTGCTCTCTTTACTGAGGCTAGGCTTCTTTGCTTAATTTCTATTTCTTCGACATTCATTGCTCTAGCAACAGTAAGTTTAATATCTCTTTTATCTATTGGGCCCTTAACCTTTAATTTGTTTTTACTTGTAGCTTTGTCATCCTTTTTTTTAATAAAAGCTTTTGTTGCTTGTTGTTCAACAAATTTTCTAGCAAAAACTTTTCGGTTGTCATTTCTATTGGAATGACTTGCTCCTTGAGTGACTCTTCCTGTATCTCTTGGATTTTTAAAATTTTTCTTCTTTTCAATAGAGTAAGATTTTTTTCCATCCTTTTTTTTAAAAGATGAGGCATCTATACTCTTTTTAAAACCAGTCGATATTGTTAATGTTTTTTTCTTATCTTTCATAAATCAATTATTTAAATACAATTTCTCTAGCAGACATTATTAGTTGGTCAGCCTCTTCTTTAGATAAAGAAAACTCTTCTAAGTATCCGTTTATCCTAATTTTTTTTCCTTTAATTTCATCAAAACCACCTATTAGTTCATCAGAAGACAGATCGGCAAAATCACTAAGTTTTTTAATTCCTCTCTGTTCAAGAACAACTAACATTCCTTGTGACATACCTTTCAGATTTATTAGGTTTTCTTCTACCCCAAGTTCTTTAAGTTTTTTTAAAACATCTTCTTTTTCTTTAATTAGACCATCTTTAGATCTCGTTATTAGTTCTTGTGCAGTATCTTCGTCAATTCCTTCAATTTTAGAAATATCATCTACTTTTGCCTGAGAAATTTCTTCAATACCTTGAAATCCTTCTGAAACAAGTAGTTGACCTAATGTTTCATCAACTTCTAAGTTTTTAATTAGGTTTTCTGTTTTTTCTTTAAATTCTGCTTGTCTTCTTTCTGAGTCTTCTTTGTCGGTAAGAATATCAATTTCAAAATTTGTAAGTTTTGAAGCCAATCTTACGTTTTGACCTCTTCTTCCAATAGCCTTACTTAAGTTTTCCTCGGTCAAAATTACTTCTATTCTCTTATTTTCTTGATCTATCAAAACTTTTTGTATTTCTGCAGGTGATAATGATTCTGAAATTAGAGTTGGTAGATCTTCTGTCCATTTTATAATGTCTATTTTTTCTCCTTGTAATTCATTTACAATAGTTTGCACTCTACTACCTCTCATTCCAACACAAGCGCCAACCGGATCAATTGAGCTGTCTTTTGAATGAACGCATATTTTTGCTCTACTTCCAGGATCTCTTGCAACTGCTTTAATTTCAATAATCCCTTCATATATCTCTGGAACTTCTTGAAAAAATAATTTTGCAAGGAATTCAGGATGCGTTCTAGATAAAAATATTTGATGACCTTTTAAGTCTTCTTTAACTTCAAAACAATAAGCTTTAATTCTATCTCCGTTCTTATAATTTTCTCTTAAAATCTTATCGTCTCTTTTAAGAACTCCTTCTGCTCTTCCTAGGTCAACAATAATTGTCTTGTCGTATTCTTCTCTTTTAACAATTCCGCTTACAATTTGTCCTTTTTTATCGACAAAATCTTTGTATTGTCTATGGCGCTCAGCTTTTTTGATACTTCCATTAATAATATTTTTTGCTGCATGTACGCCAATTCTTCCTACATCAATTTGTGGCAATATCTCAAAGATTTTATCTCCAATCTTCAAGTCTGAATTCTCTTTGTTTACTTGGATCGCGTCTCTTAAGCTAATTTCTCTACTTGGATCTTCAACTTTTTCTACTATCTCAAGCACTTTTTGAATTTTTATTTCTCCATTTTCTCGATTTATTTCAACGGCTATATTATTTTCATTACCGAATTTAGTTAAAGCTGCTTTTTGAATGGCACTTTCCATCGACTCCATGACTAACTCTTTGTCTATAGATTTTTCATTTGCCACAGCTTCAACTATTCTTAATAACTCAAGCTTATCTAATCCTCTATTCAACATTTTATTTTCATCTCCTCCAAAAAAAAATGGGCAAATGCCCATTTTGTAAAATCTGCAATTTCAATTATTTGTAATTAAAAAATTAAGATTTTTCAAGTTTACAATTTGAAAAGCTCTTTTTTGTCAGTTTTTTCCCAAGAAAAATGGCCATTATTTGAAGGTTCTCGTCCAAAATGACCATAAGACGAAGTTATTTCGTAGATAGGTTTGTTTAATCCTAGGAGTTCTCTTATACCTCGAGGAGATAAGTCAAAGTTTTTTTCTATAATTTTTTTTACGTCCTCAATCTTTTGATCATCTTTTTCAGAAAGTTTTAAAAAAATAGATAGAGGTTTTGAAACCCCAATCGCATAAGAAAGTTGAATTAAACATTTGTTAGAAACTTTTGCTGCAACTATATTTTTTGCCAAGTATCTCGCCACGTAAGCTGCTGATCTATCAACCTTTGTGGGGTCTTTTCCTGAGAAAGCGCCACCGCCATGAGGTGCTGCGCCTCCATAAGTATCAACAATAATTTTTCTTCCTGTTAAGCCAGTATCTCCGTCTGGTCCTCCGGTGATAAATTGACCCGTAGGATTAATATATATATTTTCCTCATTTAAGTTTTCTAATAAATTTTTTGGAATTGATTTTTCTATATAAGGCAACAATAATTTTTTTACTTTAATTTGATCCAAATCTTTTGAGTGCTGGGATGAAATTACAACTGAAGTAACTTTCTTTGGAATGTCATCTTCATACTTCAGTGTTACTTGGCTTTTAGAATCTGGTTCTATTCCTTTAAGAATGCCTTTTTTTCTATCTTCTGCCATTAATCTTAAAATTTTGTGAGAATAATGAATTGGAGCTGGCATTAAATCTTTTGTCTCATCACATGCATATCCAAACATTATTCCTTGATCACCAGCACCTTCGTCTTTGTTTCCTTTTGCATCTACACCCATTGCAATATCGGAAGACTGTTCATGTAAAAAAGTTTCAATTTTTGCATTTTTCCAACTGAAGCCTTTTTGATCGTACCCAATTTCTTTAATACATTTTCTCACTTTTTCTATTAAATCCTCGCTTTTAATTTTTGGTCCACGTGTTTCACCTGCTAGAACAACTTTATTAGTTGTTGTTAAAGTCTCGCATGCAACTCTTGAGAAAGGATCTTTTGAAAGATAACTGTCTACAACCATGTCAGAAATTCTATCGCAAACTTTATCTGGGTGACCCTCAGATACTGACTCACTTGTAAATAAAAAAATTTTTGCCATTATAATTTACTTTTTTTTGTAAAAAAGATGATCGTATATGTAAATAAAAGTATAAAAAATATCAAATCATTTTTATTTTTTTTGATATTTTCGATTAATGGAACTTTTAATTCAATATTTCCAGTTTCATTTGGATTTAAACTCTTTATTATTCTTCCCTTATTATCTACAAAACCACTTATACCCTTATTAGTTGACCTAACAAGATAAGTATTGTTTTCAATGGCTCGAAAAATAGCTTTAGTAAAATGTTGTTTTGGTCCAATAGAGTCCCCAAACCAAGCATCTTCGGAAATATTAATAATCAAATTTGTATTTTCGTTTGAATTTTGAATAAGTTCGGGAAATATAATTTCGTAACATATAAGTGGAAGTATTTTAGCATTTTCTATTAATAAATTTTTTTGTTCATTGCCTTTAGTAAATGAACCATATCCCCTTGTAATTTTTTTTAGACCTATTTTATTTAAAACATTTTCAAAAGGTAAAAATTCGCCAAACGGAACTAGCTTTCTTTTATTATACTTGTATATAATTTCAAATTCGTTATTTACTGCTATTAGACTATTATAGTAAATATCCTTATTAAGTTCTTTTTTATAAGTATTCGATCCAAAAACAATAATATGATTTTTAGAAAAATTTTCACGAAAAGTTTTTTTTAAATGTTTTAGATCAGAAAAATTATAACCAGAAAAAACTCCCTCTGGCCAAATAAAAATAGTTTTTTTATTTTCCTGTGGATCACTAAATTTGATCATTTCTTTAATTTGATTTGTTAGTTGATCAATTTCAATATCATAATTTAAAACAGTACTTGGTGACACAATCTTTATAAATATCGTTTTATCACTGAATTTTTGCAAATCTTTATTCATTTTATAAGATCCGTAAATATAATTACCAAAGCTAGAAAATAACAAAAAAATAATAATTAAATAATTTAGTTTACTCTTTTTGAAAAAAAAAAGAGCTAAAGTACAAAATATTGTGATAGCAAATAAATTAAAAGCGTAAAGTCCAAGAAAATTTAATATTTGTAATTTCTCAAGAATCGAAGACCAACTATAAGCCCATAAGTTCCATGGAAACCCTGTAAAAATTTTTCCTCTAAGATAGTCTATAACTGAAAATGTACTACAAAAAATTAATAAAGATTGTACGTCGTTTTTTAAAATGGGTCCCACAATTAAAGTTCCAGCTCCAAAAAAAATGGCGAGAATTAATGGTATAAGAATAATAGAAAAAGGTATTAAAAATTTAAATTCATCTACATAGGTCAATGAGTAAGAAATCCAAAAAGTGTTAAAAAGAAAAAAACCAAAACCAAATGCATATCCAATTATAAAAAAATTAAAAAGGTAGGGTTTTTTTCTATAAGTTTTTTTAATTTTTTTTCTGACATAGGTCAGAATTAAAAATAATAATGATAGGGAAAAAAAATTTATAAATAGAAAATTAAAAGGTTGAAAACTCAACACACTGATTGCACCTAACAAAAAGGGGAATAAAATTAAAACTAAGAATCTATTATTTAAAACTTTTTCAAAAGTCATAATTTTTATTTAAAGAAGCTAATAACTTCTTTTCAAAAACTTGCATTTTTTTAAAATCTTTATCGTAATAATGTTTGTGGCCTAAAAGGTGGACTAAACCATGAATCCATAATTTATCAAATTCAAATTTAAAATTAGTTCTTTTTTTCTTTTTTAAAATTTCTTTTATATTTATTGCTACATCTCCTAAATATACATGACTTTTCTTTTTTAAAAGTTTTAATAAAAAAAACTTATTGTAAAATGGAAAAGATAAAACATCTGTTGTTTTATCTTTATTCCTAAACTTTTTATTCAATAATTTAATATCTTTACTTGATGTCAGTAATACTGAAAATGAAATTTTTTTGTTTTTAAAAAAATTAATTTTTTTGTTTATGGTTTGAATATTACCTTCCAAAAATTTTTTTGGATTATTTATTTGTTTTTTCCAACTTTTATCTTTTACAATAACATTAATTTTTATCATCAGATTTTTTTTGGTAAGCCTGAATAATCTTTGATACCAAATGATGTCTGACTGCATCTTGATGATCAAATTCTATCATTTTAATTTCATCAATTTTTTTTAAAATATTTTTTGATTTTATTAAACCAGATTTTGACTTATCTATTAAATCGATTTGTGATGGATCTCCATTTACAACTAGTTTTGAGTTTTCTCCAATCCTTGTTAAAAACATTTTAATTTGAGTCATGGTAGCATTTTGTGCTTCATCTAAAATAGCAAATGAATTTTTTAAAGTTCTACCTCTCATAAAAGCCAAAGGTGCTATTTCTATCTCTCCGGACTCAATTTTTCTTTGAATTTTTTCAAAACCAAAAAGATCATATAGTGCATCATAAAGAGGTCTTAGGTATGGATCTACTTTTTCCTTCATATCACCTGGAAGGAAACCTAATTTCTCTCCTGCTTCAACAGCAGGTCGAGATAATATTACTCTTTCTACTTTTTTTTCAAACAACATAGTAATCGCAACTGAGACTGCTAAATAACTTTTTCCAGTTCCTGCAGGTCCTAATGCCATTACAATTTCATTTTCTTTCAAAGCTTTAATATATTCTGATTGTTTTTTTGATTTAGCAATTACAGATTTTCTTGGTGTTTTGATTAAAAGATCTAAGGATTGAACATTAGATTTTTTATCAGAATTCATATAATTTTTTAATGATAAGTTTATATCACTTTTTTCAATAACGTTAGTTAAAAGAAATTTATTTATTAAAAATTTTACCGCGTCAGAAACAAGCTTTATTTTGCGATTTTCACCTTTTACCGTAATTGAATTACCTCTAAAATAAATGGTTGTATTAGTCAGTTTCTCAAGTTCTGTCAAATTTGAATTAAATGGTCCTACAACTGACATTAAAAGATTATTATTAAATATTTTTAGATTAACTGTTTCTTTATCAATTTTTTTTATTGAATAACTTTCTTTTAGTTTTTTAATTTCTGACATAGGTATTAAGCAGCAAATGGTTTCTCATTAAAATCAGATATGGTTCCAAATAAAGTATTCGTGTTAAAGTTCTTAATTTTAACATTTAAAATTTTTCCATTAAGACTTTTGTTACTTTTAACTATTACTGAATTAAAATATTTATCTCTTCCAAAAAAAGTACTTTCGTTTATTTTATTTTCAAATAAAACCTCTGCACTGCTGTCTAACAGTTTTTTCTTATAATTTATTTTTATTTTTTCAGATAATTCTTGAAAATTAGATAGTCTTTGCTTTGATAAGTTGTCTTTAACAATATTTTTTTTTGCTGCAGGTGTACCTGGTCTAGCACTAAAAATAAAGGAATAAGAATTGATGAATTGAACTTTTTTCATCAATCTTAAAGTATCATCAAAATCTTTATCAGTTTCACCAGGATATCCTATAATGAAATCGCTTGAAAATTTTATATTTGGAACAAATTTTTTTAACTTTTCTATAATATTATAATATTCCTCAATACTGTGTTTCCTATTCATTAACTTTAAAATCTTGGTTGATCCTGTTTGAACGGGAAGATGTAAAATTGGCATAAGTTTTTTTATATCTTTATGGGCACTTATCAAATCATCAGTCATATCTTTAGGGTGTGAAGTTGTATATCTTATTCTTTCAAGACCTTTTATTTTGCTTAATGTATAAATTAAATCTGATAATTTTTTTTTGTTATTTAAGTATGCATTAACATTTTGACCTAGAAGGGTAATTTCTTTGGATCCATTCCCTACCAATGCTTTTGCTTCTTCTAATATTTCTAAAACTGGGCGAGAATATTCTGGGCCTCGAGTATATGGGACAACACAAAAATTGCAGAACTTATCGCATCCCTCTTGAATAGTTAAAAAGGAAGAAACTTTAGAATTAGAATTTTTTATTAAATTTAACGTATCAAATTTTTCAACGGTATCAAATTCTGTAACATTAATTTTTTGTTTTTTTGCTTCTATGTCTTTTATAATTTTTGAAATTTTATGATAAGACTGTGGACCAATCACACTGTCAATATAATTTTCTCTCTTTAGCATTTCTTCTCCTTCCGCCTGGGCTACACAGCCGGTCACTATAAGAATAGGTTTTTTCCTATTTCTAAATTCTTTTTTTAATCGTCCGACATCATGGTAAACTTTTTCAGTAGCTTTTTCACGAATATGGCAAGTGTTTAAAATATAACAATCAGTCTCAGAAATGTTTTCTGTTTTTGAGTATCCATTTTTTTTTAAAACATCAAAAATACGATTACTATCATACTCGTTCATCTGACATCCAAAAGTTTTGATATAAATTTTTTTTGACAATTTATTTTTTAATTTTTGTACCGTATAATTCTAATTTATGGTCAACTAAGTTATAACCTAATTTCTTAGCAATTTTAGTCTGCAATTCTTCAATGTCTTTATCTACAAATTCTACTATTTCTCCACTGTTTACATCAATCAAATGGTTATGATTATCATTAATTTCATATCTTGCTTTGCCAGCTTTAAAATCGTGTTTAATTAAAATACCTGCTTCCTCAAAAAGTTTTACAGTTCTGTAAACTGTAGCTATGCTTATTTTATCATCTATTTTAGTTACTCTTTTATGAAGCTCATCAACATCAGGATGGTCTTTTGAACCATAAACTTCCTTTGACTCAGAAAGAATTTTTGCTATCACCTTTCTTTGGTCAGTAAGCCTTACGCCTTTTTCTTTACATTTATCTTCTATGGAACTCATATATTTTAATAATTTAACTTAAATATAACGGTTTTATCAAATTTTTTTGTAAAAAATTTTTTTTTATTAAAATTTCAATATTTTCAAGCTTAAATTGAGGTAAGTCAGAGTCTTTAAAACCAAAAATTTTAACATTTTTAGAGATTCTTATTCCTTTTGCCACTGCTAACGACACTCTAATAGAAGAAAAGCTACCTGGGCCCCTGTTAACTAAAACTGAAAAACTATCATCAATATTTACTTTGTGCTTTTTTAATAAATCTAATATGTTTGAAACTAAAGCATCATTATTTTTAACTTTGTTATTAATATCATGAACAAAAAAATTATCACTAAATCTTATGCCGATTTTATTCTCTTTACCTATGCAACTAATTATTAAAAAGTTTTTGATCATTTGTCTTCTTTTAATTTCAGTTTTTTTTTACAATAATAGTGCTTATTCTTCCACTTCGCAAAATAATATTAATGATTTTGGACTAATTTCTATAATGTATCATAGGTTCAACGAGACTAGATACCCTTCAACAAATATTAAGCTAGACGTCTTTAAAGAACAACTAAAAATCATCAAAAGTGAAGGAATAAAATTTATTCATCCTAAAAGTTTTAAACAAAGTCTTTCACAAAATAAAAATGAAAGAAAAATTTTATTTACAGTGGATGATGGTTTGTTGTCTTTTTACCAAAATGCTTGGCCTATTTTAAAAGAGAGGGGAATTCCTTTTATACTATTTGTAAATACTCAAAATGTTGGTTCATATAACTATATGAATTGGGATCAAATATTAGAACTTTATAATTCAGATCTTGTTGAAATCGGAAATCACAGTCACTCTCATGAATATTTAGTTGAAGAAAGTCCTGAAAACATAAAAAATGATATAGTAAAATCAATTAAAATTTTTGAAAATAAATTAGGAAAAAATTCTGAATTTTTTTCTTATCCGTTTGGTGAGTATAGTCTTGAGTTTAAAAATATTATTAAGGATTTAGGATTTAAATACGCTTTTGGCCAACACTCAGGTGTAATAGATGAAACAAAAGATTTATTGGAACTTCCAAGATTTCCCATTAATGAAAAATATGGGAAAATTGATAGATTTAAAACTTTAATGAAAACACTTCCTTTAAAATATAAACAAATAACTCCTAAAGATAGATACTTGTTGCAAGCTAAAAACCCACCTAAAGTAAATATCGAATTTTATGAAAATATAACTAATTTAAACCAAATTTCATGTTTTTCAAACGAAGGGAATAAATGGCGAAATTCTAAAATATCTCTCAAAAATAATAATAATTTAGAAATTGAGATTGCTGAAAAATTTGTTGGAGAACGAGGAAGAATAAACTGTTCGTTAAGAGAAAATGGTGGTTTTTGGAGATGGCTTGGAATTCAATTTGTAATATCAGATAAATGAATTACAAATTAAGTTCTTGTTTAATTACTGAATTTGTGAGTTGAACACTTTCAAAGTCTGAGAGTTTATTGTCTTGAATAATTTTTTCTAAAACTTCAGTATATTCCTTTCCTGTTTGAGCATATTTATCTAAAGTTGAGGTAAGCTCTAATCCTCTAACAGATCTATTTTTTTTTCTCAAAGAATGTCTTTTCTCTCTAAAATCTCTGTAACCTTTGTGTGTGTTTAAATTGTTTTGATATGCTTTTACCGAAGCTCTTAAAATTGGAAATCTTAAGATTTTGTGACCTTTGTTTTTATCTCTTTCAAGTGGAGCAATACCTTGGCCATTCCATGTCCATTGCCCAAATATTGCATTTCCTTCTAATGCAAACCTTGAGGTTCCCCAGCCACTTTCCTTGGCTGCCTGAGCCAAAGCTATTGAAACTGGTATTACATCCATTCTTTTTTCTAGCTCTCTAATGTCCCCTTTTAAAACTTTGTATTCTTTTAATTTTTTTCTAAGCCAATATTTTTCTTTATCTGTCGTAACTTTTTTTGAAGTAATTTTCTTTAATTCATATCTATCATCTAATATTTTTTCATTCTCAGCGACTATCAATGGTAAAACGATCTTTATAAAGGTGTCTTTTTTAAGCTTAACACTTTTAATCTCATCAAGATCTTTGGGAAATTGAGTAAAATAAATTGGCTTTACTTTTTTTTCACTTCGCACCTTGTTTAAATCATACTGTACGTCAGAAAAGAGGTTTAAAACAGTTTCAGTTTTTAAGTTTAAATTAGGCAGAACAAACTCTGATACAACTTCATTTTTTTTCTTTTTATCTTTTTCTGGAATTTTTACTTTGCTAGTTTCCTGTTTTTTAAGTAAAGGTTTTTTTTTATTATCACTTGGGATCGATTTAACAAGATTTTCTTTTTCTAGTTTTTTAGTTTTTTCTTCAAATTTTTTATCTAGCATTAATTTAACTGACTCATCGTCAGTTATATATTTTGCCATGTAAAATCCACCAGCAGAAAAGAGGCAAATGAAAGTTACAACAGCTGCTCCAGTAAAAATTTTATTTGCCTTTCTCTCTTCAACCTTAAAATTATAAACACCGTTCAGTAAGTTAACTGTTCCCCTACTTATTAAAGAACATATTTTTATAATTCCATTGCCCAAAAAAGGAAATATTTTCAAAAATCCTTGGAAAGTTTTTAAAATCGATTTTATAAAAAACATCCATATTGAATTAACTTTGTTTGTGGCTGAAAAAATAGGTTTTGAAATTTTTTTAGCTTGAATTTCTAAAATGCTCTTGTTGACTTCTGTTGGAATAGGGACGCTGTTTTTTTTTAAAATAAGTTCTATCTGAGGTGTTGTTAAATATTTTTTTGACTTTTCATAGTTTTTTATCTCAGAGATCTTATAAATACTTGCCAATTCAAGAAGTTTATCTCTGTAACTAAGATTTTTTTTCATAATTAAGCTAGCTCCACAGATTTAACTGTTTTTACTTTTTGACAAATTAAGTTTTGAACACCTTGTTTTAAAGTCATTAAAGAACTTGGGCAGCCTGAACAACTCCCTTGAAGTTTAACCTTTAAGATCCCTTTGTCGAAAGAATGAAACTTAATATCACCTCCATCTCTTGCGACTGCTGGTCGTATCATTGTTTCTAAAATTCTTTTTATCTCAGTCACAGTTTCATTAGCATCTGTTTCAATTGTTTGATCTTTTTTTTCAGTTAAAATGGGACCTGAGTTTTCTTGTAAATAATCATTCAAATGAGAAATCACTGTAGGCTTTAAATCGTCCCAAGATGTATCTTTGGTTTTTTTAACTGTAAGAAACTTGTCTGACATAAGAACTAATTCCACACCCTTGATTTTTAATAATGTTTTAACAAAACTATTGTTAATATTGTTTTCGTCCTTTTTTTTAAATTCCTCAGTTCCTACTATAGATAAAATTTTTGGAGACAAAAATTTTAATGAGTCAGGATTTGGTGTCTGTTCAATTTGTATCATTTAGTTAATTATATATTACAATAGACCGACTATTTCACGTATCTTTTTAAGGTTCTCCTCAGCTTTTTTGTTGGCGTTTTCTTTACCTTTTTTCAAAACCGAAGTTAGAAATCCTTTGTCTTGCGTCAATTTTTTGATTTCTTTCCCTAAAGGACAAATAGTAGCAACTAGAACATCTGAGAGGTTTTTTTTAAGCTTAGAAAAATCTTTACCTCTAAAATCATTTAAAACTTTTTCAACTGATGAATTTGTAATTTCAGAATAAATGTTAACTAAATTTAGTGCCTCAGGACGCTTGTTTAATTCTTCCTCGTTTTCTGGAAAAGGAGCCGAGTCGGTTTTTGCTTTTTTTATCTTTTTATTTATCTCTTCAGAACTATCTTTTAAATCAATTCTCGAATATTCTGAATCATCTGATTTGCTCATCTTTTTAGTTCCATCTCTTAGACTCATAATCTTTGAAATTTTTTTTTGAATAAGCGGTTCAGGAATGGGGAAAAAATTTTCAGCTTTGTAATCGTTGTTAAATTTTTGAGCTATATCTCTGCAAAGTTCAAGGTGTTGCTTTTGATCCGCTCCTACAGGAATATGTGTAGCTTTGTAAAGCAATATATCGGCGGCCATCAGATTCGGATAAATATATAAGCCGACACTCGCTTTCTCTTTATCCACGCCTGCTTTATCTTTAAATTGTGTCATTCTATTAAGCCAACCTACTCGCGCAACACAATTCATTATCCATGCTAGTTCGGCGTGACCGCTTACAGATGATTGATTAAAAATAATACTTTTTTCAGGATTTAGGCCGGAAGCTAAAAAGCCTGCAGTTGTTTCAAAAATATTTTCTTTAAGTATTTTTGGATCTTGATGAACAGTTATAGCATGCAAATCAACGACGCAGTATATACATTCCATTTCTTTTTGAAGTAAAACAAAATTTTTCATCGCCCCAAGGTAATTCCCAAGATGCAAATTACCGGTTGGCTGAACGCCAGAAAATACGAGTTTATTTTTACCTGCCATATTTAACTTGTTCTATAATTTTTAACTTTTAACACTCCGAGTAAATTGCAAGTTATCAAATAAATTGCTGCAACTAAACTTATCACAATTATTATATAAAAAAACTTATTATTATTACTATAAATCAATTTATCATCAAAAAAAGCGAGGGCATAATATAATACAAAAGACATTATTATTGTAGAAAGAATTATTTTAAAGAAATTTTTATAAGGAAGTTTTTTAATTAATAAAAATTTTTTGTTAGCTAATAAGATCAAATATGCAAATACAGTTACCCAGGTCGAAATAGAAGTAGCAATAGGTATGATCAAAAAACCAACTTCTTTAAAATAGTAAACACTAATTGAAATATTTAATAAAACACTTATTAAAGATAAGTGAAATGGAGTTTTGGTATTATTTCTCGCGAAAAAAAAGTTAGATAAAATTTTTATTAAAGCAAAAGCTGGGATACCATATCCAAAATATTTTAAAGCGAGTGAAGTTAAATGTACATCTTTTTGTGTAAAGGAGCCATAACCAAACAAAGCATTCACAATTTCACTAGAAGCAATTATTAAACCTAAACTTGCTGGGATTGATAAAAGCAGGCAAAGTTCCAAAGATTTATTTTGCAAAATGTTTATATTATTAAATTTTTTACTCTTAATATTTTTTGCTAATACTGGAAGAGAAACTGTTCCAACTGCTATACCGGCAATAGCTAGATTAATTTGATAAACTCTATCAGCATAATATAAATACGAAACTGCGCCTGATTCAAAAGATGCTATGATTGTTCCTACTAAAATATTAATCTGCGTCACTCCAGAAGAAAAAATGCTTGGAAGCAGCTTTTTAAAGAAAAATTTAACTTTCTTGCTAATTTTAAACTTTAAAATTAAGGAAGGTTTATAATACTTCCTGCAAAAAATAATTAAAAAAAATAGCTGTAAAATACCAGATAATGTTACTCCATAGGATAAGTTCTTTGCAAAATCTAATTTTAAATAAAAAGAAATTATCAAAATGATAATCAAAACTAAGTTTAAAATTATAGGCGCTGCTGCAGCAGCTGCAAATTTATTATTGCAGTTTAAGATTCCAGAAAAAAAAGAAGCTAGGCTTATAAAAAATAAAAATGGAAATGTAATTCTCGTAAGCTCTACCGCTAGACTATATTTTTCAATATCATTAAAAAAACCTGGAGAAATTAAATAAACTATGGTTGGGGTAAATATTTCAACTAAAAAAACTATTAAAAGTAAAATGAAAATAAGCAATGAAAAAACTTCATTAGCAAAATTTTTGCTGGCTTCTTTGCTTAAATTTTTCTCAGCAGCATAGCTTGGAATAAAAGCAGCATTAAATGTTCCCTCTGCAAATAATCTTCTAAAAGTATTTGGTATACGAAATGCAACAAAGAAAGCGTCAGCATATACGGAGGCGCCAAGAAATATTGCAATTAAAATATCTCTTAAATATCCTAAGACCCTACTTATTAAGGTATAAATACTATATACTGATGCTGAAGATAATAAATTCATAATTAAGTCAAAAATTAATAGTGATTTCGTCTCATTTATATTACATACTCAAAATTTAATGACAAAAAAATCAAATATTGACCATTATACAGATAAAGAGGCACTTGACTTTCATATTAAAGGAAAGTCTGGCAAAATTGAGGTAATTTCATCAAAACCTCTCACAACTAAAAGAGATTTATCTTTAGCTTATTCTCCAGGTGTGGCCGCACCAGTTAAAGAAATCGCTAAAAACCCCGATGCAGCATATGAATATACTAGCAAAGGTAATTTGGTAGCAGTTATAAGTAACGGTTCAGCTATTTTGGGCCTTGGTAATTTAGGTTCTTTAGCGTCAAAGCCTGTTATGGAGGGTAAAGCGGTGCTATTTAAAAGATTTGCAGACATAGACTCCATAGATATTGAAATAAAATCAGATGATCCAAATGAAGTAATCAAAACAATTCAAAATATTTCAGGAACATTCGGTGGTATTAATTTAGAGGACATAGCTGCTCCAGACTGTTTCATTATTGAACAAAAATTAAAAGAAAGTTTAGATATTCCTGTTTTTCACGATGATCAGCACGGCACAGCGATAATTACAACAGCTGCTTTGATCAATGCATTAGATATATCAAAAAAAAAAATTGGAAACGTAAAAGTAGTAATTAATGGAGCGGGTGCCTCTGCAATTGCCTGTGCAAACCTTTTCAAGACTTCAGGAGTACAAAGTAAAAATATTATTATGTGTGATAGAAAAGGCGTAATTTATAAGGGAAGGAAAAATTTAGATAAATTTAAATCAATCTTTGCTTCACAAACAAAACATAGAAGTTTATCTGAAGCAATAAGAGACGCGGACGTCTTTTTAGGGCTTTCAACAAAGGATGTTGTTTCAAAAGAAATGGTTAAGTCAATGGCAAAAAATCCAATTATATTTGCTTGCGCAAATCCTGATCCAGAAATAAAACCAGAAAAAATTATTGAAGTGCGTTCTGATGCAATAATTGCAACAGGAAGGTCAGATTATCCAAATCAAGTAAATAATTTGATCGGATTTCCATACATTTTTAGAGGTGCTTTAGATGTTCGTGCAAAAGAAATTAATGAGGAAATGAAAATAGCTGCAGCAAAGGCTATTGCATTGTTAGCTAGAGAAGAAGTTCCTGATGAAGTAGTTACTGCATATGGAGGAGAAAGGCCTAAGTATGGTAAAAGTTATATTATACCTTCAACTTTTGATCCTAGACTGATGAGCGTGATACCTGTTGCTGTAGCAAAAGCTGCTATAAAATCAGGTGTTGCTAGAAAAAAAATTAAAGATTTTGCAGAGTATAGAGAAGAGCTTACATATAGACTAGATCCTTCAATGTCCATAATGCAGGGTATCAATGCTTATGTGAGAAAAAAACCAAAAACAGTTGTTTTCGCTGAAGGTGAAGACGAAAATATGCTTAAGGCAGCTATAGAATTTGGTAAAAATAATTTAGGAAACCCAATTGTAATTGGAAGTGAAAAGAGAGTAAAAGAAACTCTTAACAAAATTGGTTTAAACGAAAATTATAAAATTCAAATTATAAACTCAACAGACAAAACTAAAAGAGAACGCTATGTAAAATTTTTATACGAAAAACTTCAAAGAACAGGCCAATTAGAAAGAGATGTCGATAGACTGATCAGAAATGACAGGGTTGTTTTTGGATCTGCTATGGTCGCTTGCAAAGATGCAGACGCTATGGTGACAGGAAATATCAGACACTATGCTGCTTCGGTTGAAAAATTGAAACCAGTTTGTAATGCCCGGAAAGGTGAACCAATTTTTGGAATGACAATGATGATTTTTAAGGGGAAAACTGTATTAGTTGCGGACACTAATGTGAAAGATTTCCCATCTTCTCAAAGATTAGTGGATGTTTCTAAGTCATGCGTAAGAGTAGCTAAATTATTTGGTTTTGAACCCAAGGTTGCTTTTTTATCTCATTCAACTTTTGGAAAACCTTTATCAAGAAACACAAAACATGTAAGAGAAGCAATTGAACTTTTAAAAAAAGATAAAGTTGATTTTGAGTTTGATGGTGAAATGCAGCCAGATGTAGCTTTAAATCCAATGTATAAAGAGATTTATCCTTTCTCAAAAATTGTAGGAAATGCAAATATTTTAATAATGCCTGCACTTCATAGTGCTGCTATTTCCACAAAATTAATGAAATCTTTTGGGGACGCCAAACTAATTGGTCCTCTCTTAATTGGTCTAGACCTTCCAATAGAAGTTGCACCTCTAAGGTCAACTACTTCAGATATTCTTAATTTAGCTTCAGTAGCGGCTTATTCATCTGATGTAATTGATTATCAAAATGATTAGTTTTTATTTCTGCTTAAATCCTTCACAAGATAGATAGTTGGTATGACTTTTGCCACATCATATATTTCGTTAGCTTCTTTAATTACTTCTTTTTTTTCATCTAAGTCCATTGAAATTCCAAAAATATAAATTTTCTTATTGATAGTTTCTAGAGTGTAGTTAGAAGACTTTATTTTTTTATTAAATATCATTGCTGACCTAAGTTGACTTGTTATTAGTATATCTTTCGCCGAACTTTTAAAATTTTGTTGACCTTTGATTTCTATTGCATTTTTAACAGATCTTACTCCTTTTGTTTCCCAAGCTAACTTAGTAATTCTTAATTTTTCTTCTGGTTCTTCAACTTTTCCTGTAACGAATATCCTTCCGTCCAAGACTTCCACTTGTATGGATAAAAAATATTTTTTATTAGTTAAGGTAAGACGCGCAATTAAATTTTTTTGCATGAGGGTATCATCAATTTGCATACCAACGGTTCTTGGGTCAAAAGAGACGCTTACCCCTTTTCCAAAGCGTCCTAGATCGCCTACTGGAGCACAGCTATTTAACAAAAATAAGATTATAATTAAATTAATTGTTTTTTTCATTTTTTTTTAATTTCAAACATATTTCGTAAGCTAATTTTCTCGATATTTTTTCTGTTTTAGATATAAGATCAGCTGTATCCTTAAGACTATATTTTTTTAAATAAATCATAGCTTGTTTTTTTATTTCGTCATTACTAATAGATATTGTTTTTTTATTATATTTTTCAGAAATTACAATTGTTAATTCACCCTTCAGAGAATTTTCAAACATTTTTATTGAACTTAAACTTCCTCTATAAAAACTTTCGTAGATTTTTGTCATTTCTCTTGCTATCATTATATTTCTCCCTTCAAAATAAAATTTAAAAGATTTAAGATAAAAATTAATTTTATTAGCAGGTATAAAAAAAACTATTGAAAAATCTAAATCCTTGAACTGCAAAAGTACTTTGTTTAACTCCTTTTCAGTCTTTGGCAAAAAACCATAAAAAATAAATTTATCACTAAAGCCAGCTACACTCATTGCAGCTACAATTGATGAAACACCAGGAATTGGACTTACATTGATGTTTTGTTTGATACACTCCTTAATGAGCAGAAGGCCAGGATCTGAGATTATGGGAGTTCCAGCGTCGGAAATCAGTGACAAAATTTTGCCTTCATTTATATATTTTATGATTTTATTAACTTCCTTTTTTTCATTAAATTTATGATAAGGGACTAATTTTTTTTTTATATTAAAATGTTGCAAAAGTTTTAATGATCTTCTCGTATCTTCACACAAAATGATATCACTATTTTTAATTACTTCTAAAGCCCTAAACGTCATGTCATCTAAATTACCTATTGGTGTGGAAACAATATATAAACCTGATAATAATGGACTCATAAATAATGATTAAAAAAATAATTATAATATTATCTCATATATTAATTCTATTTAACATTAATGTTTGGTCAGTAGTTAATTCTACAGAACTAAAAATAGGTTTATTAGCACCTTTTTCAGGTGATTATAAAAATTTAGGAAATTCTTTACTATTCTCAACTCAACTAGCGTTAGATGAAATTAATGATGAGAATATAAAAGTAATTCCGAGGGACTCCGGATCAGGAAATAAAGAGCAGCTTAACAGAGCTATTAAAGAAATAATAGATGCTGGTGCAAAAATTGTAATAGGACCAATGGACTCAGAAAATTTTCAAGAATTAAATAAGTATGAAGACATAATTTTTATTTCTTTATCTAACATAAAACCAGAAATTTCAAAAAACATAATAAGTATAGGTGTAAGTTTGGAGTCCCAAATTAAAGCATTAGAAAGTTTTGTTTTAAAACAAAAAAAGAAAAAAACTATAATTATGTATCCAAAAAATCATTACGCACCCTTAATTGACCAAAAGATTAAGGATATAAAACTAAAAAATTATAAAATTTTTAAATACAATCCAGATCCTAAAGTTTTAACTGGTGAAATTGAAAAACTTACCAACTATTCTCAAAGAAAAAGAAATCTTGAATTAAGAAAAAAATTACTTGAGGATAAGGAAGATGAAAGCTCAAAAAGAGAGTTGGCAATTTTAGAACAAAAGTACACTTTAGGAAGAATTAATTTTGACTCATTAATTATAATTGATTTTGGAAATAATCTCAAAAGTGTCTTGGCTTCCTTAGTGTTTACAGATGTAGATGATAAAGAAGTTTTATTTACTACGGTTAATCAATGGTTCGACGAGAGCATATTTTATGAAAACTCTGTAAATAATTTATATTACCCATCAATTAATTTAAAAAATTTTAAAAAATACAATAAAAAATTTTTTGAAACATTTCAGATATATCCAAATGAGATAACTATATTGGCCTATGATGCTTTAGGTTTGGTTTATTATGTTTGGAAAAAAAATAATGGAATCAATTCAATTAAAGACTTTATTTTAAAGGAAAAAATTAAAGGAAAAATTGGAAACTTCACTTTTCAAAACGGCAGAGTTTCTCAAGAATTAGAAATATACAAAACTGAAAATAATAAATTTATAAAATTTTAACTTTTTTCTTTAATTTTTTAAAAGCTATAAATCTATGGTCCATTAAAATTTTTTTTTCATGAGGCATTTGGCCAAAAGTAACTTTATATCCTTTAGGAATAAAAATTGGATCAAAACCAAACCCTTTTTTTCCTAAAATTTCTTTAGAAATTGTCCCAAAAATTTCCCCTTTTGCACTAACATTTTTTTTTTTATTAAGTTGAATAGTTAAAGAACAAACAAACTTTGCTTTTCTACTTTTATTTTTTTTATTAACCATTTTAATAATCTTTGTCATAGCTTTATTAAAACTCCCATACTTTTTTGCCCACCTAGAAGAAAATATTCCTGGCTTTCCATTAAGACAATTAACGGACAATCCTGAATCATCGGATATTGTTATGAGTCCTGAGTGTTTATAAAAATATTTTGCTTTAAGACTTGAATTTCCCAAATAAGTTGTAGCTGTTTCTTTTGGTGATTTAATACCAAATTCAATTGGTGATTTTTTTTTAATTTTTTTTCTTAATAAAAAGGATAATTCTTTAAATTTTCCTTTGTTGTGTGACCCAATAAGTATTTTTTCAATTTTTATCATGAACCTCTAGTATTTATTTTAATAGTACCTATATTAATATTATGCAGACAAAAAAAGAAAGTGAAACAGAAAAAAAACAAGAAGTGGAACCCTCAAAAGAAAAAGAGGTAAAAGAACACAAAGAAAAAGTGGCATTAACTATTGAGGAAAAGTTTAAGCAAACGGAAGAAAAGCTTTTAAGAACTCTTGCTGAGTCAGAAAATCAAAGAAGAAGGTTTGAGAAGGAGGTTAAGGAAGCTATAGATTTTGGTGGATTTAATTTTGCAAAAGAAACTCTCACTTTATTAGATAATCTACAAAGAGCTAAAGTTTCAATAAAAAATGATCAATCATTTAAAGACAAAGAAGATCTTAATAAATTTTTAAAAAATCTTGAAGTTATTGAAAAAGATCTAGTAGGTATTTTTGAAAAAAATAATATAAAGAAAATTCAATGTTTAAAAAAAAAATTTGATCCAAATATTCATCAGGCAATGCTTGAGGTTGAGGATGACTCTCTTGAACCTGGATTAATTGTGCAAGAAATCCAACCTGGATATATGTTTCAAGAACGTCTTTTAAGACCTTCTTTTGTCGCTGTCTCTAAAAAAAAGACTAATAAAGACAAAAAGCAAGATAATAAGGGGAAATAAAGCTACTTGTAGAAACAAAATTAGCACCTATATAACCCCATATAACAAAAGGAAATTTATAAAATGAGCAGAGTAATTGGAATAGATTTGGGAACCACAAACTCTTGTGTAGCTGTAATGGAAGGCGCACAAGCAAAAGTCTTGGAAAACACTGAAGGTGCAAGAACAACTCCATCTGTAGTAGCCTTTTTAGAAAACGAAGAAAAGCTAGTAGGACAACCAGCTAAAAGACAAGCTGTTACAAATCCAGAAAATACAATTTTTGCAGCAAAAAGATTAATAGGAAGAACTTTTGAAGATGGTTCTGTAAAAAAAGATATTGAGAAAGTTCCATTTCAAATTGTTAAATCTGAAAAAGGTGAAGCTTGGGTAGAAAGTAAAGGGAAAAAATATTCACCAGCTCAAATTTCTGCTTTCATTTTACAAAAAATGAAGGAAACAGCTGAAAAATATTTAGGTCAAGAAGTTACAAAAGCAGTAATTACAGTTCCAGCTTATTTTAATGACGCTCAAAGACAAGCAACAAAAGATGCTGGAAAAATTGCAGGTCTTGAAGTTTTGAGAATTATAAACGAACCAACAGCAGCATCTCTTGCTTATGGTTTAGATAAGAAAGGTGGAAAAAAAATTGCGGTTTACGATTTAGGAGGAGGTACATTTGATGTTTCTATTCTTGAAATAGGTGATGGTGTTTTTGAAGTTAAGTCCACTAATGGGGATACATTTTTAGGTGGAGAAGATTTTGATGGTGAAATAGTTAACTATCTAATAACCGAATTTAAAAAAGATAATGGTATTGATTTAAAAGGTGATAAATTGGCTCTTCAAAGATTAAAAGAAGCAGCGGAAAAGGCTAAAATTGAATTATCATCTGCTGCTCAAACGGAAATTAATTTGCCCTTTATTACTGCTGATAAAAATGGTCCTAAACATTTGAATTTAAAATTTACTAGAGCAAAGTTAGAAGCTCTTGTAGAAAATCTTATAGAAAGAACTCTCGCGCCATGCAAAACTGCTTTGAAAGATTCAGGTTTTTCTGCTGCAGAAATTAATGAAGTGGTACTAGTTGGAGGAATGACTAGAATGCCTAAAATTATTGAAACAGTTAAGAATTTCTTTGGTAAAGAACCAAACAAAAGCGTTAACCCAGATGAAGTAGTTGCAATGGGAGCAGCTATCCAGGGTGGTGTTCTGCAAGGAGATGTTAAGGACGTGCTGTTGTTAGATGTAACACCTTTGTCTTTAGGTATCGAGACATTAGGTGGTGTTTCTACGAAATTAATAGATAAAAATACAACTATTCCTACAAAAAAAAGCCAAGTATTTTCTACTGCAGAAGATAATCAACCAGCAGTATCTATCAGAGTTTTACAAGGAGAAAGAGAAATGGCTGCAGATAATAAAATTTTAGGAAACTTTGAACTTGTAGGGATTCCTAACGCACCTAGAGGCGTTCCTCAAATCGAGGTGGCCTTTGATATAGATGCTAATGGTATAGTAAGTGTATCAGCAAAAGATAAAGGAACTGGAAAAGAACAGAAAATTCAAATTCAAGCTTCGGGTGGTCTTTCTGAAGAAGAAATTAAAAAAATGGTTAAAGAAGCAGAAGCTAATAAGGATGCTGATAAGAAAAAAAGAGACTCAGTTGATACAAGAAATCAAGCAGATAGTATTATCCATTCTACTGAGAAGAGTTTAAAAGAACATGGAGATAAAATATCTGAAGATGAAAAAAAAGCTATAGAGACAGGAATCTCAGATCTTAGAAACGCATTAAAAGGAACTGATACTGAGGAAGTTAAGAAAAAAACTCAATCCCTAATTCAAGCTTCAATGAAGTTAGGCGAAGCAGTCTATAAAAGCCAACAAAAAAATTCTGCAAAGACAGATACTAATAAAACAACTAAAGAAAATAAAGAAAAAGAAAATGTTGTAGATGCAGATTTCGAGGATGTAAAAAAAGAAGACAAAGAAAAAAGAGCCTAAGACTAATTAATAGGAGAAAGCCCTATGGCAAAAAGAGATTATTATGAAGTCCTAGGTGTACAAAAATCCTCAAGCAAAGACGAAGTCAAAAAAGCCTACAGAAAACTAGCGTTAAAGTTCCATCCAGATAAAAATAAAGGTGATAAAGCTGCTGAGGAAAAATTTAAAGAAGCAAGTGAAGCCTATCATGTTCTTTCTGATGAAAAAAGAAAAACAAACTATGATCAATTTGGACACGCAGCTTTTCAAGGGGCAGGAGGACAAGGAGGATTTGGTAATTTTGATTTTTCATCTTCTTCTTTTTCTGACATTTTTGAAGATGTATTTGGAGATTTTGGAGACCTAGGAAGTTTTGGCTTTGGAGGTTCACGAAGAGAAAGTAGATCAAATAAAGGTAGTGATTTAAGGTATGATGTCTCTGTAAACTTGGATGAAGCATTTTTAGGTACTGAAAAAAAAGTAAACTATGTTACCTATAGAAAATGCGGAACTTGTTCTGGAGCAGGTTCAAAGCCTGGGTCAAAACCATCAAAATGTAATTATTGTGGAGGTCAAGGAAAGGTAAGATCAAATCAAGGATTCTTTACAATACAACAAACGTGTCCTGAATGTGGAGGAGAGGGGCAAAAAATTACAAATCCTTGCAATGATTGTAATGGTATTGGAAAAAAACAATCAGATGAAAATATTGTGGTTAAAATTCCGAAAGGTGTTGATGACGGAACTAGAATAAGACTTGCAGGAAAAGGAGAGGCAGGCTCAAGAGGTGGGTCAAATGGTGATTTGTACCTTTTTATATCAATGGAGAATCATAATATCTTTAAGAGATCAGAAGAAAATCTTTTTTACGAATTACCAATCTCATTTACTGATGCTGCCCTAGGGACTACAGTAGAAGTACCTTCGATTGATGGAGGAAAAACTAAGATTAAAATACCTCCTGGAACCCAAAGTGGTAAGCAATTGAGATTAAGAGGAAAAGGTATGCCAATACTGAGACGAAATGCCTTTGGAGACCTATATATTAAGATTATTACAGAAGTTCCGACATTTTTGACAAAAAGACAGAAAGAATTGCTTGCAGAATTTAAAAATTTAGAAAATACTAAGTCAAATCCTTTGATGAAAAATTTTTTTGACAAAGCTAAAAAATTTTGGAGAAATTAAAATATGTTTAAACTAATAGTTATATACGAACTAATTTTTATTCTTTTTTGGAATATTTTGTATCATTCTAATTCAGGTGTAGAAAATTGGTTCGAAGAAAGAATTCTTTCTGCAGTATATACTGTGATGTCAACTATGGCTTTAGGTTTTGCTATAGTTTATGTAATATATATAACTGCTAAACTTTCAGGGTTTTTAGACAAAGTTTCAAAAATTAAGGATCCAAGAAAAGACCTAGGCTAAAGTGAAAAAAATTAAATTAACCATAACTGGCTGCCTTGGAAGAATGGGACAACAGCTTATTAAATCTTCAAAAAAAGCTAGAAATTTTAAAGTAGTATCTATTACTGAAAGTAGAACAGTTAAAAGAAGAATATCGGGATTACAGCCACAATTAAATTCTAAAAATGCTTTTAAAAATACAAATGTAATTATAGATTTTACAGTTCCAAAATGCACTTTGGAAGTTTTGAAAATTGCTTCGAAGCTAAAAAAAAGAGTAGTAATTGGCACAACAGGTTTTTCAAAAAAAGAAGAGAGTTTGATAAAAAAATATTCTAGAAAAATACCTATTCTTAAAGCAGGCAATATGAGTTTAGGAGTAAATTTATTGATGTATTTAACTGAGGTAACTTCAAGATCACTTAATAATAATTTTCTAAGTAAAGTTTTTGAAAGTCACCACAAAAGTAAAAAAGACCATCCGTCTGGAACGGCCTTGATGCTTGGAAAAGGTATAGCTGTTGGAAAAAAAAAAGATTTATATAAATTAATGGGTAAAAAATACCTAAATAAAAAATCTTTTCCATATAGTAAAAAAATTAATTTTAATTCTGTAAGAAAAGGATCGGTTATAGGCAAACATGAGGTTTCTTTTTCAAGTGGAAAAGAAATAGTTTCTCTAAATCATGAGGCTTTTGATAGAGTACTTTTTGCTGAAGGTGCATTGTCCGCAGCAAAGTGGATAAAAGGCAAGAAACCTGGCTTATATTCTATGAGAAACGTTTTGAACTTTAAGTGAATAATAAAGGAAAGTCTAAAATCATCCTTAGGATTTTAAATAAAACCTATCCAAAAGTTCCTATTCCTTTAAATTACAAAAATACATTTACTCTTTTGGTTTCTGTGTTGCTTTCAGCTCAATGCACTGACGTAAATGTAAATAATGTTACTAAAAATATCTACTCTAAGTACAATCGCCCAAAACATTTTGTTAAATTGGGTAGAAAAAAAATTGAAAGATTGATAAAAAAAATAGGTATTTTTAGAATAAAAGCTAAAAGTATTTTTTACCTCTCAAAAATTCTTGTTAAAAAATATAACGGAAAAGTTCCGAAAACTTTCGAAGAATTGGAAGAACTTCCAGGGGTAGGTCATAAAACAGCTAGTGTTGTTATGTCTCAAGGTTTTGGTTATCCCGCATTTCCTGTTGACACTCATATTCATCGATTAGCACAAAGGTGGGGATTGACAAATGGTAAAAGTGTTATTCAAACTGAAGAAGATCTTAAAAGAATTTTTCCCAAAAAATATTGGAATAGACTTCATTTGCAAATAATTTGGTACGGAAGAGAATATTGCAAAGCTAGAGATTGCCACGGAATTACTTGTAAAATTTGCAAAAGCTGTTATCCCAATAGAAAAAAGCCAATAAAAACAAAAAAAGCTTAATATGGAAATTTTAGGAATAGGCAACGCCATTGTAGATGTCATTTGTAAAGTGGAAGACAATTTCTTAAAAAAAAATAGTTTAGTAAAAAGCACTATGAAACTAGTTAATGAGAACGAGTTTAAAAAATTATTATCAAATCTTAAAATTGAGGAAACTGTGTCAGGAGGGTCAATAGCAAATTCAATAGTTGGTCTAGCACAGCTCAATAATAAGGTTGGTTTCATAGGCAAAATCAATCAAGACGAGTTAGGAAATAAATATGAAGAGGGTCTAAAAAAAGAAAAAGTAGAATATTTTTATAAAAAAAAAGTTGAAAAAATTCCTACAGGCACGTGTTTGATTTTAATTACCCCTGACTCAGAAAGAACAATGTGTACTTTTTTGGGTATAGCGGGTCAAATTGATGAAAATGATATTGACGCTAGCGCAATAAAAAAAAGTAAAATAACCTTCTTGGAAGGTTATCTTTGGGATGAAGGCAATCCTAAAAAAGCTTTGGAGAAAGCTATAATTAATTCAAACAAAGTTGCTATGTCATTATCTGATAAATTTTGTGTTGATAGACATAAGAAAAGTTTTTTAGATTTGGTAAAAAATAAATTGGACATAACTTTTGCAAATGAACAAGAAATTATTTCTCTTTTAGATGCAAAAAATTTTAATGAAGTTATAGAGTTTTCAAAACAGATTAAGAAAACAATTGTAATTACTAGAGGTGAAAATGGTTCTGCTGTAGTGAAAAATAGTGAAGTAATTGAATGTGAAAGCAATAAAAATCTTAAAATTAAAGATCTGACAGGCGCAGGAGATCTTTTTGCGGCTGGCTTTTTTCATGGTCAAATAAATGGATTGTCTACTAAACAAAGTTTAGAAAAAGGAACTGAAATGGCTTCAAAAATTATTCAAAAAATTGGGGCAAGGCTTCGCTAAATTTTTTTAAGTTTCTTTCTTGAAAAACTACCTTTTCCTTTTTTGGGTTTCACTATTCTTTTATGATATTTTTTTGAAAAGAGATCTATAGCAATTTTATTTCTTTTTTTATATTGAGTAACCATTTTTTGTATTTAAAATTAACTTATTGTCATTAAATTTATCTGAAATTTTTTTTCTCAATCTATAAATATGTGTTTCAACTGTATGAGTGTCTGCGTCTGAAGAATATTTCCAAACTTTTTCTAATATTTGTTCTTTTTTAACAGGAGTTTTTTTTATTAACAGTAGCTCTAAAAGTTCTATTTCTTTTTCAGTAACCATTATAAATAACTTATCTTTCTTAAGCTTTTTTTCATTCTTGTCTAAAATATAATTTTTGATTTCAACAAATGAATTTTGAAAAAATTTTTTTTTAACATTAAATTCAATTATTTTCTTATTTAGTTCATTGATGCTTAAAGGCAAATCTATTCTATCATCATACTCCAATTTGGTTTTGTAACTAGGCTTTGCTAAAAGAATTTTTATTGTCTGAGTGCTCTTCAAAAATTTCGTCACTTCTTTATCTTTTAAAACATTTTCATGAACCATTAGAGCATTCAAATTTGAATTTATACTGTCGATTTGGTTGTTTTTTGAAAATTTTAGTTTAAATTTTAAATAACTTTTTAATTCTATGAGTGAATTTTTAAAGTTTGTGTCAGCTAAACATAAAATATTTATAATATTTGTTGAACTATGCATATAAAATTAAAAAACAAAAAACTTTACTTCCTAGATTATAAGATAAAATGTGCCATAGGTAAAAGCGGAATTTCAGCTTACAAAAGGGAGGGTGATGGTTGCACACCCAAAGGTATATTTAAATTTAAGTGTATTTTTTATAGAAAAGACAAAATTTCTAAAATTAAAACAAAATTAAAAAAAATTGCTATTAAAAAAGACATGGGTTGGTGTGATGATCCAAAATCAAAATTTTATAATAAATTGATTAAATTTCCATTTAAATTTAAAGCGGAGAAACTTTTTTTATCAAAGAATATCTACGATTTAGTTTTGGTAATTAACTACAACATGAATCCAATTGTTAAAAATAAAGGGAGCGCAATTTTTTTACATATTGCAACGAAAAGTTATTCTCCTACAAAAGGATGTTTGGCCGTCTCAAAAAAAAATTTGAAAATTTTACTAGAAAAAATAAATACAAAAACTAAAATTTTTATCCTTTAGATCTTTCTCCAAATATAGAACTTCCAATTCGTAAAAAAGTACTTCCATAATTTAAGGCTTCTCTATAATCATTTGACATACCCATACTCATATCATTTAGATTTAAGGATGCACTTAGTTCAGAAAGAGTTTTGAAATGTTTGTCTGTATTACCATCATTAGGCGGAATACACATTAGTCCAATAACATCCAGTTTTTTTTCTTTTATACAATAATTATAAAATTTATTTAATGAAGATGGAGAGATTCCTGATTTTTGTTTTTCTAAACCAATATTCACTTGTATAAAATATTTTAATTTTTTAGAGAGTTTTTTTTCTGAGTCGCTAAGAGAAGCGGCAAGTTTTTCACTATCTAGAGAATGAATAAAATCAAAAAGTTCGACCGCTTTTTTTGCTTTATTAGATTGTAATTTACCTACCATATGAAGTTTAACCGCGGCATTATTTTCTTTAAAGTTCTTCCATTTCAATTGAGCCTCTTGAACCTTGTTTTCACCAAAATGTTTATGGCCATAATCTATAAGAGGTTTGATATAATCAAACGAAAAGGTTTTCGTTACAGCTACAATATTAATTGAGCCTTTATTTCCGCTTTCATTAATATATGAATTTATTTTATTGTATCTTTCAACTATGGTGCTCATAAATGTTTGTTTTAAAAAATAGTTACTATTTATACATCGAGAACAGCAAAATATTAAATTTAAACTTAATTAAATTAAAAAATAAATTTGCTGTAATTTACAGAAATATCGAAAAAACAGAAAATATTGCTAATTTACTTAAGTTTAGAAGGGAGTGTAAAAGAAAATATATTAAATTTTATGTAGCCAATGATTTAAATTTGTTACAAAAACTGAAGGGAGATGGATTATATCTTTCTGCATATAATAAAAGTCTTAAACACTTAAGTCGAAAAAAAACCATAAAAAACGTAATAGGTTCTGCACATAATAACAAAGAAATTTATATGAAACTAAAGCAAGGCTGTAAGCAAATTGTTTTTTCAAGATTGTTTGAAACTTCCTATAAAGATAAAAAAGGCCACGTAGGGATTATAAAGTTTAATCTTTTAAACAATTACAGTCAGTGTTTGATCCCTTTAGGAGGTATTAAAAGACATAATTTGTTAAAATTGAATTTAATTAGCGCTCGTTCATTTGCAATTTTGTCAGAGATAAAAAAAAAGCCGGCCAAAATAATTAGCCGGCTTTTTTAAATATTTTAACTAAGTACTAATTAAAACGCCATAGAAATGGCCATTAAAAACTCTTTCTCGTCAGAGTTTTGTACATAGTCAGAATTTTCAGCATCGTCTTGAGATAAAGACAAAGTCATTCCGCCCATTGTGTAAGCAGCTTGAATTGAAGTTATCGTCATAGCATATGTGCTTGTAGCAGAAGTCATAGCGTTAGGTGTAGACTCCTCTTCAGTGTACGATACAGATAAGTTATCGTTTACAGAGAAACCAACTCCCATTGACTTGTTCTCAACGCTCTCGTAACCAGCTAATGCTGTATCTTTAGCAGCAGAGTATGCATCAGTCAAAGAAGCTATTCCAGCCGCTTTGTATGATCTACCATAACCTACTGAGATACCTGCAGGAGCAGCGTATTTAATACCCCAAGAACCATTCTCTTCAGATTGATCAGCGTCTGTGCTGTCTAATTCCATGTAGTCAGCTTTAACACTTAAACCATCGAATGGTGCCATAGTTACTTGATATTGAGTTATGTCATAAGCAGTAGCACCAGTATTTAAAGTTGCTGTACCGCCACTTGAGTATCCTGCTTGACCATTTGGTGAGTAAGCTATTTTGAACGTACCACCTAATGGAAGCATGCCTGATGGTAAGTGATATTGGACGTTATCGTACGCGCTTATGTTAGCCGCATAGATCATTCCAAAACCGTTACCTGTATCAGATGCAACACCGTATGCAGAAGTATCCCATGCGTACTTAGTACCTAGAGAACCTTCATGTATAAATGCTCCAATTGTTCCGTAATCAGTTGCTAAAGTTAGTTGTGCATCGTCATATATCACTGCACCTGTACCCGCTGTTGGGTCAAGGTCTAGTGCGTAATTCCAAGCATAACCATTATCTAACTCGCCAGAAGCACTTAATGTAAATTCATTAGTTACTCCTATACCTTTGTCCAAGTTATTTCCAGCTGCTGCACTATCCGAACTCATAATTTGGTATCTGAAGTTTGCGCCACCAGTTACAGATAGCTCACCAGCAGATGCTAGAGTTGGAACAGTTACAAAAGTAAAAATAACGAACAAGATTTTCATTATGTTTTTCATTGTTTTCCTTTGTTGTTCTTGTTTATTAATTTAATAATTATTAAATTGTGCTAAATTTAAACTTTTCATCCCTTTTTGCCTGTAAATATTGACTAATTTGACATTTTTTTAGTTAAATGTTGCAAAAATACAACAGATAAATATAAGAAAAAACGGTTAAATTTTGCCATAAAGCTATAAAATTATCAATTTGTAGTTTATTTTAAATCTAATGATCAAATTTACACGCTTTTTTACCTATTTTTTAGCTTTCTTGTTTGTTGTCAATTGTGGAATATACAAGAAAGTTGATTCAAAAAAAGTTCCTGTAAACGCTCAAGAGCGGGCACGAAAAAATGTTGAGGAAGGAAGAGGCGTTGCGTTAAATAAACTTAAGGACGTAGCACGAGGAGGAACATACGAGTTTAGCACTTCTAATCCTATGTGGAGAGCGTCTCTTGAAATTCTTGATTTCCTACCGCTGGCCACCGTAGATTATTCTGGAGGAGTTATTATAACAGACTGGTATAATGATACTTCAACAAAGAACGATTCAATAAAAATAACTTTGCGTTTTTTATCTAACGAAATCCAAACAAATAGTTTAAAAATTATTGTTCACAGAAAACAATGCTCGAAAAATTTAGAATGCGTTATAAAAAAAATTGAATCAAAAATAGAGGAAGAACTAACAAGATCAATATTAAATAAAGCAGCTGTGTTAGAAAAAGAAGACAAGAATAAGAAAAAGAAAAAATAATTTTATTTTCATGGAACGACTTGATTTTCAAACAATTGAAAAAAAATGGCAAGAAGTTTGGAAAAATAAAAATTTATATCGATCAAAGAAAGATAAAAAATTTTACTGCCTCGAAATGTTTCCGTATCCTTCAGGTAAAATTCATATGGGACATGTAAGAAATTATACCATAGGAGACGTTGTAGCTAGGTTTAAATATTTAAATGGCTATAACGTTCTTCATCCAATGGGTTGGGATGCTTTTGGCCTTCCTGCCGAGAATGCTGCTAGACAAAATAACTTAAATCCAATTGATTGGACAAAACAGAATATTGCAGAAATGAAAAGGCAATTAAAAAAGTTAGGTCTTTCAATAGATTGGGGATTAGAAGTTTCAACTTGTGATAAAGAATACTACAAACATCAACAAGAGCTTTTTATAGATTTTTACAATAAGGGATTGGTTTCTAGAAAGGAAAACTATGTTAATTGGGATCCAGTGGAAAATACTGTTTTGGCTAATGAACAAGTCATCAATGGACGAGGCTGGAGATCAAATGCTGTAGTTGAAAGAAAAAAATTATCTCAGTGGTTTTTTAATATAACAAAATTTTCTGAAGATTTATTAACTGGATTAGACAAACTAAATCACTGGCCTGATAAAGTTAAGCTGATGCAAAAAAACTGGATTGGTAAATCCATTGGTTGTGAAATTGACTTTGAAATTGAAGATAATTCAAATAAAATAAAAATTTTTACAACAAGGCCAGATACTATATTTGGTGCGACTTTTATTGCTATATCCGTTGATCATCCTCTTGCTTTGCAGTTCCAAGATAATAAAGAGTTTAATAAATTTAAGAATAGTTGTCTTAAAATGGGAACAACAGAGGAAGCCTTAGCCAATGCTGAAAAAATTGGATTTAAAACTGGCCTGAACGTTTTTCATCCCTTTGTTTCAAAAAAGAAAATTCCAATTTACATAGCAAATTTTGTTTTAATGGACTATGGAACTGGTGCAATTTTCGGGTGTCCCGCGCATGATCAAAGAGACTTAGATTTTGCAAAAAAATATAATTTAAACATCATTCAAGTTGTAAGTGAGAATCAAAAAAAAATAGATTATAAAAAAACTAATGAAGCATTTATAGATGATGGAATTTTAATTAATTCAGATTTTTTAGATGGTCTAAGTGTTTCAGACGCAAAAAATAAAATAATCAAAGAGATTGAAAAAAAAAACATAGGCCAAAAAAAAATTTCATATAGACTTAAGGACTGGGGAATTTCACGTCAGAGATATTGGGGATGTCCAATACCAATGATATATCTAGAAGATGGAACAATTAAGCCAGTTGAAAAAAGCGAACTTCCAATAGAACTTCCTAAAGATGTAGATTTTAATTCATCTGGAAACCCTTTGGCATCGCATCCGACTTGGAAAAAGACTACACAAAAAAAAACCGGCAAACCAGCTATCAGAGAAACCGATACACTTGATACATTTGTAGACTCATCTTGGTATTTTATGCGTTTTTGTTCTCCAAAACTCAAGGAAGAACCTTTTAATATTGAAAAATTAAATTACTGGATGCCTGTAGATCAATACATTGGGGGAATTGAACACGCTATTTTACACCTACTTTATTCAAGATTTTTCATGAAAGCTGTAAAAGTTAATAATACAAAAGTAAATGATGACGAACCATTTAAAGGACTTTTCACACAAGGCATGGTTTGTCATGAAACCTATAAAAACTCAAAAGGTGATTGGCTTAGTCCTGACCAGATAGAAAAAAATTCTAAGGGAGAAATAGTTACTAAAAATAGTAGTGAAAAAGTGAGAATTGGCCCATCCGAATCTATGTCAAAATCTAAAAAAAATACAGTTGATCCTGAAAGTATGATTAAAATTTATGGTGCTGATTCAGTTAGATGGTTCATGTTATCTGACAGCCCGCCCGAAAAAGATATACAATGGTCAAATCAAGGTGTAAGTGCTTCTCATAAATTTTTACAGAAGATTTGGAATCTTAATATTGAAATTATCAACAGAAAGGAGGGTGAAATTTCTTCAAAAGCTGAGAAAGAACTGGTCGATAATTTTAATTTATACGTCATGAAAATTACTAATTTGATCAATGATTTTCATTTTAATGTTGTTGTTGCTCAAGTTTATGAGATTCACAGACTTATCAACGAGGCCCTAAAAAAACCAATAAGTAATGAATGTTTTAAAGATATTTTAATTAAATTTATGAAAATTCTAATCCCATTTACTCCACACTTAGCAAGCGAATGTTTGCAAAAAATAGGGGAGCGAAAGATTGATGAATGGCCGGTTGTTGATAAAAAATCAATTCAAGAAGTAAAAATAAAAGTTGCGATACAAATTAATGGCAAAACAAAAGGCGTTATAGAGGTAAAAAAGGACCTTCCAGAAAAAGATCTTATTAAAGAAAGTCAACATGATAACAAAATTAGTAAAAATTTGTTGAATAAAGAAATCATAAGAATAATTTATGTCAAAAATAGAATAATAAATTATTTGGTAAAATGACAAAAATTAAAAAAATTTTAACAATCTTCTTTTTTATACCCCTAATTTTAAGTTCTTGTGGATATCAGAAAATTTATGAAAAAGATAAAAAACTAATTAATATTGTTAAATTTGAAGTTTCGGGAAATAAAAGAATAGGCAGTTCACTAAAAAATGAAGTTTTACTTATTTCTTCAAATGAAGGTGTAAATAAATTTATTATTAAAGCCAAAATTAAAAAAAATAAAGAAGTCAAAGATAAAAACATTTCAGGTAAAATTACAAAATATAGCTTAAAACTAGAAGTAAATTTAAGTTTAAAAGAAGTTAACTCTCAAAGATCCTTGGTGAGAAATTTTTACCAAACAAACGATTATGATGTTTTTAAAAGTCACTCTGATACCCTAAGTACAGAAAAAAAATTAATAGAAAATATGACTCAACAAATAGGAGAGGATATAATTAATTTTTTAAATATTTACGTTAATTAAATGATATTAAAAAGTTACATAGTAGAAAACAAAGTTGAGTCTTTACAGCCTTTTAACTCAGTTTTAATATATGGAGAAAATAATGGGATCAAAAATGATTTAAAAAAAAAAATTAAGTCCATAAATAAAGATGCAGAATTAATAAATTTTTTTCAAAATGAAATTACAAAAAACCCAAATTTATTAACTGAGCAAGTTAACAACACTTCCCTTTTTTCATCTAAAAAAATTATATTTATAAATGAGATAACTGAAAAAAATTATAATCTTATAATTGATGTTGTCGAAAACATAAATAAAGATGTTAAAATTTATTTTTTTAGCGATCTTTTAGATAAAAAATCAAAACTTAGATCTTTGTTTGAAAAAAATGAAAACTTAGCGGCGCTTCCTTGTTATCAAGACGATGAAAGAAGTTTGAGCTATTACATAAATTCTCAACTTAGAGGATTAAAAGGCTTATCCCAAGAAATCGTTAATTTTATAATTAATAACAGTGGTCTTGATAGAGGAGTGGTGAGTAATGAGATAGAAAAAATTAAAATTTTTTTCGATAAAAAAACTATTAACATTGAAAATCTTGAAGAACTATTAAATATTAAATCTAATCAAGACTTTAATCTTTTAAGGGACGCTTCGTTGCTCGGGGATAAAAACAAGGTTAATAAACTCTTAGGACAAGTTCAATTTGAAAATGAAGATTTTATTTACTATTTAAATAATTTAAATGCACGAATAAATAAGCTTATGGAGGCCATCAAAATTAACGAAGAATTAAAAAATGAAGAAGAGT
>MDTB01051740.1_pt1 | contig 39226 bp, 30 predicted proteins | sample 811161 | NCBI WGS metagenome assembly MDTB01 (sample SAMN05326650, study PRJNA326480) | marine metagenome | isolation source: seawater | place: Mediterranean Sea | collected 2009 | reverse complement strand
GACGAACAAAGGATCGAACAAGCGGATTTTGGCTGGTAACCCTTCGCTGGCAGATACCCAATGTATAACACCACGAACCTTTCTTCCTTCCGGGTTCTTTCCAAGGGTGTCTTCATCGTAACTACAGCGAAGTTCGAGGATATTACCATCGCCATCCTTTATCACTTCATTTGCCCGCATCACGTAGGCATAGCGCAGACGGACCTCATCTCCCGATACGAGGCGCTTATATTTTCTGTTCGCTTCTTCGCGAAAGTCCTCGCGATCGATATAGATTTCGCGCGTAAAGGGAACCTGCCGAGACCCCATGGATTCATCTTTGGGATGATTCGGCATCTCCAGCATCTCCGCATGATCTTCGGGATAGTTCTCGATGACAATCTTAAGAGGATTAATGACTCCCATTACGCGGGGCGCATCACTATCCAGGTAATCGCGAATACAGCTTTCCAGCACTGCCAGCTCAACATTGTTGTCGCTCTTGGTGACACCGATACGCCGGCAAAAATCTCTGATACTTTCCGGGGTATACCCTCTGCGACGCAAACCGGCAATGGTCGGTAATCTTGGGTCATCCCAGCCATCTACGATATCGTCATCGATCAGTTGTTTTATCTTTCGTTTACTCATCAGTGTGTACTGCAGGTTCAAGCGCGAGAACTCGATCTGTTGCGGATGCACGTTCATCGCAAGCTCATCCAAAACCCAGTCATACAACGGCCGATGATCTTCAAAACTCAAATCACATAAAGAGTGAGTAATCTCTTCAAGAGAATCGGAAATACAATGGGTATAGTCATACATCGGATAGACGCACCACTCATCACCAGTCTGATGGTGCGTGACATGTCGAATGCGGTAGATAGTTGGGTCACGCATGTTGATGTTTGGAGACGCCATATCGATTTTGAGCCGTAACACATGCTCGCCATCAGCGAACTCACCCGCTTTCATCCGCCTAAAAAGATCGAGATTCTCTTCCACGGTACGGTCCCGATAAGGGCTATCCTTGCCCGGTTCTGTCAGCGTACCTCGATGTTCTCGAATCTCATCCGCGCTAAGGGAGTCGACATAGGCTTTTTGCTCCTCGATCAGCCTTTCGGCAAAACTGAATAGCTGCTCGAAGTAATCTGATGCAAAGCGTTCCTCCTGCCAGGTAAATCCAAGCCACGCAATGTCTTCCTTCATGGCGTCAATAAACTCGGCGCTTTCTTTTAGCGGATTGGTATCATCAAAGCGTAAGTTAGTGCTACCACTAAAATCTTTAGCCAAACCGAAACTCAGACAAATTGCCTTGGCGTGACCGATATGCAGATAGCCGTTCGGCTCCGGGGGAAATCTCGTGATTACTGCACCACCATTTTTACCCTCCGCCACATCCTTTTCGATAATGTGACGGATAAAATTGGCAGGATATTTTTCTGTATCGTCTTCCATCTTTTGCATGATTAGTTTCCTAGGAAAAGAACGCGCCCCCGCAAACCAGTGTCACCATGATAAAAAGGAGCCATTTTAACGTGTTCTGTGAAACATTGAGCGCAAACTTTACGCTCAGCATTGCACCGGCCACCATACCAACCGCAAGTATCAATCCGGGAATCCATAAAACCTGACCCCGTCCAATAAAGACCACAAGTGCTACAAAACAAAAAACTCCTGTACACACCGTCTTAAGCGCGTTGGTTCGCCAAAGGTCGTACCGCAATCCGCCCGCCAGCGCGACGATCAGCATAAAACCAACGCCAGCCTGCACAAATCCGCCATACAAGCCGGCGCCAAATAAACCTAACGCAACAAGGGGCCGCTCTTTGAGCGCATAGGATTTCGTTCCTTCAGGGGGAGCAACCACATTGGGGAATACCAGCATGACAAAAGCCATTCCGATCATCGCGCTCAACAAGATCGGTTTCAGCAACCAAACGGGAAGGTACGAGGCAAGCAAGGCACCCACAAAAGCGCCCGCCACCGTTGGTACCAGCACCGGGACTATCGCGCTAGTATCAAGGTAATTGTTTTTATGGAACCCTCTCGCACTCGTGACAGATGAGAGCAATACACCAATTCGATTGGTCGCGTTTGCAATATCGGCGGGCAATCCCAAAAACATTAACGCCGGGACTGTCAGCATGGATCCACCTCCGGCAATCGTGTTCACGAATCCCCCGATGAATCCCGCCGTCACCAGCGCAGCTACACTGAGCAGAGTCAGTTCGTATTCCATTTAAACGGGATCTCTAATTGTGGGTGCGCACGAAGAAAAAGCATGGTATAGATGCTCAAAGCAATGTCAAATCGTGATCTCTACCAGGCGAAAAACTTGCATTAGTGCTTTTTGCGGCTATGATTAGCGCCATGATGCAAATCAACAATATGCAGTTTATGGGCCTGGCCAACGATTTCGTTACAGTCGACACGGCATTTAGTGCGTGTACGAGCAAAACGAAACAGTATTGGCTGGGTTATTACTACTTTATCGATCTGTAATCGCCCAATGCCTGGGCGGTCGGCCGCCCTATAAGGAACCTCGATAGGCGGACGCCAAATCGAGGTTTTTTTTTGGCAGATCGAAAAGTGGATGTAACCGGAGAGAAGAATGAGGAATTTAGTAGTGGACGACTTAAACGTGTTAAGCGAAGAGACATTAGTTAACCCCAATCAACTGAAAGATAGCATTCCAGCATCTGAGAATGCGCTTGCCACAGTTGCGCGTGGAAGAGCGACAATCAAGGACATTCTGGAAAGGAAAGACCCTCGATTGATGGTCGTCGTAGGCCCATGCTCTATTCATGATGTTGACGGTGCTATGGATTATGCGGCACGCCTGAAGAAACTCGTAGATGAAGTATCTGACAGTCTCTACCTGGTAATGCGAGTATATTTCGAAAAGCCCAGAACGACGGTTGGATGGAAAGGTCTCATTAACGATCCGCACCTGGACGACTCCTTTAACATCACTGAAGGACTGAAGATTGGCCGTAAACTATTGGTTGACCTTTCGGAGATGGGTTTACCAACCTCCACGGAGGCCCTTGATCCGGTATCCCCTCAGTACCTCCAGGACATGATTAGTTGGAGTGCCATTGGCGCTCGTACTACCGAATCACAAACTCATCGTGAAATGGCAAGCGGTCTTTCTTCGGCGGTTGGTTTCAAGAATGGAACAGATGGTGGACTCGAAGTTGCTATCAACGCACTACAGTCAGTGTCCGCGCCACATAGATTCCTGGGGATTAATCACGAAGGAGCCGTATCAGTCATCCACACTCGAGGTAACCGGCACGCTCATATGGTGCTTCGCGGTGGAGGCGGAAGCACGAATTACGATAGCGTGAACGTCTCAGTCTGCGAGCAGCAACTACTAAAGGCAGGTATACCAGCCAACATCATGATTGATTGCAGTCACGCAAATTCCAACAAGGACCACAACCTGCAACCACTTGTGATGAAAAATGTCGGTAATCAGATTATCGATGGAAACAATTCCATTATTGGTCTGATGGTTGAAAGCAACATTAATGCAGGGAATCAATCTATCCCGGAAGATCGCAGCAAAATCGAATACGGCGTATCAGTTACCGACAAATGCGTCGATTGGGCGACCACCGAAGAAATGATGCATGACCTGCGAGATAGCGTAAAAGAAATATTACCGACACGTCGCGCACTAACAACTGACGACCTAATGGAGCAGTCAGCCTGAGCCCTCAGCGGGGGAGCGCGAGGGGGCACCCCTCGCAAAAAGAAAAAGCATCTATTTGAAGTAAGCATTCTCGCTCAAAGAGTGGTCAGTGACATCACTGACCGCTTTGAGATCAGGAATTTGCTCCAGCAAAGACTTCTCTACACCATCTTTCAACGTCATATCGACCATCCCGCAACCCTGGCAACCACCGCCAAACTGAAGAACGGCGACATTTTCCTCAGCGACCTCAACCAGCGTTACCATACCACCGTGTTCTGCTAGTGAAGGATTGACCTGACTGTGCAATACATAGTTGATTCGATCTTCGATTGGGCTGTCGTCAGATACCTTTGGGACCTTTGAATTAGGCGCTTTTATCGTAAGCTGACCACCCATTTTGTCTTCCGCATAGTCAACCAGCGCTTCATCCAGAAATGGCTTACTGCGGTCATCTATCCAGCCGCTAAAGCCTTCGTACTCTACTCGCTCATCCGTGGACTGTTCTTCGCCTTCCGGACAGTATGCTATGCAGGTCTCTGCCATCGGCGTACCTGGATCAGTAATAAAAATACGGATACCCACGCTATCTGCTTCCTGTTTACTTAACAGGTCGCGCAGATAATTTTGCGCCGATTCGGTTATCTCAACCATAGTATCTCTTCTCACTCGTTAAGCTTTGTCGTTAATGCATTGTACTCCAGCGCCGTCGTACGCACCACGAGAATTTTACTAAGCCCCTATTTTTTAAGGGGTTTTTGTATGAAACTAACTCATCCTCATCGCGACAGATCTTCAAAACAACCAGCAATGATCTTGGTAGACTACGCTATCTTTAAATCATGCAGCAGAAATAGATGAGCAGATCCACATTACTTCGGGAAACGCTTAGGGATCGCATCCTGGTTATGGATGGCGCCATGGGAACTGAAATTCAGGCACATAAGCTGACCGAATCAGACTACCGTGGAAAACGTTTTGAAGATCATCCCTCCAGCCTGGGAGGCAACAACGAGATCCTCGTTCTCACCCAACCCGAAATAATCGGAGATATCCATCGTAGATATCTCTCGGCAGGTTCTGACATCATCGAAACCAATACCTTTACCGCGAACCGAGTCTCTCAGGCAGATTATGGTACCGAGGACCTGGTTTACGAAATAAATTGCTCTGCCGCAAAACTGGCTCGACAGGCCGTGGATGAATTTGAAGCGGATAAACCCAGGTTCGTAGCCGGTGCTATTGGACCTACTACCAGGTCCGCCAGCTTATCCCCCGATGTGAATGACCCCGGTTTTCGAAATATTACTTTCGATGAGTTAGTTGACGACTATAGCGAGGGTATCAGTGGCCTGATTGATGGTGGCTCCGATATTATTCTTATCGAGACCATATTCGATGTGCTGAATGCAAAAGCAGCGATATTTGCTGCGCTATCCACCCTGGAACAACGTTCGCTCGACATTCCCATAATGGTTTCAGGCACTATCACCGATGCCAGTGGTCGACTTCTGTCGGGACAGACCACCGAAGCCTTCTGGGCCTCGGTGCGTCATGCTCGCCCATTAAGTGTCGGGTTTAATTGTGCACTTGGGGCTGACGAACTCAGACCCTATATCGAATCGATCTCCAGAATTGCAGATTGCTTCGTCAGCGCCTATCCGAACCGTGGTTTACCTAACGAATTTGGCGAATACGACGAAACCGTGAGCGAAATGGTGAACAGCATAGAAGGCTATATAAGCGGCGGCCTCGTCAATATCATAGGCGGATGCTGCGGAACGACACCCGAGCACATTGCTGCGTTCACAGAACTTGCCACCAGGTACACACCACGAAACAAAGCGGAGGGGACCCACAACTGTCTGCTCAGCGGGCTCGAACCCTTCTCCATCAGAGATGATTCATTGTTCGTGAATGTTGGAGAGCGAACCAACGTCACAGGCTCCGCCAGATTTGCACGACTGGTGAGAGAGGAAGACTACGAGACGGCACTGGAGGTTGCGCAACAACAGGTTGATAACGGTGCCCAAATCATTGATATCAACATGGATGAAGGGATGCTCGACTCCGAGGGAGCAATGGTCAAGTTCCTTAACCTGATTGCCTCCGAACCTGATATCAGCAAAGTGCCCGTCATGGTTGATTCTTCAAAATGGGAAATCATCGAAGCGGGACTTAAATGCCTGCAGGGTAAATCAATCGTCAATTCGATCAGTCTCAAAGCGGGTGAGGAAGAATTCAAAGAACAGGCACGCCTCTGTCTGAAATACGGCGCAGCCGTTATCGTAATGGCATTCGATGAGACCGGGCAAGCCGATAGTCTCGAAAGGAAACAGGAGATCTGCAAACGATCCTACGACATTCTCGTTGATGACGTTGGTTTTGCGCCGGAGGACATAATCTTTGACCCGAATGTGTTCGCGGTAGCAACCGGTATCGAAGAACACAACACCTACGGCATCGACTTTATCGAGAGCTGCAAATACATCAAAGAAAATCTACCTGGCGCTTCAATATCAGGTGGAATAAGTAATGTCTCCTTTTCGTTTCGCGGTAACAATCAGGTTCGAGAAGCAATACACGCTGTGTTCCTATACCACGCTATCAAGGCGGGTCTGACCATGGGGATCGTTAACGCAGGCCAGTTGGCAATCTATGAAGATATCCCACAGGACCTCAGAGATTGTATCGAAGATGTAATCTTGAATCGCAAGGCAGATGCTACTGATGCGTTACTGGAAATTGCCCAACAATATTCCGGTGGATCAAGCAGCAATAAGACTGAAGATTTGGCCTGGCGCGAGTTACCGGTTGAACAAAGACTGTCTCACGCGCTCGTTCAGGGAAACAACAAGTATATTGTCGACGATACGGAAGAGGCCCGCCTTAGACGCACCCGCCCTATTGAGGTTATTGAAGGTCCGCTGATGGATGGCATGAACACTGTGGGTGATTTGTTTGGCTCAGGGAAAATGTTTTTACCTCAAGTAGTAAAGAGCGCGCGGGTTATGAAACAGGCCGTCGCTCACCTCATCCCTTTTATTGAGGCTGAAAAAGATGGAGGCTCAAGCACCAAGGGTAAGATCCTGATGGCCACGGTCAAAGGTGACGTACACGATATTGGCAAAAACATCGTGGGCGTAGTGCTCCAATGCAATAACTATGAAGTGATCGACCTCGGAGTAATGGTACCTGCAGAGCAAATACTTAAAGCCGCGCGTGACGAGAATGTCGACGTCATCGGTTTGTCGGGGCTCATTACGCCTTCTCTGGACGAGATGGTACACGTTGCAAGCGAGATGCAGCGACAGGAGTTCGAACTGCCGTTACTCATTGGCGGCGCTACGACTTCAAAGGCACATACTTCGGTGAAAATAGAACCGTGCTATGAGAATGACGCAACGGTCTATGTCTCTGATGCGTCTCGCGCCGTCAGCGTCGCGTCGCGACTATTAAGTTCTGAATACAAAGGTGCGTTCTGTGAGGAAATCCGCCACGAATATGAAACGGTTCGTGAACGTAACGCCAAAAGACGACCAAAGAGCAATACCCTGTCCTATCCTGACGCCGTAGCAAATGGCGCAACACTGAACTGGAAAGACTACACGCCGCCGACTCCAATCCTTGATGGGACAAAAACCTTTGTCAACTATCCACTTGAAGAGCTAATACCCTATATTGACTGGACGCCGTTTTTTATTGCCTGGGAGCTTGCAGGAAAGTATCCAAAAATTCTCGAAGATGAAGTCATAGGAGAAGCTGCACGATCGTTGTTCGACGATGCGCAGCAAATGCTGGCGTCACTGGTTCAGAACAAAAAGATTACCGCCAAAGCGGTCATCGGGTTTTGGCCCGCCAACTCGGATGGGGACGACATCATTGTGTTCAAAGACGACTCCAGATCGGAAGAGCTGACTCGCCTCCACCATCTGCGCCAACAGACGGACAAACCCAACCAGCAGCCAAACTTCTGTCTATCGGACTACATAGCCCCTCGTGACACTGGTCTGGAAGATTATATAGGCGGATTTGTGGTAACCGCCGGTATCGGAGTCGAAGCGCTGGCAGCAACCTACGAGGCAGAAAAAGACGACTATAACGCCATCCTGCTTAAGGCGATCGCAGACCGATTAGCTGAAGCATTCGCAGAGAAACTACATGAAGAGGTTCGTAAAACTCACTGGGGTTATGTCTCGGTAGAGGTATTATCAAACGACGAGCTCATCAAGGAGAGTTATCAAGGTATTCGCCCCGCTCCAGGCTACCCTGCCTGCCCAGACCATACGGAGAAAGAAACGCTGTTTGAACTCCTAAGCGCAAGCAAAGAAATAGGTGTCGACCTGACATCACATTACGCAATGACGCCTGCGGCATCCGTCAGTGGTTTTTATTTCTCCCACCCGGAAGCGCGATACTTCGGGCTCGGCAAAATTGACAAGGACCAGGCGACCGACTACGCAACCCGTAAAGGGATGACGCTTAGTGAGGTAGAAAAGTGGTTACAACCGGTTCTGAAATATAAGTAGTAAGAATTTAGCCGTAGTGAGTCGCCAGCGATGCGTAGCTCTACTGTCCTGACAACCAGAAAATAATTGCAATTACTGGTATTACGACCATCGCTACAGCAGCCATGACATCCACCAGCGCATTGTCGTCTTTATTAACTGACCCTTCGTTCATAGATCCAACCAATGTTTTTTTTACAATTATACACAGAGTGTGTTGCGACACACCAAACCAGACAGCTATATGTCCACAGCAAACTGACATCGGTCAAAGGTATGGATCCAAACCCAAGGCTGGTATAGTTGGCCGTTTTCCAAGTCAAGACATTCTTATGTATCAATATGACGCATACGATCAGAAGATGGTCGATGAGCGTGTTGCACAATATCGCGATCAAACCGAGAGATTCCTCGCGGGTGAAATACCAGCTGACGAATTTCAGCAGTTACGTCTAAGGAATGGCCTTTACGTTCAACGACTGGCACCCATGCTACGCATCGCCGTCCCCTACGGAATGCTGACGTCAGAACAATTGCGCAAAGTGGCGCACATTACGAGACACTATGACAAAGGTTATGGCCACTTCACTACGCGACAGAATATTCAGCTTAACTGGCCGCTACTGGAGGAAGTCCCCGATATCCTGGAGGAACTCGCCAGCGTACAAATGCATGCCATTCAAACCAGTGGTAGCTGCGTCAGAAACGTAACCACAGATCAATACGCAGGGTCTGCTAAGGACGAAATTGAAGACTCCAGGCCCTGGGCTGAATTACTGCGTCAGTGGTCTACCTTTCACCCTGAATTCAACTGGCTTCCGCGTAAATTCAAGATCGCAGTTACCGGTGCGCGCGAAGATCGCGCAGCCATTCAGGTTCATGACATCGGTGTGCGAATCGTTGAACGAGAAGGTCAAATGGGGTTTCAAATCCTCGCCGGCGGCGGATTGGGTAGAACACCGGTTATTGGCAGCCTCATAAAAGACTTTGTAGAGCAAAAACATTTGCTCACTTATGTAGAAGCAGTACTCAGGGTTTACAACCGATACGGTCGACGCGACAACAAATATAAGGCGAGAATCAAAATACTGGTCCGCGCGATGACGCCAGAGGTTTTTGCGGAGAAAGTAGAAGCAGAATGGGCCACCATCAAGAATGGACCCGGCACGCTAACAGACGAAGAGATGATTCGGGCAAAGGCATCCTTTACCCCACCCGACTACGAATCTCTGGAAGACGTAAATCCCCAGGGTGAACTGATTACCGACAATCGCGCATTCGGTGACTGGCTCGCCCATAATGTGCTGCCACATAAGGTCCCAGGGTATGCGATTGTAAACCTCGCTATTAAATCGACGGGGGTTGCTCCCGGGGATCTAACAGACGAACAAATGGAGCAGATAGCAGACTTCGCCGAAACTTTCAGCTTTGGTGAATTGCGAGTGACTCACGAACAAAATGTTACTTTAGCCGACGTACGTAAACAGGATCTGTTCAAGCTGTGGCAGGCACTGGTTGAGGCAAAGTTAGCATCGCCCAATCTAGGACTCCTGACAGATATGATCTGCTGTCCGGGAGGCGACTTTTGTTCCTTGGCTAACGCAAAGTCGATTCCAGTCGCTGAAGCGATCCAACGGCGTTTTGACGACCTGGACTACCTGCATGACCTTGGCGAGCTGCATATTAATATCTCTGGCTGTATGAACGCTTGCGGCCACCATCACGTCGGTAATATTGGTATTTTGGGAGTCGACAAAAAAGGGGAAGAGTTCTACCAGATCTCAGTTGGCGGAAGCGCTGACTCTGCTGCTGCAATTGCCAAAATCCTGGGTCCAAGTTTCGCACGGGAAGAAGTTCCCGATGTAATAGAGACCATCGTCAATCTCTACGTAGACAATCGTGAAGCAGATGAAGCGTTTCTCGACACCTTTCATCGACTTGGGATTCAACCCTTCAAGGACGCGGTGTATCCAAGCAATGACTAATATAATTAAAAATGGTGAGATTGTTGAATCCAACTTTGTGGTCGCTACGGGTGACGATGTAGATATTTCCATCGACAATCAGTTGCTACCCCTGTCAGTTTATCTTGAAAATCGAGAGGCACTGGCGGGCCGAAACGACTATGGCGTTTGGCTGAATAGCGATGAAGAAGTCGAACTGCTTGAGGACAACATCGACTGCAATGTCATTGCACTAAACTTCACGGCGTTCAATGACGGCAGAGCCTATTCAAGCGCCAATATTCTGCGCCGCAGGTACGGATATGAGGGAGAGATCCGGGCAATAGGCGACGTTAGAAGAGACGAGCTAGAGCAGATGATTCGCTGCGGCTTTGATGCGTTTGAGCTGGCTGAAGGTCAGGATATCGAAGCGTCTTTGGCAAGTCTTACGGGATTCAGTGTTAGCTATCAGCCAACAGCAGACAGACCTGACCCTCTATTCAGGAATCGTTGACCACATCTTTTAGGCGAGTGCTTATCCTTGAGACTATAATGGGACCATGGATCCTCTTCTTACCTCCTTTTTTCTTATTTTCTCTAGCGCCGCAGTTTTGGCTACCCTGGCGCTGTATACGCGACAACCACTCATTGTTGCCTACATCGCCGTAGGTGTAATTCTCGGGCCATCCGGAACGTCTCTGGTTGACGATCCATCGTTAATCAACAGCATTGCCAAGATTGGAATTATATTCCTGCTGTTTCTCCTTGGTCTCGATATGCAGCCCTCAAAACTTGGCAATATGCTTAAGAATGCGATGCTGGTTGCAATTGCCAGCTCTGGGCTGTTCTTCTTACTGGGTTTCTCAATCGGTCACCTATCGGGATACACGTTGCAGGAGAATATTGTGATTGGCATCGCCATGATGTTCTCAAGCACGATAATTGGCATCAAGTTATTGCCAACCACCGTATTGCACCACCGACATACCGGAGAACTGGTCGTCAGTCTGCTTTTGATTCAGGATCTGATCGCAATTATCGTCCTCCTGATATTATCCGGTGGCTTCCTTGAATTTAGTGGCGCAGCCAAAGTCATCCGAGTACTGGTCAGTTTTCCTTTAATCATTCTCTTCGCCTTCGTATTCGTTCGCTATGTGTTACTTAAGCTACTTGCTCGTTTCGACGCTTTCCATGAATACATATTTTTGGTCGCAATTGGATGGTGTCTTGGGTTAGCAGAGATTGCAGAATTGGCAGGACTATCGCTGGAGGTCGGCGCTTTCATCGCAGGCGTATCGATCGCAACAAGCCCTATCGCCTATTACATTGCAGAGAACCTCAAGCCGTTACGCGATTTTTTTCTTGTACTGTTTTTCTTCTCACTTGGCGCGTCATTCCATCTGGAACTACTTATGGACGTAGCGCTGCCAGCACTAATCCTGGCGGGTACGATACTCATTCTTAAACCGATTGTTTTCCGGGTTCTTCTCCACGGCGTTAGCGAATCTGTCAACGTCGGGTGGGAAATCGGTTTCAGGTTAGGACAGATAAGCGAGTTCTCACTATTGATCGCATTCATCGCCACCTCAGAGGCGCTTATAAGCCAGAATGCTTCTCACCTCATCCAGGCAACGGCGATCATCACTTTTCTTGTATCTTCTTATCTGGTTGTCTTCAGATATCCCACGCCCATCGGGGTATCAGATGAATTACGTCGGGATTAACCCCATCAACTAGCGACTCAAAAACCTCTGTAGTAACTCATCAAGATTCACACCAGAAAAGCGATCCATCAAACGTTCAATCTTGTTTTTATGTAGTACATATTTAACTAAAAAGACGTCCGACTCTTCACATTTGTCTGTAATGAACTCATCACTGGTCATCAAGTCGTCAACCAGATCATTTTCAAGGGCTCGTGTGCCGTACCAGGCTTCCCCTGTAGATACGGCCTCGATATTTACCTGAGGTCGATTCTCCGAGACAAAGTTTTTGAACAAGGCATGGACATCTTCCAACTCATCGACGAATTTCTCTCGCCCTTTATCCGTGTTTTCCCCAAACAGCGTAAGCGTACGCTTGTACTCCCCCGCTGTGTGCACCTCGACATCTACGTCCCTGTTTTTCAAAAAGCGATGAAAATTCGGCATTTGTGCCACTACGCCTATCGACCCTAGCAAAGCAAAAGGTGCGGCGACAATTCTATTGGCAATACACGCCATCATGTAACCGCCACTGGCTGCTACCTTGTCCACCGCCACGGTAAGATCGATTCGTCTGCTAACTATACGCTGGAGTTGAGACGCCGCCAGGCCATAGCCATGCACAACTCCGCCAGGGCTCTCAAGCCGAACAACAACTTCGTCAGACTTCCTGGCCACAGAAAGAATAGCTGTGACCTCTTCTCGGAGTGATTTTACTGCTGAAGCTTGAATATCACCCTCGAAATCTATCACGAACACCCTTTTTCGGTCTTCGCTGCCCTCCTTTGCCTTTTTCTTTTGCGCCTTGTGTTCTTCCTTCTGCCGTTTCTTCTCTTCCTTTTCTTCAAGCTTTCTCTGCTCTGGATTGAGCACCAAATGCTTGAGATTCAAAGACAGGTTATCAATCGCTTCATTGACATTTTTTACTTCGATATGACCGCCTTCTTCTTCACGATTTCGCTGGCTGAATCCGGCCAAAATCATGACGACAACAAGAAGTGCCGCGAGCAAGGTCACTGCTTTGGCGAAAAATAGACCGTATTCAAACAGGAATTCCAACAGATTAAACCTCAGGCAGTAAAAGAGAACGCAATGCTATCAGATTATCGGGACTATCGTAGGACGACCATCGTGGTTCAGAGAACCTTAGTCGGGATCTATTCCGCACTTGGCAAGGTAGTCATCTATTAACCAGCGCGCGATAGCGGTTTTACCAGGAATATTGGGGAGATCATCGCATGCATACCAACCAGCATCGGCAATTTCCTCCTCCTGTAGAACAATATCCCCCGATTCATATTCCACATGGAAACCAAGCATTAAGGAATTAGGGAACGGCCACGGCTGACTACCCAGGTACTCCAGCTTATGAACGTTAACTCCTACTTCCTCCTTCACTTCACGCACAAGAGTCTGCTCAATGGATTCACCTGGCTCAACGAAACCTGCCAACGTACTGTACATTCCGTCGGGAAATCGATGATTTCTTGCCAGAAGAACCTCTCGCCCGCGGTGGACAAGAACAATGATTGATGGTGATAGTCTTGGATATGAAAAGATATTGCAGTCACGACAAACCATAGCTCGATCGTTGTCGTGCATCTGTGTTTGTGCGCCGCATTTCCCACAATACTGATGATTCTTATACCAGTCGCTAACCTGCAAGGCGCGTCCGGCAAGATCAGTCATCATGTTATCTATCCGGCCAAAGAGAGATCTCAACCCAGAGAATTCGACACCAGGTATATCCCCTACCTCGATCACGAAACATGCTACGTCACCCAGGTACCCCAGAAAATGGCGGCCGAGTTCTCCGGCAGCAAAGATCTCTACTTCATCCTCGGAGAGGGGTCGCCAGCTCTGTTCCGCATCAAAATGAACAGCAAGTCGGTTGCCTTGAACAAGGAAGTACCAAGCCTGAGTATATTCGTCCGGGATCTTCGCTGAGGAAACGAAAGCCAGATTAGGCTCAGGCCACATCGCCTGCTTCCATGCGCTTCCATACACATCCAGATTCTGCAGTGCCATCGAGTTGATCCAATTTTTTCTCGTGCCGCACCAACTCTTCAGATGTCGCGCGAATGATTTTCAGCGCCGGGCGATCTTCTCTAACCTTAATCTTGTTGCTGGTATTCGAAGACGAGGTCTGCTCGTCACCAAGACTTAGTGTTACCTGCCCCCCCGTCAACAGCAAATAGACATCGGCGAGAATTTCAGCATCGAGTAATGCTCCATGCAGATCACGTTGAGAATTATCTACGTCGTAACGCTTACACAGGGCATCCAGATTATTTTTCTGTCCCGGATGTTTGTTTCGTGCCAATTCAAGGCTGTCTACGACACCACAGTAATCAGTAATTGCCCCCAGCTTCGGCGATAGGTACTTCATCTCCTGATTGATGAACTGAGTATCGAAAGCCGCATTATGCATAATCAGCTCTGCGCCATTAACAAACTCAAGAAATCCTTCCCAGACATCTTCAAAAACAGGCTTGTCTTTAAGAAATTCTCTGGTGATTCCATGTACCCCAAGCGCTCCATCGTCAATATCGCGCTGAGGATTAATATACTGGTGAAAGTGGCGACGAGTCAGTCGTCTGCCAATAATTTCTACACATCCAATTTCCAGGATTCTGTGACCTGCCTCAACTTCCAACCCGGTCGTCTCAGTATCCAACACCACTTGTCTCATTTATTCAGACTCCAATTCATCTATTCCTCGATTTGCGAGGCCATCCACCAATTCATTCTCCGGATGTCCACTATGTCCCTTGACCCAATGCCAGCTAATCTCATGCTCCTGAGTTAACTCATCAAGTCTCAACCAGAGGTCCTGGTTCTTTACAGGCTCCCTGTTAGCTGTTTTCCACCCTTTTCTTTTCCAGTTATCTATCCACTGGGTGATTCCTTGACGAACATATTGCGAATCGGTAGTCAAAGAAACCGAGCAGCCCCTGCTCAGTGCCTCAAGCGCTTTAATTGCCGCGGTAAGCTCCATTCGATTGTTCGTCGTATCGTGCTCGCCTCCCCACAATTGCTTCTCATTTTCGCCGTATCGTAGTAGCGCACCCCACCCTCCTGGGCCAGGATTACCGCGGCATGCTCCATCGGTGAATATGTTAACTATCTGAACCAACAATCAATCTCTAATCCGTCTAACAACACCGCAGCGGACAGGCGGAACGATGCTCAAACCACTGTTTACCAAACTGAGTCGACGTGATCGCCACGGCTGTGGTATAGGTGTCATCGTACTGACCTGCTTACGGGCAACGATGACATAAACCGCCCCGATAGGCAGATTGATGTTTCGACTTATGCCCGTGGAATAATCTGGTTTTCTTGCTGCCTTTCTAACAACAGGTGGCCCATATATACAATACTGCGCACGGTCAATTTTAAAATTGAGCACATTTAACCAATCCATCAGACGTCCAGGCCGGATGAAACGACCACACCAGGGCGCTCGACCACTAAGACCTGCAGGGAGTTTCCATGCACCCCATGAACTAATTGGATTAAACCCCAAGACAACCATATGTCCCATTGGCAAAGACACTCGTGCAAGTTCCCGAAGAGTATCCAGCGGTGCATCAAGAAAATCCAGAAGATGATGTAGCAATATCACATCAATACTGTTGTCAGCGAACGGAAGCTCTGTGGCTCTTCCCACCATCGGCACCTTGTCATCAACATCCAGACCTAGCAAAAGCTTGTTTTGGATCGGACTTGCTGAATGCAGTGTTTGAGAACGTATACTAGCCTGCAGCAGATGATAGCCAAAGAAACCAGCTAAGAGCTGATCCAGGATTGCCTGCTCCGTCTGCAGCACTTTCTCTCCAAGGGCGGAGTCGAACCAACGCCTGATATCAACCAGCGAATCCATGGACTCTTTGGTAAGCGTCGCGGACAATACACATTCCTAAAGAAGATGTCGTCATATTATATACGTGAGCTCCGCAAAATCAGCGATTTCGGCGATATCTTTCGCACATTTACACGGTATAATCTGGCCCTCGGTAGTAGTAGATATAACAACAAATGAAAATCGCTAGTCGTTGCCTGCAGCTAGGCACCCTGGTATTCGTTGCAGCCTGCCAGGCCCCTATCGTTGAAGAAGCTAACGATACTGTTGGATCAGTGCCACCGCTTGTTACAAATCCCACGGTAACAGTCAATGCAGGCCCAACGAAAGCAAACGTGTCGAAGCTACCAAAGCGAATTACCCCACAAATAGTACCGCCTCCAATCGATCTCTGGCAGCGCTTACGGAATGGTTTTCAGTTGGATCATCAACTGGATCGCGACCGGGTACAACAGGAGCTCGCCTGGTTCAGAAAACATCCAGACTACATACAACGTGTTGCCAGACGAGCTGAAAAATATCTTCACCATATCGTTGATCAACTGGAAACCAATAATCTACCTCTGGAATTTGCGCTACTTCCCGTCATCGAAAGTGCTTATGATCCCTTCGCTTACTCACATGGAAGAGCTTCAGGCCTATGGCAATTCATTCCGGCAACCGCGAGGGTGCAGGGCCTGAAAATAGACTGGTGGTACGACGGTCGACGTGACGTTATCGACTCAACCGATGCCGCTGTCCGATATCTGGATCATCTTCACGAGCGCATGGGGAAAGATTGGCTTCTCGCGCTGGCAGCATACAACTCCGGCGAAGGGAATGTTCGCTCCGCTATACGAAAAAACGAACGACGAGAACGCCAAACAGACTTCTGGTCTCTTGATCTGCCCAGAGAAACGAAGGCCTACGTACCCAGACTACTTGCACTTTGCGCGATTGTTGCAGACCCGCTTTCCTTTGGCATCGATATCGAGAATATCAATGACAAGCCTTATTGGGAGGTTGTGAATATCGGTTCACAGTTGGATTTAGGTAAGGCTGCCGAACTAGCAGGAATCACAAATCAAGAACTGTATCAGCTCAATCCGGGCTACAATCAATGGTCCACTCACCCTGAAGGACCACATAGACTGCTTATCCCCCTCGAGAACGTAGATAGGTTCACGAAGGCGCTGCAAGAACTTAACGTAACTGAACGTTTAACCTGGATCAGACATCGCATATCCCCGGGCGAAAGCCTTGGGTCCCTTGCCAATAAGTTCAATACCACGGTCTCCACCCTGCGCTCTATTAACAACATATCCGGTAACCTTATTCGTGCAGGAGATTCCCTACTTATTCCTGTTGCCTCAGAAAGCGGCGACTACCCGATGACAGCTCGGGCACGTCTTGAAAAAGATCAAAATTACTGGAAGCGCCAGTATGGTGCCAAGCCGATTCGGCACATAATTCAACCTGGCGACAGTCTCTGGACGATATCACGACAGTATGGGGTCAGTATGCGCCAACTCGCCAAGTGGAACGGTATTGGAACGACGACAACGTTGTATCCCGGCAAGGAATTATTGGTGTTCCGTTCATCATCTGAGGTGGTTCGTAAGCTTAGCTATCGCGTTCGAAGGGGTGAATCGTTCGCAAAGATTGCGGATAAATTCAACCTAACGGTAGCCAGCATCATGTCCTGGAATCAGGAAACAGCCAGCGCACGATACTTACAGCCTGGCGACAATCTAACGCTCTTCGTAGACGTAACCGCTCAAAGATAGCTACTGAACTCGCTCTATATAAGCATTGGATATCAGCGACTGCTCAAACTCCTGATAATCGACCGCGCCTCTCTGGCTCACCAGGGAATTGGATAGGCTGGCGAATTCCGGGCCAGTTATCTGTGAGTCAGAAGCGTTTTTTACGTTCGTTACACTAATTACCACCGCATCGCCATCTGCCAAGACTGTATAACCGACTGATTTTCCACCCTCTTGTGGCCTGGGAAATGAAAAAGCCTGCTGGCTAATTTCTCTATCAAGTCCTGGGGCCATTCGCTTCGCCTCAGCAACGACCTCCCACGCCAGACCGAACTGATCTGCCACATATCGCGTGAGAGAACCGGATTCGAGCATAGAAACCATCTCCTGTGCCTGCTTCTCCGCCAGCTGAATCGCCTTATCGCGTAACACTTTCTCGCGAACCTCATCTACGACTTCTTCGTATGGTCTGATTTCGGCGGGCTGATGGCTGTTAACCCGGATCGCTATGTGATGGTTAGGACTAAGCTCAATGACTTCACTATTATTACCGTCAATCAGTATGTCAGTACTGAATGCCGCATCCATAACCTGACTATTGCCTGCTATTCCATCGGTTGCGGACTGGCCGACAGGTCCTGTCGATTTGACAGTCAAGTCTAGTGCAGAAGCAGGTACTTGAAGGTCTGCGGACTCGAAGGCCAATTCACTGAGCTTTGAGGAACGAGTAATAAAGATGTCTTCGGCAAGGTAACTTCGATAAGCATTTTCAACGGTTTCCCTGACTTGCTCTAATGGAGGGCTAAACGCGGGCTCAAGATCCAGCAATTTGATTACATGATAGCCATATTCCGTTTCTACCGGCTGGGATACTTCATTCAGGTCAAGGTTAAAAGCGACTTCCTCGAATGCCGCAACAAATCCACCAGGTTCCGAAAAGCCAAGATCACCATCATCTTCAGCTGATCCAGGGTCCTCTGAATGCTCCCTTGCCAGTTGCCCAAAATCACCCCCAGCAAGAATTGTGTCATATATCTCATCAATTCTGGTCTTCGCTGTCCCATCATCAGTAGATTCGATCAATATGTGAGCCAGACGACGACGTTCATTTTTCGAATAGATATCCTTGGTCTCTTCAAAATAACTGGCAAGTTCAGCTTCAGAAAACGCGACCTCGTCCATCAGGTCTTCTCGTTTGAGCTCCAGGTAGCCGATATCTACCGTTTCCTCAGTTTCATAATCCTTAGACGCCCCTTGGTAGGAAGCCTTAAGTTCCTCATCAGATAGCTCTATTTGAGATACAAGCAACTCTACATCGACCCTCAAGAAAGCCACGTCACGGGTTTGTGCAGAAATACTACCTGCACGGGAAACTGCCCATTCAGTTAGAAACGCACTCTCTCCAATGGCATTGGCGAGCTGTCCAAATATCTTGTCTCTTCGCATTTCCGCTCGATAGGTCATTGGCGAGAACCCTGCGCTACCGATAACTAGCTGAAACTGTTGCGGACTGAATTGCCCCTCAATCTGAAACATCTCAGTGGAGACTATCTCTTCATCCAATTGACTATCGCTGAATCCGAGACTGAGATCAGCAGCAACCTGACTGAGTAACATTCGTGCGATTAACGTCTGAAGAACATTTTCACGGAGCAGGTCTTCGTTGACCGCAAGAGGATCAATATTCTGAGCTAGTAAAAGGCGGCGGTTACGCTCCACGGATGTTTCCATCTCAAATTGCGTTACATCCTCCCCGTTTACAACCGCGACCTTCGGCACAGGAGCCAAAAATGTGGTGATAGAGCCAAAACCGAATAGCCCGAATACTAAAACGATAAGGCCGATCAATATTTTGGCCGGGATACCTCCCGAACCATCTCGAAGACGTTGGATTAACATCCGATCTCTTTACCCCGCATGAATAAAAAATAATAAAAATGGCGCATCCAGGATGCGCCATTATTAAAGTGTTGAAGCCTCCAGTAGAGACGAGGCTGAAACGTTTTAGTTGTTTACAGCGTCCTTCAGTGCTTTACCTGCCTTAAAAGCCGGCACTTTCGCAGCTGCAATCTGAATCTCCTGACCCGTTTGCGGATTGCGTCCTTTTCTGGCAACTCTGCTACGGACAGAAAATGTTCCGAAGCCAACCAAAACCACCGAATCTCCCTGTTTCAACGAACCAGTAATCGAATCAATTACTGACTCCAGAGCTCGTCCTGCTGCTGCCTTGGTGATGTCGGCGGAAGCCGCTATATTCTCAATTAGTTCTTGTTTGTTCACGCTCAACCCCTTTGTTGTAGTTAAAATATTTGCTAGCAAACTCCATTTGCTAATAACACCTTCGCCTCAGGAACCTTATACCAACTGCCCAAAATGACTGTCAAGAAAAACCGCTAATGAGCGCTAATTCTGTGCTCTTCGTCACTTTCTTTAGCTGATCCTGCCTCTGAAGCTGGCTCCTCTTCTAGTGGCTCCGGCATCCGTTGAAGAGCAATTTCAAGTACCTCATCAATCCATTTCACCGGTTTGATATCTAAATCGCTCTTAATGTTATCCGGAATCTCTTTCAGATCTCTTTGATTCTCATCTGGTATCAAAACCACCTTAATACCACCACGATGCGCGGCCAATAACTTTTCCTTCAATCCACCAATTGCCAGTACCTGTCCACGCAATGTAATTTCACCGGTCATAGCGACACTCGAGCGCGCTGGTATTCCAGTGAGCACCGATACGACTGCAGTACAAAGCGCGATTCCCGCGCTGGGACCATCTTTGGGTGTCGCGCCTTCCGGCATGTGTATATGCAAGTCGAAATTCTCATGATAATCCGGCTTGATGCCAAGAACGGCAGCACGACTTCGCACCACTGTCATTGCTGCCTGAATGGATTCCTGCATCACGTCTCCAAGCGATCCGGTTTTCGTCGTTGTGCCCTTGCCCTGCACGGCTACCGCCTCAATGCTTAGCAGTTCTCCACCAACACTGGTTACTGCCAGTCCGGTAACCTGACCAATCTGGTCTTCTTCTTCGGCTCTGCCGAATGAGTATTTGCGAACTCCGGAGTAGTGATCCAACGCCTCAGGCGTAACCCGCACGTTTTGTTCACCCGTTTCGTCAGACAAAGCATTTTCTTTGACTACTTTTCGACATAGTTTCGAGATTTCCCGCTCCAGCCCCCGCACTCCTGCTTCTCGAGTATAGAACCGGATAAGGTCTATAACCGCATCATCAGTAATCTCAAGCTCACCTTCATTCACGCCATTGTTCTCGATCTGTTTGGGAACCAGATATCGAGTAGCGATATTTAGCTTTTCATCTTCCGTGTAGCCGGGAATACGAATGATCTCCATTCTATCCAGCAGAGGTGTCGGAATGTTCATCGAGTTCGATGTACAAATGAACATAACCTCCGAAAGGTCGTAGTCCACCTCCATGTAATGATCGTTAAAGGTGTTGTTCTGCTCTGGGTCCAAAACCTCCAATAGCGCCGAAGCGGGGTCGCCACGATGGTCCTGCCCCATTTTGTCAATCTCATCGAGCAGGAACAGCGGATTCTTAACACCCGCCTTTGATAGCTTCTGAATAATTTTCCCTGGCATGGAACCAATATAAGTACGTCTATGGCCTCTAATCTCCGCCTCGTCGCGCACGCCACCTAGTGCCATTCGCACGAACTTCCTATTGGTTGCCCTGGCGATTGATTCACCAAGCGAAGTTTTACCAACCCCCGGGGGACCGACAAGACACAGGACAGGACCCTTTATCTTTCGTACCCTTTTCTGTACTGCCAGATACTCAAGAATACGATCCTTTACTTCTTCTAAACCATAGTGATCTATTTCCAGTACTTCTTCTGCCGCAACAATATCTCTGCGAACTTTCGATCGCTTCTTCCATGGCGTATTCAGCATCCAATCTATATAACTGCGAACAACAGTTGCTTCAGCAGACATTGGAGACATCATTTTCAGTTTGTTTATTTCTGTGCCGGTCTTCTCTTTTGCCTCCTTGGGCATCCCGGATTCGTCGAGCTTCTTTTGCATTTCTTCAAGTTCATTGGGAACGTCATCCATGTCCCCTAACTCTTTTTGAATCGCTTTCATCTGCTCGTTGAGATAGTACTCGCGTTGGCTTTTCTCCATCTGCTTTTTAACGCGACCACGAACTCTCTTCTCAACATTGATAAGATCAGTCTCCGATGCAAGCAGGTTCAACATGTGATCAACCCGATCCTGCAGATCAACCATCTCTAGTATCTGCTGCTTCTGATCCAACTTGAGGCTAAGTTGCGCCGCGATGGTATCGACCAGTCGACTTGGGTCATCTACCGTAGAAAGCGACGTCATTACCTCGGGCTGTATTTTCTTACTGAGCTGCACATACTGGTCAAAGGCAGACATCAAAGAACGCACCATCTCTTCAGCAGTGTTGTCGTCAGGTATTTCGTGCGTTACAAGCTCGACGTCCGCGATGAAAAACTGCCCATCGTCTCTGATATCTTCGACCTCCGCGCGATTCAAGCCTTCCACCAGAATCTTCACGGTTTTGTCCGGTAATTTTATGGGCTGAAGGATGCGTGCGATCGTGCCAAATCGGTAAAGATCATCGCTGCCAGGATCCATATTATCGGGGTCGATTTTCGCCACCAGCAGGATCGTCTTTTCTTCGTCATTCTGCTGCGCATATTCAAGCGCTCTAATGGACTTCTCTGTTCCGATGAACAGAGGTTGCACACCGCGCGGATACACCACCATGTCTTTCAAAGTAACTACTGGTACATCCTTAAGACTCGCCATATTTACTCCATCCGCTCTTGGACACTTTTCATAGGTCTCTTATATAACAAAGGCCCAATTTTACAAAGGCTCCTATTACAAGGACTCTTTATTTCAACGAAAAGGGGGCCTAATAGGCCCCCTTTTCACTCAGTTTATCGGAAACATACCTGATTCAAACCCCTATTCCGGCAGCACCTTTTGCTGATCCTGGTTTTCGTAGATGAGCATAGGTTCAGACGTTCCAAGAATAACGTTTTCGTCGATGATGACTTTTGCCACTTCCTCTTCGGAAGGAATCTTATACATAACTTCAAGCAATACATCCTCAAGGATCGATCTCAATCCTCGTGCGCCCGTCTTTCGTTCCATCGCTTTTTTGGCAATAGCCACCAATGCGTCTTCACGAAAGTCGAGCTCCACATCTTCCATTTCAAACAGCTTTGCATACTGCTTGGTATAGGCATTCTTTGGTTCTTTCAGAATCCTGACCAGCGCTTCTACATCCAGCTCTTCTAAAGTCGCCGTAACCGGAAGTCGTCCTACAAACTCAGGAATCAACCCATAGCGCACCAGGTCTTCTGGTTCCACCGTACGCAGTGTCTCACCGAGATTCTTCTTAGTTGCCTCCGTCTGCACATCCGCATCAAAGCCAATGCCACTCTTGTCTGACCTAGCCATTATCACCTTATCTAGCCCGGCAAACGCTCCGCCGCAGATAAACAGAATATTCTTCGTATCGACCTGCAAGAACTCCTGCTGCGGATGCTTACGTCCACCCTGAGGCGGAACCGACGCCAAGGTGCCTTCAATCAGTTTTAGCAGTGCTTGCTGCACACCCTCACCGGAAACATCCCTGGTGATTGAAGGGTTATCTGACTTTCTGGATATCTTGTCGATTTCGTCGATGTAAACGATACCGACCTGAGCTTTGTCGACATCGTAGTCACATTTCTGAAGTAATTTCTGAATAATATTTTCGACGTCCTCACCCACATAACCTGCCTCTGTCAACGTTGTGGCGTCAGCTATGGTAAAGGGAACGTCCAGTAATCTAGCAAGCGTCTCCGCCAGCAAGGTTTTACCAACACCCGTTGGTCCAATTAGCAGAATGTTACTTTTCTGCAACTCGACCTCATCTTTTTTGCTGGAGAAATTGAGTCGCTTGTAATGGTTGTAGACAGCAACAGACAGTACTTTTTTCGCCCAGTGCTGACCGATCACATACTCATCGAGTATATCTTTGATCTCTGCGGGGGTCGGAAGCTTCTTAGCTTCGGCCTCTTCTCCACTCTCCTGCAGCTCTTCCCGAATAATATCGTTACAAAGCTCTACACATTCATCACAGACGTAAACAGACGGTCCTGCGATAAGCTTGCGTACTTCATGCTGACTCTTGCCACAGAAGTTACAATGCAGAAGTTTTCCGTCTCCGTTACTGCCGTCATGTTCGTCTGACATACCCAAACCTTCTCGATTTAAACAAACACCGCTTCTTTGCAGTAGCGGCTATTATACCCGTAATCCCCAAAGTGCCTAATTAGCAAACTGTGGAACGATTAGCTTGTCGCACTCACTGGTGCAAGCGCAGTACGGGTTTCGTTCACTTCATCTACAATACCGTATTCCAAGGCCTGCCGGGGAGTCAAGAAATGATCTCTTTCTGTATCACGCGCGATTTCATCAACGCTCTTGCCCGTATGGTAGGCCATAATTTCATTCATTCGAGTGCGCAAATAAAGTATTTCTTTTGCCTGGATTTCGATATCCGAGGCTTGTCCTTGCGACCCGCCGCTGGGCTGATGAATCATCACGCGAGAATTAGGCAAGCAGGACCGTTTGCCTTTTGTACCACCAGCGAGCAAAAGCGCCCCCATGCTGGCAGCTTGCCCCAGGCATACTGTTCGGACATCACAGTGAATAATCTGCATTGTGTCGTAGATAGATAAGCCTGCGGTTACCGACCCGCCAGGCGAGTTAATGTAAATCCGCACGTCTTTGTCAGCGTTCTCGAACTCAGCAAAAAGCAACTGGGCCACCACTACAGAGGCTACATTGTCATCAATTGGACCAACAATGAAGATAATACGTTCACGTAACAACCGTGAGTAAATGTCGTAGGAGCGCTCGCCACGCGCGGTTTGTTCCAACACCATTGGAACAAGGCCGAGCCCTTTAGGGTCATCACCAATGGGATCATTGCCAAAATTATTCATTTGTTTCCTCTGTAGACAGCACTACTCTACTATTGCCGGTATCGGCAAAAACTTCAATGATATATTACGTCGCCGAGCCGGATTCGGATTGAAGTGATTCCATGACCTCTTCATAGGTCATGGTAACGTCCTTGACGGTTGCCTGATCAAGCAAAAGATCGACAACCTGCTCCTCAAGCACCAGGTTCTTAATCTGACTGAGCTGCTCTTCATTGCTTTTGTAGAAATCGATGACCTGTTCAGAATCTTCGTAAGAGCTAGCCATCTCTTCAATAGTCTGCTGCACACGCTCCTCATCTACCTCGACTGAGGACGCTTCTACTACGGCATTAATGATCAACCCAAGCGTCACCCGATGTCTTGCCTGTGTTTCGAACATTTCAGCTGGAAGCACCGATGGATCGATACTATCGTGTCCGCCATACTGATGAACCGCCTCATGGCGCATTCTGTCTATCTCACCATCCACCAGGGCCTTAGGCACGTCAACTTCTGTCGTGTCGACCAAACCATCCATCACCTGAGCTTTGGTGCGTTGTTTTATCGCTCGCTCAAGCTCCTTCACCATGTTGCTACGTATTTCGTCACGAAACGCTTCTAAACCGCCTTCCTCGACGCCGAATTGTTTGAAAAATTCGTCATCCAAGTCAGGTTTGGTGGGTTCTGACACACTATTTACGGTGATTTTGAATACTGCCGCCTTGCCTGCAAGATCTTCAACGTGGTAATCCTCAGGAAAAGAAACTTCCAGGTCCTTGTTATCGCCTGCTTCGCACCCAATTATTCCCTCTTCAAATCCAGGAATCATATTGCCTGACCCTATGACAATATCTGACCCTTCCGCCTTGTTGCCGTCAAAAGGCTCATCATCAATGAAACCTTCGAAATCGATATTGACTCTGTCTTCTTCGGCAACTTTACGTTCAACTTGAGAATAATCGATACGCTGAGATCTTAGCTTTTCAGTCATCAGCTCAAGATCATCATCGGTGACCTCAGACACGGGCCGCTCAATCGTCACTTTAGAGTAGTCACCTGGCTCCACCTCGGGGAAGACTTCAAAAATTGCCGTATATTCCAGATCCTGTCCTGCTTCCATTTTTACGTCTTCGATCTGCGGAGTTCCAGCAGGTGCGACAGACTCCTGCTGAACCGCCTCGTTAAATGAGGTCTGAATAAGCTCCGAAGAAACCTCCTGGCGAATGCCAGGGCCAAAACGACGTTCAACCTCCCGCATAGGCACCTTTCCAGGACGAAATCCTTTTAAGCGAACCTGCTGTGCGGTTTGCTTCAACTTCTCGTCTATCTGAGTCTCCAGCTGATCGGCCGGGACACTAATACGCATCTTGCGTTCCAGACCCTCAGTCGTCTCGAGTGTTACTTGCATTGCGTTCCTTTTGTAATGACTACGGTCACTAGTTTGCTTGTTAAATATGATGAGAGAGGACTCTCATCCGCTCGGGGATGCGGAGAATAGCACAACCATTTTCATTTTCCATGTGCACCAATTTGGGAGAGAAAGTCAGTAATTATCCCAATCCAGGACGCGGAAATATCGGGGGATTCCCCTTGAAACAACAACTTAAATTTGGTGCGAAAGGAGAGACTCGAACTCTCACATCTTTCGATACTGGAACCTAAATCCAGCGCGTCTACCAATTCCGCCACTTTCGCACTTTAATGTTCAGAAGTTTGCCTTTAAATCAAAGGCTTACAACAACAAACCACAAACTCTGAAGCGCGCGAATTATAGAGATTTATCATTACTGAAACAACCGGTATCGCTATCCCAATGCCAGCTTGGCCGAGGTTATTCAACGACTCCTCTGGTTCTTAATGCATTGAGCTCAAGGTCATCAACGCCCAACGAAGTAAGAATCTCGTCTGTATGCTGGCCAAGTTTTGGCGCGGGGACTCCTATTTCGGACGGCGTTTCGCTGAAACGAGCCGCCGGGCGCGCCTGGCGCACTTCGCCAAACCCTTCTATTTCCTGGCGCACCACAGTGTCATTAACGACAATCTGCTTATGATCCAGAATCTCGGTACGTTTTAGTAACGGTGCGCTTGGTACACCTTCCTTGTCGAGACGCTCCAGTATTTCAGTCGAATTCCAATTAACAATTTCATTCGCGGTAATCTGCTTACGTAATTCGCTATTGCGCACACGGTCCAGGGATGACGCGAACCTTTCATCGGCTATCAGGTCTTCGCGGTTAAGAGCCTTACACATACCCTGCCACTCGGAATCCGTGATGGCGCCCGCTGTTATATATCCGTCTTTCGTTTCGTAAATAAGGTCCATTGCGCCGGTGGCCTTTGCAGGATCGAATTCACGCTCAGCATAGACCATGCCTGACATCCCTTCAGGCCAAAGAAATCCGACCATGGTTTCTAGCATGGACAAGCGAATATGCTGCCCCTTGCCAGTCCTTTCGCGAGAAAAAAGTGCTGCCGTAATCGCCTGCGCCGCGGTCAGTGATGTGACCTTATCGGCAATGATTACCCTGAACATCTTTGGCCTGCCCGTTTCCTTATCTGCCTGAATATCTGTAGCGCCAGAAAGGGCCTGTATCACGGGATCATAAACACGCTGATGCGCATAGGGCCCATTCTCACCAAACCCGCTGATAGACACAAAAATCAACTTCTCGTTTAATTCGCGAACAACGTCTTCGCCGAACCCCATACGCTCTATACTGCCCGGACGAAAGTTCTGAATCAGCACATCGCTCGCCGAAATGAGCTTACGCAATATTGCCTTACCCTCTTCTGACTTCAGATCGAGTGCCAGCGATTTTTTTCCGCGATTACATGAATAGAATGTGGACGGCACGCCGTTGAACGGCCGCCCCATATGACGCATTTGCTCACCACCCAGAGGTTCTACTTTAACCACCTCTGCACCCTGGTCCGCAAGCATCGTCGCCGCTAACGGACCGGACACCATAGCGCACAAATCAATAACCTTGATACCTTCAAGGGGCCCCATCGTTTTCTCCTTTAACTCTCAAATTCACCTACTTTCTTCAGGTCAAATCCACTACACACCAGAGACTCCCAGCTTCGCAACGGCAATGAATCTATAAGAGACCAAACCGTTTGCTCCAGCTCAGGATAACAGCGGGAAAGCCTTTGCAGTGCATCTATAGCCAAACCCACGCAGAACACGTTCTCCTCAGAACGAACTATGGCAGTTAACATTTCCACCACTGGATCTTTCATCTCATCCAACCGCTCATTTCCATTTGTGCAAATGACCACCATAGACCAGAGCACATTTTCTCTCACCACCGAACGAATGGGTTGAAACCGATCAATGCCATAATCAATTCCAATTCCCTCACAAACGTCACTCTCATCAGTAGGCCGGACAAATTTGATAGAGCGGCCCTGGGCACGATCCATTCCCAAACGGTTCTTTTCCAGCTTCAGGCTATCCAGCAATAAACTGACAGCCTGGGAGACAAATTCAACACCTTCTCCCCTGCCAAGTGCACGACGCACAATACAACCTAATGAAATAGCCGCTGCAGAACGTACATAGCGTGACTCATCGCGCAACAAACATTTCTCCAGACCATTCAACACGTCAGTCGAGAGCACACCTATATCACCCAGACCACTGATGGCTACTCGGCGCACCCACTTTCTTGATGAACTGGCGGCATCCAGTAACGTACCCACTGCTTCGCCACCACAAGCAATCAGTCCATAAAGCGCAGCACGACGAACATTTTCCCGCTCACTAACCAGGGCCTTTCCTAAATACTCCGTAGCAAGAGTACCATCCTCCAGGGCAGCTAAACGGTAAGCAGCACCGACCCTAAGAGGTTCACCTGCATCACCAGTTGATTGTATATGGTCAAACAGTCGGCTCGCCTCTCCTCGATCTGATTCGTCAGCTGAGATCCCTGGCATTTCACCAAAACGAATCCAGTCGAACTGATGCCGCCATATTGCCTTAACATCTTCCGTGGCGTCACCAATATCGAGATCCATCACCTCATCTTTCGCAGGCATCTCGAAACGAGCAGATGTCGACGCCTGTTGTGGATGGGTCGTTCTATAGAGCCAGAATCGCCACATAAAACGCGGATTATTTTTCCAGGTCTGCCAGTCGTCACGACGATGGTTTCCCCGATGAAACAGGTTGTGTGAATAGAGCACCACACTCCCTGCCCGCAGCGGAGAGGCTTCGTAAGAAGTAACAAGTGGCCAACCGGTATTTTCAATCGCCTGTCGCATTCGGACATCGTGCTTCGTGCGCCGGGCAACAATTTCCTCGGTCGTGTATTTCGAGTCCGGCCCGCTTACGACAGTGTTCTGCATTCCATTGATGACATAACCAAAATCCAGATGATCAGCACCAGCGAAATTGTCGTGATTTTCCTCGTGGTTAAAGGTCCAGTATTGAGAATACGGAATCGTAGCCGTCGGCCCCATGTCTTCACGGACCTCACCAGGGTAATACAACATTTCAATTTGAATAGCCTGATGATGACGATGCCTTCGCTGGTTGTAGGGTCCGTTATCGTCTTTGTGCCAATGCTGATCTCGCGGACCACTCAGAAACGGAGTCGCGTGAGCATAGGGCACAATCGCCCAATTTTCTCCGACGAGTTGGTTACATGCAGCTACAACCCCGGGCGATCGTATAACAGAAAGTATCTCTGGGATGTTGGCACATGAAATGGGGGTCTTTTCATCAAACAGGGTCTTTTCTTTCTCATAGATTTCCGCATGGATGCCTTCCTCTATACCAAGCGATTGCGGATCTAGTGTCACAATGCCTCGCGACACAAAGTCGAATAACAGGTTCTGCGACTCAGTGTAGTTGGCGACCTTATTTGATAACGGGTTCATTGGAGATTCCTGAGAATTGACATCTTAAGCGTAGGAAGTGCGCGGATGCTACCGTTCTCTCTGGTTCGGCGTCAATGCGGCGGCTCACTCTTGCGCTAACACGGCAACATGCGATAGCCTAAATCCGTTGCTTTAATCCGTTTCTTTGTCTCGCCATGATATAGAAACTTCTGCAAATGGTGAGCATGGAATATAGCCTTGCACAAGCGCTTTGGCGCACTCGATGGTATATCAAACCGGAGCTCAAGCACTTTGTCGTCTATGGATTGTTGGTGGGCGTCGGAATGTTACTGGAGCTGGCAACCTTCCTGGTAGGCTTTGATCTTCTTACCAACAAAGTATTTCTTGGAGAGCCGCTAAACGCGCTACAAGCCAGCCTTCTTGGATTACCTGAGGCCCAGTACGTCAACTTAGAATCATTGGGAACTGAATCCAAGCATGTCCTGCGAAACGTGTTTCTTGTATTCATCGCCACAACGATGGTTACTGGTTTTCTTCTCAACACAACACTCCCCTACTACCTCACGTGGATTCTCCAAAGAGTCAATCAACACTTGCGGATCTCCATGATGGACCGGGCAGTTCATCTTTCTCTGCGATATCACAATGATACCCAGGTCGGGGACGCCATCTATCGCGTGTATCAGGATAGCGCGATGGTGACCAACGTTATTCAAAACGCACTGATACAACCCCTGACCGTCCTCGGTAATTTTGCGCTCGCTTTTCTGGCCCTTTCCTTTTTTGCGCCCTATCTCGGGATGATTTTCGCACTGGCTTGCGGTGTATCGGTGGTAATCGCTTATCTATTTACGCCAATCATTCGCCGCCGCAGCGAATTATCACGCCATGCAAACAGCGGTCTTACGTCACATATTCAGGAAAGTGTCGGAAGCGTCAGGTTGTTTAAGTCTTGCAGCGCTGAAGATGGTGCGATTGGCCGCTTTGACGAACGATCTCAATTCGCACTGGATCGCGCATACGATGTTCGTAAGTCGCTGGCTCTACTCAATCTTTGTGTCGCATTTTGTACCGGTATCGTTGTTCTGATGGCGGACTATGTTATTACCCAGTGGGTGTGGTCCGAGAAAGCGACGTTCGGCTATGGGGTGGTAGGTCTGGTGGGCTACGTGATATGGAATCTTGGGGCTTTTCAAGCTGCTCGCGATCGGGCAATTTCGATTAGCAGCAACAGCACGACACTCGCCAATCTCTGGAGTGTTTTTCTGGATATGAGTATTGGTCTCGGTCGTACCTTCTTTCTTCTGGATCTGGAGCCAGAAATAAAAGATAAGCCCGACGCATTGCCAATGCCTGGAATCGGCCAAGGCGTGACATTTGATCAGGTCGGCTTTTCCTATGAGGAAGACCAGACAGTGCTCACCGACCTAAGCTTTGTGGCCACACCCGGCACCGTCACCGCGATCCTCGGCAACACAGGCGCCGGCAAATCGACGCTTCTCAATCTATTACTACGTTTATATAACATCGATTCCGGGGCTATCTCCGTTGGTGGCGTAGATATTCGCAATATTCGGGTCCAGGCACTCCGAGACGCTATTGCCGTTGTTCTGCAGGAAAACGTTCTTTTTCCAAACAGCATTGCTGACAACATTCGTTACGCGGTGCCCGATGCTGCTGACGAGGATGTTTTGGCAGCAGCCCGCATCGCTTGTGCAGATCAGTTCATTGAAGAACTTCCTTTGTCCTATGAAACCGAATTGGGAGAACGTGGTTCCAAGCTCTCTACGGGTCAGCGACAACGCATATCGATCGCCAGGGCCGTATTGAAAGACGCCCCGATATTGATCCTTGATGAACCCACTGCATCATTGGATGTTCAGACTGAACGGGATGTATTACAACGACTTTCCAAATGGGGAAAGGATAAAGTCATTTTCTTCGTCACACATCGAATTTCCACCATAAAGCAGTCTGACCAGATCCTTTTCCTTGAAAATGGGAGCGTGGTTGAACGGGGTAATCATGAAGACCTGATGGCTGCACAGGGTCGTTACCATCACTTCGTCACGACTGAGTTGGCAGTAGCATCATGAGCGAGTATGCCGATAGTGTGGATGTCGATACCAAACTCAAGTTCAACGATGTCCTTGCAATCCTTAAACGAGTCTTCGTTTATGTGTGGCCCGTGAAAGGACTATTCCTTATCAAATTTGTCCTAATGCTTGGCAGTCTTATTCCAATTGTTGTTGCACCCTGGCCAATTAAAATTCTGGTTGATCACGTGATACTGGCGCAACCGCTGGAAGAGTCAACAGTCAGGTTTCCACCTTTTATCCAGCCATTTGTGGATTTAATGATCACTGCAAGTCCGGAAACCCTTCTTATCGCAACGGTGCTCTTTCTACTTTTACTCTTAGTCACCTTCGGGGCAGGACTCGATGATCGAATGACCCTGGCCTTTCTCGCCCAGGGTCAGGATACAGCAACCCAGTCCGAGAACATGACGAGCGCGGGCTGGTCTCGAGCAGGAGGCATTTGGGGACTAAGCGACCTGCTCTGCAATATACGACTAGTGCAGCGCGTGACCAACGGTCTTCGAACTCACTTGTTCCAGCGATTGATGCGCTTACCCATGCGTGTCCTTGATGATCATCGGATCGGCGACGGCGTGTATCGAACCATGTATGACGCGCCATCAGTTCAGGGAGTCTGCTTTGATCTGACTTTAATGCCGACTATCTCCATACTCGGTGCCCTGGCGACCGTATACGTCATGCACTATAGCTTTGGCACCATCATCCCGGAGCTTGTTTGGTTGGCCCTAGCAACCCTTCCTCTTTCACTTGCTTTTACCGTGCCCCTGTCTGATACGTCCAGACGAGCCAGTCAGGCCAGTCGAGGTGCCGGTAGCTCAACCACGAGCCACATAGAACAAAACATGAGTAATATCGCCGCGGTCCAAAGTCATGGCCGCCAAGAGGATGATAGCTTTGCAGATGCCAGTGAAGATTCGTTTCGTCAGTTTCGCCGCGTTGTAGCGGTCAATATTGCTATCGAAATCACATCAACTCTGGCCCTGGGAATCGTCGCATTGTGGGTATTCCTGTTAGTGACCGATCGAATAATCGTTGGCGAACTTTCTCCAGGAGACTTCCTGGTTGTGTTCGGTCTTTTTGGGGCAATCGCAGGTACGTCGATGACCCTGGGTAGGCTCTGGGTCGATTTGCAGGGCAATGTTGCAGGGGTCAGACGCGTGCTCTTTTACATCGATCTACCCAATGATCACACCAGGAAAGGGATTCCCGCACCCAACGTAATCACCAAGGGTATCGAATTTGAGAAAGTAGATCTGATATACCCGGATGGTCGCGAAGCATTATCGGAAGTAAGCTTTGAGGCCCCGGTAGGCCAGACTGTTGCACTGGTTGGTCCAACCGGCGCGGGTAAAACGTCGCTCGCCTATATGATCCCCGGTTTCATCAATCCGACCCGCGGTCGCGTCATGTTGGACGGCGAGGATATCGGCGCAATGGATATCGAAGGGCTCCGAAACATGACTACCTATGTATTCCAGGAGCACTATCTGTTGGCCGACACGATCGCCAATAATATTCGACTGGGTAAGCCGGATGCCACAGATGAGGAAATCAGAAACGTTGCCGAGGCCAGCGGAGCAGCCGAGTTTATTGAACGACTACCTGATGGATACCAGACAGTCCTTGGTCGTGACGGTGGGAAACTGTCTGTGGGTCAGAAACAGCGCCTGAGCATCGCCAGGGGACTAATGCGCGACACCCCAATCCTAATACTGGATGAACCTACCGCTGCACTCGATCCTGATACTGAACGTGCGTTGATTTCCGCATTAAATGCCGTAAAACAAAACCGAATAATATTCGTCATTGCTCATCGACTATCGACGATTAGCAGCGCGGATCAGATCCTGTTCATGGAGGATGGGAGGATCGTCGAACAAGGCTCCCACAGTGAATTAATGGATGCCGATGGGCGATACGCCCATTTCGTTAATCTTCAAAGAACCTGAGCATTAGACAAAAAAACCCTGACGGGAAGACCCGTCAGGATTTCGCTGCTCCTAAAAGCTAGGGGGGATAGGAGCAGTTACCGCTTCAGAGTGATTTCTATCATGTGAGATTTTGTAAATCAAACGATTCAAGCATTTGATTTAGATTTTTCTGATAACATCTCCTGGTCCAGGCACGAGGGGTAGAAAAACGAACACTGCAGTTACCCAAACCGACAACACCCGGCACACAATTTTGATGACTGCCATGGCGATGTTTGCCAAAGAAGGCGTCGAAGCCGTTACGTTGCGAAGTATCAATGCCGAAGCTGGCTCCGGGAACACAGGAGCAGTTCACTATTACTTCAGGAACAAAGACGGGCTGGTCCAGGCCATCATCGATTTTCTCGATGAGAATGTTTGGAAACCCGCGGTTATAGAATTGAATGGGGAGTTGAAGACGGACCCGGATCTCTGGCATCTGTTATTTGCTGGACTATGGCCAAGAAAAAGAATTCTATTCGATTACCCCTGGGGTGTAGACGCCCAAACCTTCAGTTTCGAATTAGTAACCGGGTCCAGCGAGGAATATCGGCAATCATTTCGTAAAGTTATCCAACCTCATAACGACCTGCTAAGGATTTCCTTACGAAAGCTACTTCCCAACTTGTCGGAACAGATTTTTATGCTTCGTTGGAGGTTCCTCGTCATAGAGGCCACTGTTGGCGATTGGGGACGAACCAAGATGCAACGAGTGGTCGAGGAACCGAATTGGTGTCCGGAGTCAGAAAGGTTATATGTTGAGCGTTATGTTGACTTTGCAACCGGTGGATTTTCTGCCCCGCCAGTTCATTAGAACTGACCTGGCCTCCTGTCAGAACAATGAGCAGTATGACCAAGTACCCCGACGACACCGCTCATAAAGTCTTAATGACCGCCATGTCTATGTTCGGCACCGAAGGGGTTGATGCCGTCTCGCTACGACGCATCAATACAGAGTCTGGCACCGCCAACACGAGCGCGGTGCACTATTACTTCAGCAATAAAGACGGCCTGGTCCAGGCTATCATTGATTTCCTGCATGAGAAAATCTGGCACCCAGCCTTAGTGGAATTACAGGATCTGGTGGCGGAAGAACCAGACCTCAGAACGGTGTTGGAAGTGGGCATGTGGCCTGGCAAACAAGTCTTGTTGAAGGAATCCTGGGGAATCGATGCGCAATCGTTTTGTTTTCAGGTGATAACGGGGCTTCGAAATGACTACCGCTTGGCATTCAAGAAAATTACCGACCCACAAGTTACCTTAATGATTCGTGCGTTACGCGAGCTGTTACCTGAAATCTCCGAAGAGACTTTGAAACAGCGCATTAAATTCCTGATGACAGAGGCGTTAGTTGGACACTGGACACGCACCAGGATAATGCACGCCGTTGGCCTTCCGAATTGGACTGAGCGCATAGAGCAGATCTACTATGACGAATACATTGATTACACTATGGGCGGGCTGCTAGCTCCATCATCCAGGTAACCCGTCGCCCATGACTCAGTTTGGTGCCATCATCCTCAGCACATCACAGACACGATTCGAATAGCCCCATTCGTTATCGTACCAGCTGAGTGCTTTAACAAACCTCCCACCAGTAACCTGAGTGAACGATGCATCAAAGATCGATGAATGGGCGTTACCAATGATATCGGAAGAAACAATCGGTTCTTCCGTATATTCCAACACACCGCTCATGCGCTCAGACTCTGCTGCACTCCGAATGGCAGAGTGCACCGCGTCAACGTCTACTTCGCTATCCAGTTCAACGAACAAATCGACCACCGATCCGTCAGGCACCGGGACTCGAGAGGCAATACCGTCCAGTTTTCCTTTTAGATCGGGCAACACCTCACCGACTGCTTTGGCGGCACCCGTTGACGTTGGAATTATGTTTTCTGCTGCCGCTCGACTTCGTCGCCAATCGGAATGAGGAACGTCCGCCAGGCTCTGGTCATTGGTATAGGCGTGAACGGTATTGATTACCCCTTCACGAATACCAAATGAATCATTCAGGACTTTAGCTACCGGGGCCAGACAATTGGTCGTACAGCTCGCATTGGATATGATCCGGTGCTCGGGGCTTAAACCATCTTCATTGACGCCAAGTACCACCGTGTAATCAATGGCATCCTTAGCCGGGACCGTGAGCAATGCACGTTTAGCGCCCGCTTCAATATGCTTTCCGACCTCGTCGCGACTACGGAACACACCCGTGGATTCAACTACCGCATCAACACCAAGTTCTCCCCAGGGCAGATTTGCCGGGTCTCGCTCTTCAAACATACGAACCCGTGATCGTGAGGTGACCATTTCATCATTTTCGATAGATACTTCGCCGTCAAAACGGCCCATTACCGTGTCATACATCAATAGATAACGTAACGCTTCATTAGCGAATAGGTCGTTAACTGCAACTATTTCGACATCTTCCAGCGCTTCAGCGATCCGGAATACGGCACGTCCAATACGTCCAAATCCATTTATAGCTACCCGCATTACGAACCCTCCTTCTGTACATTGCCATCGAGACCAGCATAGACATCTACCACGTCCAAAATACGCTGCGAATGACCTAGTGTTTCATGCCATGCGAGCAACTTCATCATTCGCTGTCCTGCCTTCATGGTGCCTTGAAGATCAAACAATAGTGACTGAGATCGTCCTTTGACATCTGACGACACGATGGGATCATCGGTCGTGCCAATTAGCTGTGGTTGTTTTTCCTCAGCGGCTATAAATAATTCGTTGATCGTCTGGGCATCGATACCCGGCTCAGTGAAGCCGACCGTGAGATCGAGCATGGAGCCGACCTGCACAGGCACGTTGAGTGCATAGGCACTCAACTTCCCGGCGAGGGAAGGCAGCACCGCCTGCACCCACTCAAGCGCGGGGGTCTCATTGGGAATAATATTCTCAGCGCCAGAACGACTGCGTCGATAGTCTGCTCCTGCGTAGTCCTGAAGACTCTGATCGCTTGTATAAGCATGTACCGACGTCATAGTCGCCTGCTCAATCGCGTATTTATCAGAAATCGTCTTTAGTAAGAGCGCCGCGGCCGTGGTCGAGGCGGAACCTGCGGATATGACCTGATCGGTAGCTAGGGCGCTATCTTCATTCACCCCATACAACACTACACGATCTATTTGCTCCTCAGGTAGCGCAGACAGAATAACCCGTGGCGCACCATTATCGAGATGAGGTGTAAGGTCTACTAAAGAACGAAAGCGTCCTGTGGCTTCGATCACGACGTCCACATCGAATACATCCCAGGGGGTTTCCATTGGACGATCAACCGACATCATACGCGTGCGACCCCCTTCGCTGACCAGATAGTTATCTTCCAGTCGTACATCGAGATCATGATCCGTTTTGGTCAGTAGATTGTGCAGGATCGCCGCGTCGCCAATATCTGAAACGGCCACCACATCAAATCGTTCGTCCTGTAAAGCCAGTTGATAGAGCTGCCGACCTACCCGGCCAAAGCCCATTATTCCTACTCTAATTGGTTGCATCTGCACCTCCGAATTGAATCATCTTACAGAATCAGGAATAACCAAAGGGAATCTATGTCAAGAATGAGTTAAGTTGTCGGTGAAAAATGGGGTGGACGATGGGTTTTGAACCCACGACCGCTGGAATCACAATCCAAAAGCCAAACCAGTTTTTATGCGGCCTACAAGCCATTTTAGGTAATATAAATCGCGCTAGATACCTACTGTATATTACCTGCTATTCTTTGTGATCAAATCACCTTTAGTTTCTGTTTATGTGCTTGGTTTGAGCCTAGAAAAAATAACCAAGTGAGGCTTAATTCTCTTTTAACTTTGGCGCTCTCATTATGGACCTGATACTTAATTTCATACAAGATTACTTCAAAATACTTATTCCTGGCTGGTTTGTAGCGGGTTTTGTCCTCTCAAAACTCTATAAAGCAAAATTTAGTAAGAACTTTTTATTTGCAGACAAAGGGTTTTTGGACCTGCCCATAATATTGTGTCTATTGATTGTTGCGGGCTTAGTCTTTGGGCCAACCGAAGAAGGAGCGGCATGGAAAGAAATTCGCAATGAGCTCACCGGAGGCCATCACTTCAAGGAGCTTTCGGGAACAGAGGCTCAACTACTAGTAGAGCTCAATGAGAAAATAAATCCAAGATATCCTGGATACAAACTAACGAAATGGCAAATCCAGAACTGTAAATATCCCAGTACATCTAAAGCGTGCGACAATGCAGTAAATGACATTTACAAAGAGGCTCTGGAGGGTTTTCGACTTATGAAGGCGGAGCCTAATAAATACTGGGAAACACAGGAACATTTCCTAAACCCCTTTGGTTATAAAAATGATACTGGTAAATACATGCTACTTGGTTCGTATGTTTCGATAATACTCCTATTGTTAATCCATATAAGTGCATCCAGTCTTATCTGGGGACTTATTCAAACAATAGTCAGACTACCGATCATGGCAGTACTAGGCTGGCCTCTCATACTTGCTGCAATCGCCGGATCGTTTGCTGCAAAATTAATAAAAAAGAAAGCAGTGGGCGAGGCAATTTCAGCAGGAATAAAAAAGGCAAAAGACGAGAAAAAGGGTTTTTGAGAATGAATGAACTTCAAGAAACTGTTCTCAAAGTAATAATAGCCATCTTTTCAATAGATGATATTCATGAAAATTTCGATAGGGACGGGCCTTGGAAAGGACAAAAAAAGATTCGACATGCAACCATACGGTACGGGTTACTTAATTACGTTGCGAAGTTCAGCCTTGCCAGCGAGCGTTATTTTGTGACAGAAAAAAGTAAGAGACATCTTATTAGCAATAATTTTCTTAAGAACGGCGTGCTGCGGAGGGGCGATAGAGGAAAACACGGTGGCTTTACGCATGAACATCCCGTTCCGTCAAACATGATTGCTGATCTCCTTTATGAACATCGAAAGGACAATTGCAAAATGCGGGAAATATTGATGAAGACGAATCAGGTCACTGTTCTAACCTACGAGGAGAATGACTTGTTGACAGCCAATGGCTTCACTAAAAGCATGCCTCCCGGTTGGAATATAGAAGACGGTGATATTTTTGCGAGATACGTTGAATCCGGGGTTGAGGTGCCGACTGAAAAAATCAGCGTCACGGGAGCCATCGCTAGATAGGGAGGGTAAAAAATGAACGAACAGGAATACAGTAATAAAAGCACTCTAATCTGCGCCATAGCGGCCATGACACTAGGTTTTGTTGGCGGCCACAAATTCTACACCGGTAGAGTTAAAGACGGGTTTATCCATATTCTTTCTTCTTTTTTTCTAATTGGTCTACTCTTGGCGCTTTATGATTTCGTTATGATTATTTCTGGAAAGTTTAGGGATAAGGAAGGCAAGCTCCTTCAATCATTAGGATTAAGAGCTAAGGGGACCTACGAAGAGAGAGTTCAGGCAAATATGGAATATATCGAGAAATCATCTTACGGCACTTTTATGAGATGGCTTGCTAAATTGCAGAAAAAACTGGAATCAAAGAAACAAGAACTAGAGAGTCAAGGAAATAATCAAGAAGATCTGCCCAATAATAAAAATCAAGAAAAACAGAAATAAGACAGACTTAAGATCAACAATACGTTTTGAGCGGTATGAACGCTAATTGAGACCGCTGTAACAAACGACTACTAAAGCATCTGTGGTTCACATCAAGTTCGATCAGAAAAATGGCAATTAGTGATGCTGACGATAAGCAATTGTTCTCACAACACGCCTCGTTAGCGATGGCAAAACACTACGATTACAGCATCCCAGATGCACCATCTCACTAACATGAAAACTACTGTATATACCCAATTATATACCCAACTTCATGGCTATATATACAGTATTAACACGTAAGTGATTGATTTAATTGGCG
>MDTB01198993.1_pt1 | contig 39236 bp, 47 predicted proteins | sample 811161 | NCBI WGS metagenome assembly MDTB01 (sample SAMN05326650, study PRJNA326480) | marine metagenome | isolation source: seawater | place: Mediterranean Sea | collected 2009 | reverse complement strand
CAAAAATTATAAAATAAGCTACTAGGAGCGTAGCTCAATTGGTAGAGCGCCGGTCTCCAAAACCGGAGGTTGGGGGTTCGATTCCCTCCGCTCCTGCCAAGAACAAATTATGAAAAATCCTTTAAAATTTTTTCAAGAAGTAAAGCAAGAGGCTTTTAGAATTACTTGGCCTACAAAAAAGGAAACTTTTACTGGGGCATTGATGGTTTTTGCACTTGCTTCTGTCGCTGCACTTTTCTTTTTATTACTAGATCAAATATTACGGTTTTTATTAAACATTGTTTTAACAATTAATTTTTAAATATGAATTGGTATATTGTGCAATCTTACTCAGGATTTGAAAAAAAAGTTGTTGAAAGCATTCAAGATAGCTTAAAAAAAAATAAATTAGAGCAGCATTTGGACCAAATTTTAGTTCCTACTCATCAAGTAACAGAGGTAAAAAAAGGAAAAAGATCAAAAAAAGAAAAAAAATACTTTCCGGGCTATGTGCTTATAAAAATCGATTTAACAAAACAAATTTACCACTTAATTAAAAATCTTCAAAAAGTTAGTGGATTTCTAGGCTCTTCTGATAAACCCACACCAATATCAGATGAAGAGATAAAACGAATTTTAGGTCAAGTATCTGAGAGCGCAGAAAATCAAAAAAGTGGCATAAGTTTTGAAATAGGTGAAAAAGTTAAGGTTTGTGATGGTCCATTTGCATCTTTCAGTGGTTTAATTGAAGAAATAGATGAAGAAAAGTCTAGACTTAAAGTTTCAGTTTCTATATTTGGTAGAGCTACTCCTGTTGATCTTGAATTTAATCAGGTTGAGAAAGGATAAATTTTATAATGGCTAAAAAAGAAATTACTGGTTATGTTAAATTACAAATAAAAGGCGGACAAGCTAATCCCGCTCCACCTGTGGGTCCTGCATTGGGCCAAAGGGGAATTAATATTATGGAATTTTGTAAAGCTTTTAATGAAAAAACAAAATCTTTTATGGGCAAACCAGTTCCAGTAATTATTACAGTTTACAAAGATAAAAAATTTGATTTTATTATTAAATCACCACCAGCATCACACTTTATTAGGGAAGCAGCAAAATTAAAAAGTGGCTCCAAAGAACCTGGCAGAGTAGTCGCTGGATCAATAACAATGAAACAAGCCGAGGCAATTGCGAAAGAAAAAATGAAAGATTTAAATGCTTTTGATTTGAAAGAGGCTACAAAAATTATATGTGGTTCAGCTAGGTCTATGGGTATTGAGGTAAAAGAATAATGCAAAAAAGATCAAAGAGATATAAAGAAATATTTAAAACTGTCGAAAAAAATAAAAAACTAGATTTAAAAAATATTTTTGAGAAAATTAAAACAAATTGTACATCTAAATTTGATGAATCAATTGATGTTTCACTTAAAATAAATTTAAAACAATCTAAGGGAGGTGACTTTAACCTTAGAACTATAATGAAATTACCTAATGGAAATGGAAAAAAAAACACAATTGCAGTACTTTGTGAGCCAGATAAGATTGATGAAGCAAAAAAAAGTGGAGCTGAAATTTATGGCTCTGAGGATTTATTAGAAAAGATTGCTACTGGCAAATTTAACTTTAGTAAATTAATATGTACCCCATCAATGATGGGTAAAATTGGAAAGTATGGAAAAATTTTAGGTCCCAAAGGTTTAATGCCAAATCCAAAACTTGGTACAGTCACAAATGAGATTAAAAAAGCTGTTTCAGATTTAAAATCAGGATTAATTGAAATTAAAAATGATAAAGATGGTAATGTAGGTGCAACTTTAGGAAGAAAAAGTTTTGCTAATGAAAAGTTATTAGAAAACTACAAGTTTTTAATAGAATCTCTGAAAAAAGAGAGACCAGAAACAATGAAAGGTGAATTTATTAAAAAAATTTATTTGACATCAACAATGGGAATTTCGTATCGAGTAGGAGTAAAAAATTAAACTTATGATGAAAAAAGAAGATAAAAAAAATTACATTGAGGAAATGAAAAAAAATTTTTCTTCAAACGACTCTGTCATGATAGCTCAATATCAGGGTTTAAACGTAAATGAATTAGATGAGCTAAGAAAACAATTGAGAGAAAAAGGTATTCTATTTAAGGTTACAAAAAATAGAATAACCAAAATTGCAATTAAAGACTCTCCAGTAAAAGACTTGGAAAAATATTTTAAAGGACCTACCGCTGCTGCATTATCTTCTGATCCTATTACAACAGCAAAAATATTGACAAAATTTGCAGAGACTCACGACAAACTTAAAATTGTTGCAGGTTTTATGGATGGTAAGGTTTTAGATCAAAAAGAGGTGTCTATTATCGCCACATTACCTTCTTTAGATGAAGCAAGGGCTAAAATTGTGGGAATTCTGTCCTCTCCAGCTCAAAAATTAGTTAGTATTTTACTTGCACCAGGCTCAAAAATTGCTAATTTAGCGCGCGCGAAGAGTTTAAAAAAATAATTTAGAGGATTCAAAATGTCTGATTTAAATAAAATTATAGATGATTTATCAAAACTAACAGTTGTTGAAGCAGCTGAACTATCCAAACAGTTAGAAGAAAAATGGGGTGTAACAGCGGCGGCACCAGTAGCAGCAGCTGCAGCAGCTCCTGGAGCAGCTCCAGCAGAGGAGAAGTCAGAGTTTTCATTATTTTTATCATCTGCTGGTGATAAAAAAATAAATGTTATCAAAGAAGTAAGAGCAATCACAGGATTAGGGCTTAAAGAGGCTAAAGATTTAGTCGAAGGAGCTCCAAAAGAGATTAAAGCTGGGGTACCAAAAAAAGATGCGGAAGAGTTTAAGAAAAAACTTGAAGCAGCTGGTGCCAAAGTTGAATTAAAATAGTTTAATTTTTTATTAATTCTTAGATCAACCTTGTTGTTCTAGAATACACATTGTTAATGGATTTATCGTTTACTCAAAAAAAGAATATTAGAAAAAATTTTGGAAGATTAGCTGAAGGTCTTTCAATACCAAATTTAATAGAGGTCCAAAAAAATTCCTACAGTGAATTTCTCAAATCAAAATCCTCTTACGAAAATATTCTAGACTTTAGCAAGGGTATTGATAAAGTTTTTAAATCTATTTTTCCAATAGAGGATGGTAACGAGAAATCAACGCTAGAATATATTTCTTATAAATTAGATAAACCAAAATTTGATGTTTTAGAATGCAAACAAAGAAGTTTAACCTATTCCGCATCACTCAAAGCAAACTTAAGATTAGTTGTCTACGATATAGACCAAGAAACAAACACAAAGCAAATTCTTTCTGCTAAAGAGCAAGAAGTATTTCTTGGTGAAATACCTTTGATGACACCAAGTGGAACTTTTGTAGTTAACGGAGTTGAAAGAGTTGTAGTTAATCAAATGCATAGAAGTCCAGGAGTTTTTTTTGATCATGACAAAGGAAAAACACATTCTAGCGGAAAGCTACTTTTTAATTGCAGGATTATACCGGGAAGAGGCTCATGGTTAGATTTTGAATTTGATCCAAAAGATGTACTTTACTTTAGGATTGATAGAAAGAAAAAGTTACCTATCACAACAATACTTTATGCAATTGGCTTTAATAAAGATAAGATCATTAAAACTTTTTATACCACAGATAAATTTACTTATGATAAAGACAATAAAAGTTGGAAAACAAATTTTAAACCTGAGAAGTTCAAGAGACCAATCAAGCTAGCGTTTGATCTTGTAGATGCTAAAAATAAGAAGAAATTACTTAACAAAGGTGATAAATTAAACTTTATTATTGCTAACAAGTTTAAAGAGAAAGGAACTCAAGATATTTTAGTAAGCAATAATGAATTAATAAGTAAATACTCAGCGACAGATATCGAAAATTCAAAAAAAATAAACATAGTTCCTGCTGGTTCAGATATAAGCGAAGAAAGCTTGGAAAAGATAATACAAGATGAAATCTCATCTCTCGAACTTGTAAATATTGATCCAATTAATAAAGGCCCTTACCTTCTAGAAACACTCAAAAATGATAAGAACATTAATAAAAGTGATGCACTCAACGACATATATAAAATTTTAAGACCCGGAGAAGCACCTACAACTGAGGTTGCTGAAGAAGTATTTAAAAATCTATACTTTAATAAAGATAGATATGATTTATCTGAAGTAGGAAGATTAAAATTAAACTCTAAACTTGATTTGAGATCGAGTTTAAAATCAACAATATTAAGCTCAGAGGATATAGTTGCAATTATAAAATTTATGTTAGATTTGCGTGACGGAAAAGGAGAGGTGGACGATATTGATCATTTAGGAAATCGTAGGGTTAGATCAGTTGGTGAACTTGTTGAAAACCAATTTAGAATTGGTTTACTAAGAATGGAGCGAAACGTAAAAGAAAAAATGTCAACTTTTTTGGAAATAGAAAGTGCTATGCCACAAGATTTAATTAATGCTAAACCAATCACAACTTCCTTAAAGGATTTTTATGCAACTTCACAACTTTCACAATTTATGGATCAAACAAATCCTCTTTCTGAGATAACACACAAAAGAAGAGTTTCAGCATTAGGACCTGGAGGATTAACAAGAGAAAGAGCAGGATTTGAGGTTAGAGATGTTCACCCAACTCATTATGGAAGAATATGCCCAATAGAAACACCAGAAGGCCCAAATATCGGATTGATAAATAGTTTAGCAACTTTTTCTAGAGTTAATAAGTTCGGTTATATTGAAAGTCCATATAAAAAAGTAGTAAAAGGAAAAGTTACAGATCAGATAGTATATTTATCTGCAATTGAAGAAGAAAAATTTAGTATAGCACAAGCAAACTCTCCTTTAAATAAAAATGGAGAATTTGTAGAAGAGTTAGTTGCTTGTAGAAAAAATTTAAATTTTCAATTGTCTACAAAAGATAATATTGATTTTATTGATGTTTCTCCAAAACAACTAGTTTCAGTAGCAGCTGCATTAATACCTTTCTTAGAAAATGATGATGCTAATAGAGCATTAATGGGTTCGAATATGATGAGACAAGCAGTGCCATTATTAAAACCCGAGGCACCACTTGTAGGAACGGGTATTGAGGGAGATGTGGCATTAGACTCTGGTGTTACTATTGTAGCAAAGAGAAATGGAATAGTTGACAAAATTGATGGTAAAAGAATAGTCGTTAAAGCAACAGAAGTAAAAGATTTATCTCAGTCTGCAGTAGATATTTATAATTTATCAAAATTTAAAAGATCAAATCAAAACACATGTATTAATCAAAGACCTCTTGTAAAAGTTGGGGATTTAGTTAAAAAAGGAGACATAATAGCTGATGGTCCTGCTACTCAACTAGGAGAACTAGCTTTGGGTAAAAACGTAACTGTAGCATTCATGCCGTGGCAAGGTTACAATTTTGAGGATTCGATATTAATTTCAGAAAGATGTGTAACCGATGATGTTTTTACCTCTGTCCACATTGAAGAATACGAGTCGATGGCTAGAGACACTAAACTCGGAGCAGAGGAAATAACAAGAGATATACCAAATGTGAGTGAAGAAAGCCTCAGGAATCTCGATGAATCTGGAATAGTATATGTCGGCGCTGAAGTAAAACCAGGAGATATTTTAGTAGGTAAAGTAACACCCAAAAGTGAAACTTCATCAAGCCCTGAAGAAAAACTGTTAAGATCTATATTTGGTGAAAAGGCCACTGATGTTAGAGATTCCTCTGAGAAACTTCCATCTGGAAGTGCAGGTGTAGTAATTGACGTTAGAGTTTTTAATAGACACGGGATTGATAAAGATGAAAGGTCGATAGCAATTGAAAGATCTGAAATTGAGTCTGTTCAAGAGGACAAAAAAGTTGAAGAAGAGATATTAAATAGGAATATAAAGTCAAGAGCTCTAGATTTATTAAAAAACCAGACGGTATCAAAAGGAGTTAAAGATATTAAAAATAACACAGTTATTAAAGATGAAATTCTTAGTGAATTACACTTAAAAGATATATGGAAAATTTCATTTACAGATGAAAAAATCAATAAAGATCTACAGAAGTTAAGAGATCAGTATGAAAATGCAGCTAAAGATATTGAATTAAGATTTGAGGATAAAGTAATGAAAATACAACAGGGAGATGATTTGCTTCCAACTGTTATGAAGGTAGTTAAAGTATTTGTTGCAGTAAAAAGGAGATTAAGACCAGGAGATAAAATGGCCGGTCGACATGGGAATAAAGGAGTTGTTAGTAAAATTGTTCCCGTAGAAGACATGCCCTACACCGAAACTGGAAAACCAGTTGATATAGTTTTAAATCCTTTAGGAGTTCCAAGCAGAATGAATGTAGGTCAAATACTCGAGACCCACTTAGGTTGGGCATGCTCAGAACTTGGTGATCAAATTAGCGATTATCTAAAAGAGTTTGAAAAAAAATTCGAAGATATAAATAATAAATTGATACAAATATATGGCAAAGAGTACTTTGATAAAGTTATTAAAAAATTATCAAAAAAAGAAATTTTTGAACTTATCCAAAATATTTCAAAAGGTTTACAGATATCAACCCCAGTTTTTGATGGTGCGTCAACAAAAGACATTACTGAACTTTTAAAACTTGCTAACTTGCCAGGGACAGGTCAAACAACATTATGGGATGGAAGAACTGGTGAAAAGTTCGATAGGCCAGTTACTGTTGGAACTATTTATATGTTAAAACTTAATCATTTAGTTGAGGACAAAATTCATGCTAGATCAACAGGACCTTATAGTTTAGTTACACAACAACCTTTAGGTGGAAAAGCCCAGCTTGGTGGACAAAGATTTGGCGAAATGGAAGTTTGGGCTCTTGAGGCTTATGGAGCTTCATATACATTACAAGAAATTTTAACTGTTAAATCTGATGATGTAGCTGGTAGGACAAAAGTTTACGAAACAATAGTAAAAGGAGATAATAATTTTGAGTCTGGTGTACCAGAGTCATTTAATGTTTTAGTTAAGGAAATCAGAGCTTTAGGTTTAAATATAGAATTAAATTAATTATGGAAAAAAATATTTCTAAAGAAATTTTTGACAATAAATTAGCTAAGGAAAACAACTTTAGTAATATTAAAATTACATTAGCAAGCCCCGAAAAAATTAAATCATGGTCTTTTGGTGAAATTAAAAAACCAGAGACAATAAATTACCGTACTTTCAGACCTGAAAAAGATGGGTTGTTCTGTTCTAGAATATTTGGTCCAGTAAAAGATTATGAGTGTTTATGTGGTAAATATAAAAGAATGAAGTTTAGAGGTATAATTTGTGAAAAATGTGGTGTCGAAGTAACTAAATCAAATGTAAGAAGAGAAAGGATGGGCCATATTGATTTAGCTTGTCCAGTTGCACATATTTGGTTTTTAAAATCTTTACCGAGTCGAATTTCCCTTGCTATTGATATGAAACTAAAAGATGTGGAGAAGGTTTTATATTTCGAAAATTTTATAGTGGTTGAGCCCGGGCTCACAAAATTAAAAAAAGGCCAGCTTTTAACAGAGGAAGAATTAATTAAAGCCCAAGATGAATTTGGCGAAGATGCTTTTACCTCAGGAATTGGAGCTGAAGCAGTAAGAGAAATTTTGTTAAGTTTGGACCTAAAAAATGAGCAAAAAAAATTAAGAGAGTCTTTAAAAGAAATAAAATCTAAAGTCGCAGAAGAAAGAACAGTCAAAAGATTAAAATTGATTGAGTCATTTATTAATTCAGGAAATAAACCTGAGTGGATGATTTTAACTACAGTACCTGTTATCCCCCCGGAACTACGTCCACTTGTCCCTCTAGATGGTGGTAGATTTGCCACTTCTGATTTAAATGATTTATATAGAAGAGTAATAAATAGAAATAACAGATTGAAAAGACTATTAGATCTTAAAGCTCCAGACATTATTGTTAGAAATGAAAAAAGAATGCTTCAAGAGTCAGTTGATGCACTTTTTGATAATGGCAGAAGGGGAAGAGTTATCACTGGAACTGGAAAGAGACCCTTAAAGTCTTTGGCTGAAATGTTAAAGGGTAAACAAGGTAGATTTAGACAAAATTTATTAGGTAAAAGAGTAGACTATTCTGGAAGATCGGTTATTGTGGTTGGTCCAGAGCTAAAACTTCATCAGTGTGGGCTTCCTAAAAAAATGGCTTTGGAATTATTCAAACCTTTTTTATATGCTCGATTAGATAAATTAGGCTTAGCTACCACTATTAAACAAGCAAAAAGATTAGTTGAAAAAGAAAAAAGTGAAGTTTGGGACGCACTTGAGCACATTATTAGGGAGCATCCAATTTTACTTAACAGAGCTCCTACTTTACACAGATTGGGTGTACAAGCCTTTGAAGCTAAGCTAATCGAGGGAAACGCTATTGAACTACATCCATTAGTATGCGCAGCTTTTAATGCTGATTTTGATGGTGATCAAATGGCAGTACATATTCCACTCAGTCTTGAGGCACAACTAGAAGCCAGAGTTCTCATGATGTCTACAAATAATATATTAAGTCCTTCAAATGGAAAACCCATAATTGTTCCGAGTCAGGATATTGTATTAGGAATATACTATCTTTCCCAGGATACAAATAAAGAAAAGGAAGATAAGAAATTTAAAGGTATTTTTTCTAACTTAGAAGAAATTGAACAAGCTATTGAAAACAAGTCAATAAGTTTACATTCTAAAATTATTTCAACTTTTTTGACTTTAGATGAAAGTGGGAATGAAATTAAAGAAAAATACAAAAGCACTGCGGGAAGGTTTTTATTAGCAAGTCTTTTACCAAAGAATTTTAATATTAAATTTGCCTTGATAGACAGAACATTGACAAAGAAGAATATTTCAGAGGTAATCGATACTATTTTTAGATTTTGTGGTCAAAAAGAAACGGTCATTTTTTGTGATAGAATAAAAACATTAGGATTCAAGCACGCTTTTAAAGCCGGCATTTCATTTGGAAAAGATGACTTAATTATACCAAAAACAAAAGAAAATTTAATAAATGAGACAAAAAAACAAATAGAAGAATATGAGAAACAATATTCAGATGGATTAATAACTAGAGGAGAGAAGTATAATAAAGTCGTCGATATATGGTCTAAGTGCACAGATACTCTAGCAAATGAAATGATGAAAGAAATTTCATCAGCAGAAAAAGTCTACGAAAATGATAGAATTGAAACCAACTCAGTTTATATGATGGCAGACTCGGGAGCTAGAGGATCACAAGCACAAATGAAACAGTTAGCTGGAATGAGAGGATTAATAGCAAAACCATCAGGTGAAATTATTGAAACTCCAATAATATCCAATTTTAAAGAAGGATTAACAGTTTTAGAATATTTTAACTCAACTCACGGAGCTAGAAAAGGTTTAGCTGATACAGCACTTAAAACAGCAAATTCTGGATATTTAACACGAAGACTTTGTGATGTCGCACAAGACATTCAAATCACAAAAAGAGAGTGTGACTGTAAAAGCAAATCAACAATTACCCTATCAGAAATTATTGAGGGAGGTAATGTTTTGGTAAGTTTATCAGAAAGAGTTTTGGGCAGAGTTGTAGGTCAAGATATCAAACATCCTATAACTGGTGAAACATTAATTAAAAAAGAAAAATTAATTGACGAGTCGGATTGTGAGAAAATTGATTCAGCTGGAGTAAAATCTGTCAAAGTTTACTCTGTTATTACTTGTGGTTCAAAAAAAGGTGTATGTGCTATGAGCTATGGAAGAGACTTAGCTAGAGGTAAACTGGTGACCATTGGTGAAGCAATTGGAATGATAGCCGCGCAATCTATTGGTGAACCTGGAACTCAATTGACTATGAGAACTTTTCACGTTGGCGGAACAGCTCAAATTAAAGAAGAGTCTCAAATTATTTCACAGGGAAAAGGGAAATTAAATATTATAAATAAAAATTTAATAGAAGACTCAAAAAAAAATATTATAGTTATGGGCAGAAATACTCAGCTAAGTATTGAAGATGAAAATAAAAGACAGTTAGCTATTTATAAAGTAAATTATGGATCAAAACTTTTCTTTAAAGATGGTGATATTATAGGAAAAGGAAAAAAAATTGCTGAATGGGATCCTTATACATTGCCAGTAATTGCTGAGACAAGTGGAGTTGTAAATTATATGGATTTAACTGAGGGTGTTACTTTAACTGAAACGCTAGATGATGCTACTGGAATTTCCTCAAAATCTGTTACAGATTGGAAATCACTATCAAAAAATTCAGAACTTAAACCAAGGATAACTCTAAGAAATGAAAAAGGCGAGATAATAAAAAAAGCTGACGGTAATGAAGCTAGATATTATCTTGTGCCAGATACAATTCTCTCAGTTAAAGATGGACAAAAAGTATCAGCCGGCGATGTTCTGGCAAGACTACCTAAGGAAACATCAAAAACAAAAGATATTACTGGAGGATTACCTAGGGTTGCTGAGTTATTTGAAGCAAGAAGGCCGAAGGATAGCGCCATTATTGCTGAAAACGATGGTGTGATACAATTTGGAAAAGAAGTTAGAGGTAAACAAAAAATTTCAATTGTTTCATCGTCAGGTGAAACTTCAAATTATCTAATACCTAAAGGCAAACATGTGAATTTTAATCAAGGAGAAAAAATTAAAAAGGGTGAGTACTTACTTGATGGTAGCCCAGCACCTCATGATATTTTAAGAATTTTAGGTGTAGAAAAATTAACTGAGTATTTTGTCAGCGAGGTTCAAGAAGTTTATAGATTACAAGGAGTTGTAATAAACGATAAGCATATAGAAACAATTGTAAGACAAATGTTAAAAAAGGTAGAAATTAAGGATCCAGGAGAGTCAGAACTTTTACAAGGTGAAATCATAGATTTAATTGATATTGTAAATCTTAATAATGAGTTAAAAAAAAATAATAAAAAAGTTGCTACTTATGAAAGAGTTTTACTTGGTATTACTAAAGCTTCACTGCAAACAAATTCTTTTATTTCTGCTGCCTCTTTCCAAGAAACAACAAGAGTATTAACAGATGCATCGATTAAGGGTAAAATCGATAAATTAGAGGGTTTAAAAGAAAATGTTATAGTTGGAAGATTAATACCAGCTGGAACAGGTCTAACAAAAATGGGCTGGGATGACAAAGCAAGAGAACTAGACAAGGCTAGATTATCTGAGTTAAAAGAAAAATCGATAGATACGCAGTCGTCTCAATAAACTAAATTTTTCATTGATTTTATTGGGCTTTTTAACCTTTATGTTTGTTGACTTTTAAGATTTCGATGTTAGTTTAACGAAATTTTTGAATGTTAGAAGTAAGGCAGAATTAAACCTTAAACACTAACAGTAATATACTAATCCTTTCTTCAACTTCAAAAAAAACTATATATTTATGCCAACTATAAACCAGTTGATCAAAAAACCTAGACAAAAACCTTTAGTGCGTAATAAAGTTCCTGCACTTCAAAAACAACCTCTCAAGAGAGGAGTTTGCACAAAGGTTTATACTACTACACCAAAAAAACCAAACTCTGCTCTTAGAAAAGTTGCTAGAGTTAGATTGTCCAATGGATTTGAGGTAACAGCCTATATTCCAGGAGAAGGACATAACCTGCAAGAACACTCAGTAGTAATGATAAGAGGTGGAAGAGTTAAAGACTTGCCTGGTGTTCGATATCATGTACTTAGAGGTAATTTAGATACTCAGGGGGTAGCTAACAGAAAAAAAAGAAGGTCGCTCTACGGAACAAAAAAACCAAAATAATTAATTATGTCACGAAAAAGAAAAGCTCCAATAAGAAAGATTTATCCTGACCCAAAATATGGCTCAGTGATTATTTCAAAATTCATTAATTCAATCATGTATGACGGCAAAAGATCTACAGCAGAAAAAATACTTTACGGCGCGCTTGATAAAATAAAATCGAAAAATAACAATGATCCTCTAAAAGTTTTTAATTCGGCAATTACAAATGTAAAACCTAACTTAGAAGTAAGATCAAGAAGAGTGGGTGGAGCAACATATCAAGTACCAGTTGAGGTAAAAGCTAATAGAGGTCAAGCTTTAGCATTAAGATGGTTATTGGATGCCTCGAGAAAAAGAAAAAATAAAACTATGTCAGAAAAACTTTATTTTGAAATATTAGACGCTTCACAAAACAAAGGATCAGCAATAAAAAAAAGAGAGGACACTCATAAAATGGCAGAGTCGAATAAAGCATTCGCTCACTTTAGATGGTAGTATTATGTCAAAAAAATATTCTTTAGATAAATACAGAAACATAGGTATAATGGCTCACATTGATGCCGGCAAAACCACAACAACTGAAAGAATATTATATTATACGGGCAAAAGTCATAAAATTGGTGAAGTACATGATGGTGCTGCGACAATGGATTGGATGGAACAAGAACAAGAGAGAGGGATAACAATAACTTCAGCCGCAACAACTTGTTTTTGGAACGATCATAGGATTAACATAATTGATACACCCGGGCACGTAGATTTTACAATTGAGGTAGAGCGATCATTAAAAGTTTTAGATGGAGCTGTTGCCGTATTTGACGGAGTTGCCGGCGTGGAACCTCAATCCGAAACCGTGTGGAGACAAGCTGATAAGTATAAAGTTCCAAGGATTTGTTTTGTAAATAAACTAGATAGAACAGGTGCAGATTTTTTTCGGTGTGTTGACATGATCAAAGAGAGGTTGGGTTCTAAGCCTCTAGTTATCCAGTTACCTGTTGGAGCTGAAGCTGATTTAAAGGGAATTGTTGATCTGATAAAAATGAAAGCTGTAATATGGAAAGATGAAAAACTTGGAGCTGAATTTGAAGTAGTAGACATACCAAGTAATTTAAAAGAATCAGCTGAAAAATATAGAAAAGAATTAGTGGAAACTGCAGTCGAACAAGACGAAAAACTTATGGAAGATTATTTAAATGGCAAAGAAATATCAGAGGTTGATTTAATAAAATGTGTTAGGAAAGGAACATTAGGTTTTAATTTTGTTCCAATTTTAACTGGATCAGCTTTTAAAAACAAAGGTGTTCAGCCCTTGCTAGACGCAGTAGTAAATTTCTTACCAAGCCCTAAAGATTTAGGATCAATTGAAGGAACAAAAGTAGGATCTGATGATAAAATTCAATTAAAATTTGACGAAAGTTCACCATTTTCTGCATTGGCATTTAAAGTGGCAAACGATCCATTTGTTGGATCCCTGACCTTTTTAAGAATTTATTCTGGAACTTTAAACGCCGGTACATCAATTTTAAATTCATCAAAAGATAAAGATGAGAGAGTCGGAAGAATGCTATTAATGCATGCTAACAGTCGAGAGGATATCAAATCTGCTAGTGCTGGTGATATAGTTGCTCTTGCTGGTCTTAAGTACACGATTACCGGTCACACACTTTGTGATGAAAAAAATCCAGTTTTACTTGAACCCATGGAGTTTCCAGACCCTGTAATAGAAATTGCAGTGGAACCCAAAACAAAAGGTGACCAAGAAAAAATGGGGGAAGCTCTTTCAAGGCTTGCTAAAGAAGATCCTTCATTTAGAGTTTCATCGGATGAAGAGTCAGGACAAACCATTATAAAAGGAATGGGTGAGCTACATTTGGACATCATAGTTGATAGAATGAAAAGAGAATTTAAAGTTGAAGCAAATATTGGTGCTCCACAAGTAGCTTATAGAGAAACCATACTTAGTGAGTCTGTTATGGATTATACACATAAAAAACAAAGTGGAGGCGCAGGTCAATTTGCAAGAGTAAAACTGAGTGTCGAACCAATAGATGCTGGAAAAGGTAGAGAGGTCGAAAACTTAATAAAAGGCGGAGCTATTCCTAAAGAGTTTATTCCTGGAGTAGAAAAGGGAATTGAAAGTGTTGCTGAAAATGGAATTCTAGCTGGATTTCCCATCATTGATTATAGAGTAAAAATATTAGATGGTTTACATCACGATGTAGACTCAAGCGTTTTAGCTTTTGAGATAGCTAGCAGAACTTGTTTTAAGGAGGCGTGCCAAAAAGCTACTTTAAAACTTCTAGAGCCGATTATGAAAGTAGAAGTAGTTACACCTGAAGAATTTATGGGAGATGTCATTGGAGATTTAAATAGCAGAAGAGGACAAGTAGGTTCAACTGAACCAAGAGGAAATGCTACAGCCATATCTGCAACAGTACCTTTAGCTAACATGTTCGGTTATATAAATAATTTAAGGTCTTCGACACAAGGAAGAGCACAGTACACAATGCAATTTAGTCATTATGATAAAGTTCCACAAAATGTACAAGATGAGGTAACTAAAAAATTAGCTTAATTTATGGAAAATCAAAATATCAGAATTCATTTACGGGCATACGACAATAAGATTTTAGACTTGTCTACAGAAGAGATAGTAAACACAGCTAAAAGAACAGGTGCTCAAGTCAAAGGTCCTATCCCACTACCCACAAGAGTTGAGAGATTCACTGTTTTAAGATCCCCCCATATCGATAAAAAAAGTAGAGAACAATTTGAGTCAAGAACTCACAAAAGATTAATTGATATAATTGAGCCAACACCACAAACAGTTGAAGCTTTGATGAAGTTAGATTTAGCCTCAGGTGTGGATATTGAAATAAAAATATAATTATGAATTTGGGATTATTAGGAACAAAACTTGGAATGACCAGAGAGTTTTTAAAAACTGGTCAATCGGTTCCTGTTACTGTTATAAAAGTTGAAAAAGGAAGAGTGCTTGATGTAATTAATAAAGAAAAAAGAGGTTATAATGCTATTAAGGTTGGTTTTTTTAAAATTAAAAACTCAAAATTAACCAAACAAATGAAGGGATATTTCGCAAAGAAAAAAACTGAACCAAAAAAAATTTTAAAAGAATTCAGAGTAGATTCTTTAGAAGCCTTTAAGGAAGGAAATGAATTGGGATTGGAAATTTTAAAAGATAAAAAATTTGTTGATGTAAAGTCGAAGACTATTGGAAAAGGATTTGCAGGTGTGATGAAAAGATGGAATTTTGCCGGTTTAAGAGCCTCCCATGGTGTCTCAGTTTCACACAGATCGCATGGTTCTACTGGACAAAACCAAGACCCAGGAAAAGTTTTCAAGGGAAAAAAAATGGCAGGTCACATGGGCGATAAAGAGAGAACTATGTTAAATTTAGAGATTATAAAGACTGATCAAGAAAACGATTTGATATTTATTAAAGGCTCAATCCCTGGAGGAAAAAACTCAACAGTTTATTTAAGGGAGTCGGTTAAAGATGTAAGAAGAAAAACCATTGAGGAAAAGTATAATGAAAAAATAAAAAAAAGTGAAAAAGAAAAAGGAAAAAAGAAATAAATGAAAATTAAATTGCTTAAAATTTCTGGTAAGTCATCGGACACTATAGATGTGTCAGATAAAATATTTACCTCAAAAGTAAATTACAAATTAATAAAAAATGTAATAGATTGGCAATTAAATCACGCCAAACCTAGAACAGCTAAAACAAAACAAAGGAATGAGGTAAAAGGGTCCACACGAAAAATTGTACCACAAAAAGGTAGTGGAGGTGCTAGACATGCTAGTATCAAAGCCCCATTGTTTGTTGGGGGAGGGATTGCTCATGGACCTAAGGGTGCAGTCTATAAAATTAAAAAGATTAATAAAAAAATGCGAAGATTAGCATTGATCCAAACATTATCAAAAAAACAAAATGACAATAGACTTCATGTAATTGAAGATATAACTAAAGAAATAAAAAAAACAAAAGAATTTTACAATTTTTTAAACAAAAATAATTTAAACAATGCAATTATAATAACAGATCCAAACACTTTTAAGAATATAAATAGATCTGCTAAAAATATTAAAAATATCAAAGTAATAAATAACGAGGGAACAAATGTGTATGATATTCTTAAATATCAAAATTTAATTTTAACCTCATCATCCATTAAAAAATTGCAAGAAAGAATTTTAAATGAAAAAAATTAATCTTTTAGACTCTATTAATAGTCCAATTATAACTGAAAAAGCAACTGTCTTATCTGAGCAAAATAAAACTGTGTTTAAGGTTCACAAAAATGCCAATAAAAAAATTATAAAAAAAAATATAGAAAAATTATTTAAAGTAAAAGTATTAAAAGTAAATATAATTAATAAAAAGTCAAAAATAAAAATGAGACAAGGTAAACCTTCTAAGAAAACAGGTTATAAAAAAGCAATAGTCACACTTAAAAAAGGACAAACTATTGACCTAACAGCGAGCGTATAATTATGGCACTTAAAAATTTTAAACCCTATACTAAATCTACTCGAGGGACTGTAATAGTAAATAGAGAAAAATTGTGGCAAGGCAAGCCCTATAAACCGCTTACTACAGGTCAATCATCAACTGGTGGAAGAAATAATTATGGTAGAATTACTTCTAGACACAGGGGAGGTGGCTCTAAACATAAATATAGAATTATTGATTTTTATAGAAAAAAAACAAATTTAAAGGCAACTGTAGAACGTATAGAGTATGATCCGAATAGAACAGCCCACATAGCCTTGATCAATTATGAAAATAATATTAAAAGTTACATTTTATGCCCTCAAGGACTTAAAAAAGGTGACGTTATAGAATCAGGAAATAATATTGAAATTAAAATAGGAAATAATTTAAAGTTAAATGAAATACCAGTTGGTACATCAGTTCATAATGTGGAATTAACACCCGGTGGTGGTGGTAAGTTAGCTAGATCAGCCGGTTCTTCAGTAGTTTTATCCGGTTATGATGGAGATTATGCAATAATTAAATTATCATCAGGAGAAACTAGAAAAATAAGGAGCGATTGTACTGCAACTATAGGAGTTGTATCAAATCCTGATCAAAAAAACATAAAAATTGGTAAAGCTGGAAGAAATAGATGGAGGGGTATTAGACCACAGTCACGAGGTGTAGCGATGAACCCAGTTGATCACCCGCATGGTGGAGGAGAGGGTAAAACCTCTGGAGGTCGTTCTCCAGTTTCACCTTGGGGTCAATCTGCTAAAGGGTTAAAAACAAGAAAACCAAAAAGAAGTGATAAATTTATTATTTCTAGAAGGAAGAAGAGAAAATAACTATGACTAGATCAATTTGGAAAGGCCCATTTGTTCATCCGAGTTTATTAAAAAAAATTGATAAATTAAAAAGTTCTACAAATAAAAGACCTATAAAAACTTGGTCTCGAAATTCAACAATTATTCCTGACTTTGTGGGTCATAGTTTTATGATACATAACGGTAAAAGCTTTATACCTATTACTATCTCTGAAGAAATGGTAGGTCACAAACTAGGAGAATTTGCTCCTACTAGAACATTTAAAGGGCATACACCAGCAGATAAAAAAGCTGCCGCTGAAGCTACGACTGCTAAAACTGATGCAAAACCTTCACCATCATCTGCATCTAAATCTGAGGATAAAAATGCAAAAAAATAGCAACATAGTAAAAGCAATAAATAAAAATGTCAGATGTAGTCCAAGAAAAATTGGATTAGTTTTAGATTACATTAGAGGAAAGAAAGCAGAAACTGCCTTGCGAGACTTAGATTTTGTGAGAAAAAAAGTCGCTAAGGATATAAGTAAAACTGTGAAATCCGCTGTAGCAAACGCAGAGAATAACAGTCAATTCGATATTGACAATTTGTATATCAAGGAAGCATTTGTAGGAAAATCTTTAGTAATGAAAAGGTTTAGACCAAGAGCTAAAGGTAGAGCGAGCGGAATAAAAAAACCTTTCAGCAACATAACAATTGTTTTACAAGAAAAACAGGAGAGAAAAGATGGGCCAAAAAATTAACCCTATAGGAATGAGATTAGGAATAAACCGAGGATGGGACTCCACTTGGTTTGCAAAAAAAAGAGAGTTTGGAAAATATTTAATAGAAGATTTCAAAATTAGAAATTATATAAAAAAAAATATTATTAATTCTGGAGTGTCTGAAATAGTAATTGAAAGATCTTCAAAAAAATGTACTGTCACGATCCATACCTCTAGACCAGGCTTTGTTATAGGAAAAAAAGGCTCGGATATAGAAAAAATTAAAGGTAAGTTATCCAAAATTACTAGTAGCGAAGTAAATATAAATATTAAAGAAATAAAAAAACCAGAATTAAATGCGAATCTTGTAGCAGAAAATATATCTCAACAATTGGTAAAAAGAATTGCTTATAGAAGAGCCATGAAGAGAGCAATGCAATCAGCAATGAGATTAAGCGCTAAAGGTATAAAAGTCATGGTAAGTGGTCGTTTAGCTGGAAATGAAATTGCTAGAACTGAATGGTTAAGAGAAGGAAGCATTCCATCACATACACTAAGAGCTGATATTGATTATGGGTTTGCAGAAGCTTTAACGACTTATGGAATTATAGGTGTTAAAGTTTGGATATATAAAGGTGAATTATTTGAAAAAGATGTACAAAAGGGAAAAATAGAAAAGGTAAAAAATGTTACAACCAACAAGAACTAAATTTAGAAAAGCTTTTAAGGGAAGAATTCATGGTAAGGCTACAAGAGCGGTAAAGCTAAATTATGGACAATATGGTCTTAAAGCCATGGAGCCAGAAAGAATAATAGGTAAACAAATTGAGGCAGCTAGAGTCGCATTAACAAGATATATGAAAAGAACTGGTAAAGTATGGACGAGAATTTTTCCAAATATTCCAGTTTCAAAAAAACCAACCGAGGTAAGAATGGGTAAAGGAAAAGGGTCACCTGAATATTACGCATGTAGAGTGAAACCTGGAAGAATTATTTTTGAGGTTGATGGTGTATCAGAAGAAATTGCTAGAGAGGCTCTTTATAAGGCTAGTGCAAAACTACCAATAAAAACAAAATTTATAAGCAGATAATATGAAAAATAAAAAGGAAAATAAAAATCTGACTAAAGACCAATCAATAAAAAAAATTCTTTCTTTAAAAAAAAATTTATTTAACATCAGGTTTAAAAAAATAAATAATCAGATACAAAATTCTTCTGAATACAGTGAAATAAAAAAAAATATTGCTAGGATTTATACAAATTTAAGGAACACAAAATGACAAAAAAAATTTTAAAGGGTAAAATTATAAGTGCCAAAAATAAAAAGACAGTTGTTGTAGAGGTAACAAGAAAGTACCGTCATCCTTTTTATGGAAAGGTAATTACAAGATCCAAAAAATATCATGCTCATGACGAAAGCGACAAACTAAAGGAAGGTCAGATTATAAAAATTATAGAATGCAAACCTTACTCTAAAAAAAAAACATGGCAGGTTAAGATATGATACAAATACAAACAGAATTAATGGTTGCTGACAATACTGGAGCAAGAAGAGTTGAATGTATTAAAGTTTTAGGAGGATCTAAAAGAAGATATGCCTCTGTAGGAGACTTAATAGTTATAAGCGTCAAGGATGCCATCCCAAAGGGTAAAGTTAAAAAAGGTGCTGTGCATAAAGCTGTTGTAGTGAGAACAAAAAAAGAAATTTTTAGAGATGATGGGTCTAAAGTTCAATTTGATACTAATGCAGTAGTTCTAACTGACGAAAAGGGAGAACCGATTGGAACAAGAATATTTGGTCCCGTTACAAGAGAATTAAGATTTAAAGGCCATACAAAAATTATATCTTTGGCTCCGGAGGTAATTTAAATGATAAAAAAAGGCACACAGGTAAAAGTTATAACAGGGAAAGACAAGGGAAAATCGGGAGAAATCTTGGAAATAAATAGAAAAATAAATTCTGTTAAAATAAAATCTATTAACATGATAAAAAAACATCAGAAACCTACGAAAGAAAACAAAGGCGGCATCATATCCAAAGAAAACTATATACACATCTCCAATATAAAAAATATAGATAAAAAAGTAGAAAAAAAGGAGGCTAAAAAATAATGCCAGCAAGATTAAAAAATAGCTATGATAAAGAGATTATAACTAAATTAATGACTAAGCTTAATTTTAAAAATAAACATGAAGTTCCCAAGTTAATCAAAGTTATTTTAAATATGGGTTTGGGAGAAGACGCTTTAGACGGCAAAAAATTAAAAGTATGTTTGGACGACCTGTCATTAATAGCCGGTCAAAGACCAGTAGTCACAAAATTTAAAAAATCAATTTCTAACTTTAAAACAAGAAAAGGAGCAAATGCTGGTTTAAAAGTAACATTAAGATCAAATAAAATGTATGAATTTATTGACCGATTGGTAAATATCGCTTTGCCTAGAATAAAAGATTTTAGAGGATTAAAATCTTCTGGAATAGACAATTCGGGAAATTACAGTTTTGGTATTAAAGAACACATTATTTTTCCTGAAGTTAATTTCGATAAGGTAGAAAAAATTAGAGGTTTAGATGTAACAATAGTAACTAATAGCAAATCTAAAGAAGGGACTTTAGAGTTATTAAAAGAATTGAACTTTCCTTTAAAAACAAAAAACAATTGAGGTAAAATGGCAAAAACTAGTGCAATACAAAGAAATTTAAAAAGAATAAAACTCGCGAAAAGGTACGAGAAAAAAAGAAAAGCTCTTAAAAAAATTATTAACAATAAAAAAATTGAGCTTTCTGAGAGATTTGAAGCACAACTTAAATTAAACAAGCTTCCAAAAAATTCATCAAGAATTAGAATTAGAAATAGATGTCAAATAACTGGAAGACCACACGGGGTTTACAGAAAATTAAGAATATCCAGGATAGCCTTAAGAGATATGGCTTCATCAGGAAAAATACCTGGAATAATAAAATCTAGCTGGTAGGAGGAATATGAGTTTAGTTGATCCAATTGGAGATATGTTTACAAGAATTAGAAATGGTCAAATGAGAAATTTAAACTCTATTATGGTACCTCATTCAAAATTTAGACTAAGAATTTTAGAGATACTTAAAATCGAGGGTTACATAAATAATTATCACATTGATAAACAAGAAAACAAACAATCATTAAAAATAGAGCTTAAATATTATGAGGGTTTGCCGGTCATTAAAGAAATTAAAAGAGTTTCTAAACCTGGAAGAAGAGTATATTCAAGAGCTTTAAGTATACCAAAAATTCAGAACGGCCTCGGGCTTGCAATTTTGTCTACCTCAAAAGGTGTTATGTCAGATGCTGAGGCAAGAAAAAATAATCTGGGCGGCGAGATTATATGCAGGGTATTTTGATGTCAAAAATTGGAAAGAAAAATATAATTTTACCAAAAGACTCAACTATAAGTATAGCTGGAACAAACATTACTGTTAAGGGTCCAAAAGGATCTAAAATATTATCTGTTGATGATAAAATCTTCTCTTCAAAAGTAAATGAGAAAAATGAATTTGAAATTAATCCTTTAAATAAAAAAGTTGATAAAGAGATTTCAGTTTTATGGGGTACTTACAGAAGTTTAATTAATAATGCTGTAATGGGAGTTTCCAAAGGTCATGAAAAGACTTTAGAATTAAACGGAGTAGGGTTTAGAGCAAATTTAAAAGGAGAAAATTTAAATTTACAACTTGGATTTAGCCATGATGTAAACTTCAAAATTCCGAAGGAAATAAAAATTGAAGTAGAAAAACAAACTATAATAAAAATATCAGGTGTAGATAAAGAACTTGTTTCCAAAATTGCAGCAGAAATTAAATCACTTAAGTCCGTTGAACCTTATAAGGGAAAAGGTATAAAAGAGAAAAATCAATATGTTTTAAGAAAAGAAGGAAAGAAAAAATAAAATGACATTATCAAAGACAAATAAAAGAAAGATAAGAAATAGAAAAAAACTTAAGAAATTTAATAAATTTGGAAAATTTAGAATATCTGTTTTTAAAACTTCAAAAAATATCTCAGCACAGATTATTGATGATAAAACTATGAAAACAATTGCTTCAGCATCATCTATAGAAAAAAATGTGGCTAAAAATAAAAAAAAGATGGAAATATCTAACATTATTGGAGAAATGTTAGCTAAGAGAGCTAAAGATTTGAAAATTGATAAGGTATATTTCGATCGAGGTGGTTATAAATATCACGGTAGAATAAAAGCTTTTGCTGACTCGTTAAGAAAAAATGGAGTAAAATTTTAAAATGGCTGAGAGTGAATTTAAAGAAAAGTTAGTTGCTATAAATAGAATTACCAAAGTTGTTAAAGGTGGTAGACGTTTTGGTTTTGCCGCTTTAGTAGTTGTGGGAAATCAAAAAGGTTCTATTGGTATTGGTCAAGGAAAATCAAAACAAGTTCCAGATGCAATTAAAAAAGCCACAGATGTTGCAAAAAAAAATCAAGTTCAAATTCCTTTAAAAGAAGGAAGAACACTTCATCATGACGTAACTGGTAAAAATGGATCAGGAAAAGTTTTCATGAGAGCAGCTCCGTCCGGAACCGGCATAATTGCAGGTGGTCCAATAAGGTCAGCATGTGAAGTTTTAGGTATCCAAGATGTAGTGGCAAAATCTCTAGGCTCATCTAATCCTCATAATGTGTTAAAAGCATGTATTAAAGGATTGAGGTCTCAAACATCGCCAAAATTAATTTCAGCTATACGTGGAAAAAAGATTTCAGAGATAGTTTCAAAAAGGGAGAGCAAGTAATGAGACTAAATGAATTGGTAAAAACAAATACAAAAAAACAAAGACTTGGAAGAGGCATTGGTTCTACTAAAGGAAAGACTTCTGGCAGGGGGCATAAAGGTCAAAAATCAAGGAGGGGTGTAGCAATAAAAAGTTTTGAGGGTGGTCAAATGCCCTTGTATAGGAGATTACCCAAAAGAGGGTTTAAAAACTTTTTTAAATCAAAAATTGCAACAATAAATTTATCGAATATTCAAAAATTTTGTGAAAATAGTAAATTAGATCCAAAAAAAACCTTGGATCTTAAATCTCTAATATCCAGCAAGATTGTAAACAAAAAGTATTCAAAATTAAAAATTTTAGGTACCGGTGATTTAAAAACTAAAGTCGATATATCCACAAATTATGTTTCAAAAAATGCAAAAAGCAAAATTGAAAAAGTAGGTGGAAAACTTACATTGATAAAAGATAAAGATTAATATTTATGTCAAGCGAAAGTATAGCTCCAGGAGCATTCAGCCAAGCCTCAGATCTTAAAAACAGAATTTTTTTTACCATCGGTATTTTAATTATTTATAGAATAGGCACTTATATACCTTTAAATGGAATAGATCCTGAAGCACTTAAAAATATTATGTCTACTTCACAGCAAGGTTTGCTTGGTATGTTTAATATGTTTTCAGGTGGAGCAGTAACAAGAATGGCTATTTTCGCATTAGGTATTATGCCATACATTTCAGCTTCAATTATAGTTCAACTTCTAACAGGCGTTTCTCAATATTTCAAAAATCTTAAAGAGCAAGGTGAGATTGGAAGAAAAAAAATTACACAAATTACTAGATATGGGACAGTTCTAATTGCTATTTTTCAATCTTATGGAGTAGCCGTTGGTTTAGAAAATGCAGGAAATATTGTTGTGGATCCAGGTTTGAATTTTAGGCTCATAACTATGGTATCGCTAACAGCAGGTACTACTTTCTTAATGTGGTTGGGAGAGCAAATTACTTTAAGGGGAGTTGGAAACGGAATATCTTTAATCATTTTTTCAGGAATTGTTGCGGAAATACCAAGAGCTTTAGCTTCAACTTTTGAATTAGGCCGTACAGGCGCTTTATCAGCAACTATGATTGTGGGAATTTTTATATTAGTTATATTAACAGTACTTTTTATAGTTTTTTTCGAGAGAGCATTTAGAAAAATTTTAATAAATTACCCCAAAAGACAAGTTGGGAATAAAATTTATGGTGGCGAGTCATCTCACTTACCTCTAAAAATTAATACAGCAGGAGTTATACCAGCTATATTTGCATCAGCTCTTCTATTATTACCGATAACAATCTCAAATTTCGGTTTCTCTGACTCAGATAATTTTTTAAAGATATCTTCTATGTTTACTCAAGGACAACCTCTATACATGCTTTTATACGCAAGTGGAATAATATTTTTCTCTTTTTTTTATACTTCAATAGTATTTAATCCTAGAGAAACAGCTGAAAACCTGAGAAAGTATGGAGGTTATATTCCCGGTATAAGACCTGGCGAAAGAAGCGCAGAATACATAGAAACAATACTTATTAGATTAACAACAATTGGCTCGATGTATTTGACTTTTGTTTGTCTACTTCCAGAATTCTTAATTGCAAAATACCCAATACCATTTTATTTAGGCGGCACTTCTATTCTTATTGTTGTTGTTGTAGCAATGGATACAGTAACACAAGTTCAAACTAGATTAATGAGCTCTCAATATGAGTCATTAATTAAAAAGACCAAATTTAATAAATAAAAATGAATATTATAATTTTTGGCCCTCCTGGAGCTGGAAAAGGTACACAGTCAGACTTTATTGTAAAAAAATATAATCTTTTTCATCTTTCAACAGGAGATTTGTTAAGAGATGAAATTAAAAAACAAACACCACTTGGAGAAAAAATTTCAAATATTGTAAACAAAGGCTCCTTAGTATCTGATGAAATAGTTAACACCTTGATTAAAAATATTATTTCTAAGAAAGAATATGAAAAACGTATAATATTTGATGGCTTTCCAAGGAATTTATCTCAAGCTAAAAATTTGGAAAAAATTTTAAACAATTATAATCAAAAAATTGATTTAGTTTTAAAATTGTCAGTATCTCTTAAAGTTATAAAGAGACGGATCCAAGAGAGACAAACTTTAGAAAATAGAGCAGATGATAATGAAGCAACAGCTATTAAAAGATTTAAGACTTATGAAGATTCAACTGAACCTATAATTCATTATTACAAAAAATTGAATATCTTAAAAGAGATAGATGGCGAGAGGTCGATAGACCAAATAAATAAAGAAATTAGTGATATTATTGACGTTAAATAGGGTTGACTTAAGGAAATAAGAACATATAAGTATCTCTTAAAAATAAAAGACCCTTAAATTATGGCTCGTATAGCAGGAATAAACATTCCACAGAACAAAGTGGTGCCCGTTGCTCTAACATATATTCATGGTATAGGTCTATTCACAGCCAAAAAAATCTGCAAAGAATTAAATATTAAAAATCAATTAAGAGTAAACGAGCTTACTGAAGAGCAAGTTTTAAAAATAAGAGAATTTATTGATGGTAACTTTAAAGTTGAAGGAGACCTTAGAAGAGAAATATCAATAAATATCAAGCGTTTAGTTGATTTAGCAAGCTACAGGGGTTCAAGACATAAAAAAAAACTACCTGTTAGAGGACAAAGAACTCATTGTAACGCTAGAACAAGAAAAGGTAAGGCTATTGCTATTGCCGGAAAAAAACTTACGCCACTTAAAAAGTAAATGAATAAAACCGAAAAAAAAGAAAATAGCAAAAAAAAAATTGAAACTAGCGAAGTTTCTACAGAGGAAAAAAAATTTACCAAACCAAAAAAAAAAAAAATTAAAAGAGAAATAAGCTCTGGGATCGCTTTTGTTAATTCAACATTTAACAATACCATAATTTCTATTGCAGACGATAATGGAAATGTAATATCTTGGTCTTCTGCAGGGTCAAAAGGTTTTAAAGGTTCAAGAAAGTCAACACCATATGCAGCTCAAATTGCAGCTGAAGATGCTGGCTCCAAAGCTTATGAGCAAGGATTGAGAACATTAGTTGTTCAAGTAAAAGGACCAGGGTCAGGTAGAGAAACAGCCTTGAGAGCCTTACAATCAAAAGGTTTTAAAATATTATCAATAAAAGACACCACACCAATGCCACATAACGGAACAAGGCCACCAAAAAAAAGGAGAGTATAAATGCAAACAGGTCAGACAAATATAGACAAAAATTGGAAAGCGCTAATTAAGCCCAACAAACTCAATATCACAAGTAACGAAAATAAATCTATAGCCAAAGTAGTAGCCGAACCCTTAGAAAAAGGTTTTGGACAGACAATCGGAAATACTTTAAGAAGAATTCTGTTATCTTCGATACAAGGCGCTGCAGTTACCGGTGTCCAAATTGATGGAGTTCTTCACGAATTTTCATCAATTAAAGGAGTAAGAGAAGACGTTACAGATATTGTTTTAAATGTTAAAAATTTAGCAATTAAATCGTCATCAAATTCACCAAAAAAAATAATTTTAGATGCCAAAGGTCCGAAAGAAGTAAAAGCGAAAGATATAACATTAGTACCTGAAATAGAAATTATTAATCCAGAGCAAACAATTTGTAATGTTGATGAAAACACAAATTTTCATATGGAACTTTTTGTAAACACTGGAAAGGGATATGTTCCTTCTGAGCAAAATAAAAATGAGGATAGCCCTTTAGGATTAATAACAGTTGACTCTCTTTTCAGTCCAGTAAAAAAAGTATCTTTTTCTGTAGAAAATACGCGAGCTGGCAGCGCACTTGATTACGATAAGCTTGTTATGACAGTAGAAACTAATGGCACAATAAATGCTGAGGATGCTATTGCTTACTCGGCAAGAATATTTCAAGATCAGTTATCAATGTTTATAAATTTTGAGGATCCCAAGGAGATTAAGCAAGAAGTTAAATCAGCTGAACCTGAGTTTAATAAAAATCTACTTAAAAGAGTTGAGGAATTGGAATTATCAGTAAGATCAATGAATTGTTTAAAAAATGATAATATCATTTATATCGGAGATTTAGTTCAAAAGACTGAACCGGAAATGCTTAGAACACCTAATTTTGGGAGAAAATCACTTAATGAAATTAAAGAAGTTTTAAGCACCATGTCTCTTTACTTAGGTATGGAGATACCAAATTGGCCACCAGATAACATTGCTGAAATGTCAAAAAAACTTGAGGAGAGCAATTATTAAATGAGACATAACTTAGGATATAGAAAACTTAATCGAACATCTGAGCATAGAAAAGCACTATTTAAAAATATGTTGAATTCATTAATTAAATATGAGCAATTAATTACTACTTTACCTAAAGCAAAAGAGCTTAAACCAAAAATAGACAAAGTTATCACCATTGGAAAAAAAAATGATTTAAGTAATAAGAAAAGACTTTTTTCACAGTTACAAAGCGCCGAAACTGTAAAAAAAGTATTTGGTGAATTATCAAAAAGATACAGTAAAAGAAAAGGCGGTTATAGTAGAGTTTTAAAAGCAGGATTTAGAACAGGAGATGATGCTCCTATGGCTGTTATAGAGTTAGTAGACAGAAATATTGAGGCAAAGAAAATTGATAAACCTAAAAAAATTGGCAATAAAAAAAAAGATCAAATTGAGGAAAAAACAGCTGTCAAATAATTTAAGCTGTAATGGAAAAGAAATTTCTAATAGATAATAATTTTTCAAATACCAGATTAGATAAATGGTTTAGGTTAATAGTAAAGGACTTACCTCAATCTCTAATAGAAAAACTTCTAAGAAAAAATATAATAAAGGTTAATAAAAAAAAAGTGAAGTCATCTTATAGACTCAAAGAGAAGGATATAATTGAGATTTATAATATTGATAAATTTAAGAATAAAATTAAGACTAGTAATTTTAAATATAAAGCAAGTAAAAAAGAAAGATCTAATTTATCAACCTTAGTTTTAGAAGATAATGAAAATTTTATAGTTATAAATAAACCCTGTGGTTTGCCAGTTCAATCAGGTACTAAATCTCCAAAAAATTTAATTGATATTTTAAGAAATACAAAATATTTTGCTAATCAAAATCCTTTTATTGTACATAGAATTGATAAAGATACTTCAGGATTGTTATTAATAGCAAAAAACCGAAAATTTGCTCAACTTTTGACATCTTTATTTCGTTTAAGGAAAATACATAAAACTTATTTAGCTATCTCAATTGGAAATATTGATAATTCTATAAAAAACTTAAAAGATAATTTAATTTATTACGAAAACAAAAAAAAATATACTCAAAATGCATTCACAAATATTAAAATACTAAAAAATAGTGATAGATACACTTTGAGTGAATTAAATCCAATAACTGGAAGAAAACACCAATTGAGAAAACAACTTTTTAATATTGGAAATTCCATTGTAGGTGATAGCAAGTATAATATTGCGAAAAAAAAAATTATAAACCAAAGATTAATGTTACATGCATATAAAATAAAATTTAAAATAAATGATATCAAATATAACTTCAAAGCTCCATATGATAACGATTTTGAGGAATTCGTAAAAAAAAATATTTAGATATCTTTTAGATTTTCAATAAATATTTTTATTATTTTTTCATCAATATTTACAAGCTTTCTTCTAGTTATATTGGCAACTGATGTAACATCTTGATTCTTTAATCCACAAGGATTTATTCTTAAATAATCTTTAAGATTATTATTTATATTTATTGAGCACCCATGGTAAGCAATCCATCTTTTAATCCTTATTCCAATAGCTGCAATTTTTTTTTTTTTTACCCATATACCAATATTTTTTTTATTTGTTTTTCCTTGAATATTATATAATTTTAAAAATTGAATAATACTTTGTTCAATAAATTGTACAAATTTTCTAATGTCTCTTTTTCTTTTGTTTAAATCAATAACGAAATAGATAATCTTTTGACCTGGATTATGAAGTGTGATTTTACCACCACGATTTGTTGAAATTACTTTAATTTGTTTATCAATAATGTCATTTTCTGATCCTCTGATGCCTTTAGTATAAGTTTTTGGATGTTCTAATATCCATAATAAATCAGACGCCTCTCTATTTTTTACAGCATTTACTCTTTTTTCAAGTATTTCCATTGCATTTTCATAATTTATCGGAGATTTACTTATTTTAATTTCTACACTCATTTGAATTGAATTTTATCACTTTATGAACTAATAGTCTCAAAAAAGAAATTAAGGATAATATGAGTAATATTAAATCAATTGGTGGAAAAAAAGTAAATTTTGACTTCAATAAGGATTTTATTAATGTTTTTAGTGATAAAATTAAATCTTCAGACATTAAGTTTATAAATCAAACTTTAAAAGATTTACATCCTTCTGATGTGGCTAATTTGATTGAAAATTTATCTCCAGAAAAAAGATCTAAATTAATTGAAATTGAAGAGTTTAATATTGACCCTGAAATATTTATTGAAATAAATGAGTCGGTACAAACAGAAATTCTTAAGGAATTAAATGCAGACTCAATCTCAAAAATATTAAAAAGATTAGAGTCTGATAATTCTATAAAAATATTAGAAAATTTAGATACTCAAAGAAAACTTGAAGTTTTAGATAAATTACCACCAAAAGACAGATTTTTACTAGAAGAAGGATTGAGTTACCCCGAAGACTCTGCTGCAAGAATAATGCAGAGAGAGTTTACAGCTGTACCAAGTGATTGGTCTGTAGGTCAAACAATAGATTACCTGAGAGAAAGCAAAGATCTACCGGAGGAATTTTTAGAAATATTTATTGTAAATAATGAATTCAAACCAATTGGTATAGTACCTTCCTCTAGGGTTTTGAGAACACCCAGGGATACTAAAATGAATGATATCATGAGAGAAATGCCTGTTCTTATTTCAGTTAATATGGATAAAGAAGAAGTTGGTCTTGCATTTGAAAATTATAATTTAGTATCTGCTGGTGTTGTTAATAAAGAGAATAAACTTGTTGGTATGATCACCGCAGATGATATCGTTACAGTGGTACAAGAAGAGGCTGAGGAAGATGTATTAAGATTAGCTGGAGTAGGAGATGAAGAAATAACTGATAGCGTTATAATTAAAACAAAAAGAAGATTCAACTGGTTGTTATTAAATTTATTTACAGCATTGCTAGCTACCTGGGTAATTAGTAAATTTGGTGCATCAATTGAACAAATGGTAGCGCTTGCATTTTTAATGCCTATAGTTGCCTCGATGGGAGGAAATGCAGGCATGCAAACACTAGCAGTGACTATAAGAGCTATTGCTACTAAAGAACTTTCCTCAGGTAATTTTAACACTATTGTTGGTAAAGAATTTTTAATAGGTATATTGAATGGTATCATTTTTGCAATAATAACAGCAGTCATTGTTCAATTATGGTTTCAGGAATTTAAATTGTCATTATTAATTGGTATATCAATGATTTTAAATATGATTGTAGCTGGATTATTTGGAATCTTAGTACCGGTCTCACTTAAGAAAGTAAATATAGACCCAGCTTTAGCATCTAGTGTTTTTGTGACGACAATAACTGATGTAATTGGTTTTTTATCTTTTTTGGGTATTGGATCTTATTTCTTTTTAAACTAAAAATTGTCAATTAATCTTACATTATCTATATAAAAAGCAGAGAAAATTTTAAAATTTTCGTCGTATTTTTTTGCATTTTTAAAATTTTCAACATTTATACTTTCTAAATAATCAATTTTTTTTACTCCATATTTAATTATTTTATTTTTTAAATTGTTAAGATTTATTTTTTTTACTCTATTTTTTTTTATATTTTTTTTTTCTTTTTTTATAAGATTGAATATTTTACAAGCCTTATGAATGTTATCTTTATTTAAATTTAAATTTCTTGACGAATATGGAATAGAATTTTTATATCTAACGGTTTTACATTGAATTACAGTTGTATTAATTTTATTTTGAATTATGTGGTCTTTAATAAGTTTCATTTGTTGAAAATCTTTTTCTCCTAAATAAATATACTTTGGTTTTAATATTTCTAAAAATCGATTTACTATATTTAGAACTCCATTAAAATGTCCTGGTCTAAATTTACCACATAATTTCTTTGAAAAATGATTTTTAAAAAACTTATTTTTGATTTTAAAAGAAAAAATATCTTTTATATTTGGATTATAAAGATAATCAATATTTAATTTTTTAAGAAACTTTACATCTCCTAAAAAGTTTCTTGGGTAAGACAAAAAATCTTTTTTTGAATTAAATTGTTTTGGATTTACAAATATACTTACTATTATCTTTGTGTTTTTAAGTTTTGCCTTTTTAATTAAATATGCATGTCCTTTATGCAAACTACCCATAGTGGGTATAAATGAAATCTCATTTTTATTTACTATCTTAAATAATTCTTTTTTTTTTTTAATTATTCTCATTTTTAAGTATAAATGATATTGTTAAATATAAAGAATCATATGATAAAACAAGCAATTATTCCACTAGCCGGTTTGGGTACGAGAATGTTACCGTTAACAAGTATTTTTCCTAAAGAATTACTACCAATACATGGAAAACCGAATATTGAATATATTTTAGAAGAGGGTGTCGAAGCAGGAATTAAAGAATTTATTTTTATTATTTCAAAAAAAAAAAATAATATAAAGAAATATTTTTTTAGTGATCATTTATATAAAAAGATAATCAAAAAAAAAAGGGATAAAAGAATCATCAGAGAGTTTAATAAACTAAAAAAATATAGAAAAATAATAAAATTTGTTTATCAAAATAATCCAAAAGGAACTGGTGATGCAGTTTTAAAATGTCAAAAATTTATTAAAAATAAATATTTTTTGATGCTTTTACCAGATGATCTTATTATCAATAAGAATTGCTCTAAAGAAATGATTAAATTACATAGAATGACTAAAGGGTCTGTAATTGCTACGAAAAGAGTTGATATTAAAACTGTATCAAGATGGGGTATTTTGTCGGTAAAAAAAAAGAAAAAAAATTATTTCTTGATTAAAGATGTTGTAGAAAAACCTAATATCAAAAAAGCGCCATCAAATTTTGCTATTATAGGAAGATATATTTTAACTTCAAAAGTATTTGGTGAAATTAAAAAATTAAAGCCAGGTTCAGGGGGAGAAATACATATAACTGATGCGATTAAAAATTTAATCTATAAAAATAATAAATTTTACGGAAATATTTTTAAAGGTAAATATTTAGATTGCGGAACATTAAATGGATATATTGAGTCTGGAGCTCAAATTTACAAAGGTAAAAAATGAAATTGTGCATGATTGGTACTGGTTATGTTGGTTTAGTTAGCGGAACTTGTTTTGCAGATATAGGCAACCAAGTAGTATGTGTTGATAAAAACTTTAATAAAATAAATAAACTTAAATCTGGTATATCTCCAATTTATGAACCGGGTTTAAATGAATTGATAAAGAAAAATTATCTTGCGAAAAGATTATCTTTTACCTCCGATATCAAGCAGGCAATAAATTATGCAGACATAATATTTATATGTGTTGGCACACCTACAAAAAAAGGATCTCTTAACGTTGACCTTTCTTATGTAAACAAATGTTGTAAAGATATATTAAAATTTACAAAAAAAAAAAAAATTATTGTAACAAAATCTACAGTGACAATTGGAACTGGAGACAAAATTGAAAAAATATTAAAAAAAAAGAAAAAATTATTCACTGTAATATCTAATCCTGAATTTTTAAGAGAAGGTGAGGCTATACGAGATTTTAGATATCCAGATAGAATTGTTATTGGTTCTAATGAAAAAAAAGCATTTAATATAATGAGAAGACTTTATTCTCCTTTAATTAGCAAAGGTGCAAAATTCTTTATGACATCAAGAAGGAGTGCTGAGTTAATCAAATATGCTTCTAATGCATTCCTTGCTACGAAAATTACATTCATAAATGAACTAGCAAATTTATGTGAAAAAGCAGGAATAAATGTTGAAGATATTTCTCTAGGAATGGGATCTGACAATAGAATAGGTGGTAGGTTTTTAAGAGCTGGCCCCGCCTATGGCGGTTCATGTTTTCCCAAAGATACCAAAGGTTTAGTATCTGCTGCAGAAAAATATAATATTAATCTATCTGTAGTAAAATCTGTAATTAAATCTAATTCTGATAGGGTAAATTTATTAACTAACAGAATACATAAAATTCTCGGTCCGAGTTTAAAAAATAAAAAGATTTCATTTTTAGGGGTAACCTTTAAACCCAATACAGATGATATGAGAGACTCTACTAGTCTAAAAATGATACCATATTTAAGTAAGAAAGGAGCTTTAATTAGCTATTATGATCCCTCAGGTAAAAAGCAAGAATTTAAAAATATAAAAAATTGTTCCTGCAAAAATAATATTAAAGATAATTGTTATAAAGCTGATTTACTTATTTTACTTACTGAGTGGGATGAGTTTAAAACCATCGATTTTAAAAAGGTAACTAAAAGTAAGGAATTTAAAGTATATGATTTAAGAAATCTTTATAATGCTGAAGAAATGAAACAAAATAAAATCAAATATTACTCAGTAGGTAGGCCAATTACTAAATAAGCTCAAAAATAGCGTCAACTTCAACAGCCACTCCTAACGGTAGACTATTTGCACTTATTGCAGCACGTGTATGAGCACCTTTTTTTTCAAATATTTTTGCCACTATATCAGATGCTCCATTTATTATTTTCGGTTGATCTACAAATTCATCGGTTGAATTTACATACCCATTTAATTTAATACACCCTTTGATTTTTGAAAGATCACCATTACAAGCTTTTTTAGCTTGTGAAATTATACTTAAACCACATCTTTTTGCAGCTTCATATCCTTGCTCTATATTCAAATCTTTTCCAATTTTGCCTTTAATAAGTTTGCCTTTGCTATCAATTGAAATTTGACCTGATATATACAATAAATTACTAACTATTTTTGCTGAAACATATGCACCCACAGGATCTTTAGGTTGAGGTAATTCAATATTAAGTTCTTTTATTTTTTTTTCTATATCATTCATTTATTAAGTTTATCTTTTATCCAATCTGTTAATTTAGAGTCTGTATTGAGTTTATTTAACCCCCTTTTTCCCAACTGTTTTCCTTTTTCAGCAATACATTTTGAATATTCAATTGGTTTATTTGTCAAATTTTTACAATTTTCACTTTGTGTAGCATTTAAATTTATTATTAAAAAAATAGAGGATATTATCGTTAAAATTAAAGTTTTCATTTTTTTTTGCCTTTTTTCTTAAGTTTATCGTATTCTCTTCTTTTTTCTATTAAAATTAAAGCTTCTTCCATAGTCAATTCACTGGGATCTTTATCCTCAGGAATTGTTGCATTTAAAGATTTATATTTTATATACGGTCCATATTGACCTTTCATTACTTTTACAGGTTTTTTATCTTCTGGATGTTCGCCTAAATTTTTAATTTCAGATGATGATATTCTACCAGGTTTTGCCTCAGATATTAAAGTGATTGCTCTATTAAGACCTATTGTGAAAAGATCTTCCACAGTTTCTAGCCTTGCTGATTTGTTGGAACATTTCAGGTAAGGACCAAATCTTCCAACATTAATAGTTATGTCTTCATTAAGCTCAGGATGTTTTCCAATATTTTTTGGTAAAGAACAAAGGTATTTAGCTTTTTCTAAATCGACATCTTCTAAAGACAAACCTTTTGGAATTGAGACATTTTTAAAATTATTATCCTTTTGTTTCTTTATCTTTCTTTTCTTCTTCGGTTTTTCAATTTCCTCGTCATTTAACCGATATTGTAAATAAGGTCCAAATCTTCCATTTTTTAAAAATATTTCTTTTCCGTCATTATTTTTTCCAATTAATTTAGGTTCTGACAGAAAAGATTGTTGCGAAGCTTTAGCCTTTGACAGAGGTCTAGTAAATTTACACTCTGGATAATTTGAACAACCTATAAAAGCACCACCCCTAAAGCTATTTTTAAGACTTAATACTCCACTATCACAAATTTTACATTTTCTGTCAATTTCATCTTGTTCGTTTTTATCAAATATTAAATCGCCTAAACTTTCATTTAATAAATCTAAAACTTCCCTAGTTCTGATATCTTTGACCGAACCTACATCATTATAAAAATCTTTCCAAAAAGTTTCTAAAACATTTAGATAATTAGTTTTGCCACTAGTAATTTCATCAAGTTGATTTTCTAAATCTGCAGTAAAATTATAATCAACGTATTTAGAAAACAATTTCTCCAAAAAGGCTGATAGTAGCTTACCTCTATCAGTGGGATGAAATCTTTTATTCAGCAATTCGGTGTAATTTCTAGTCGATAAAACTGATATAATACTAGCATAGGTAGATGGTCTGCCAATACCTAGCTCTTCCATTTTTTTTACTAAACTTGCTTCTGAATATCTTGGAGGAGGTGATGTAAAATGCTGTTCATCAATTAACTCTCCTAGAGTTAATTTTTCCCCAGCTTTAACCTCTGGCAATATGTTTTTTTCTTCTTCATCGTTTTGAAAAGAATAAATTTTTAAAAAACCATCAAATTTAATTACTGAACCGCTAGAAGTAAGCTGCACATTGTTATCTTTCGAATGAATTTGAATGGTGCTTCTATCGAATTCTGCAGCTTTCATTTGTGATGCTAGGGCTCTTGACCATATTAAATCATACAATTTGAATTGATCTGTGCTTAGATATCTTTTCATCTCATCAGGTTTTTTTTTAATGTCTGTTGGTCTAATAGCTTCGTGTGCCTCTTGAGCGTTTTTAGCTTTTTTACCTTTATAACTATTTGGATTATCTGGTAAGTAACTTTTGCCAAGTTCATCTTCGACAAAAGATCTAAATTCTTTGACTGCTTCATTAGAAATATTTGTCCCATCGGTTCTCATATATGTGATAAGACCAATTGTTTCTCCATCAATTTCAATTCCTTGATATAATCGTTGCGCTATTTGCATTGTTCTTGATGCCCCGAATCCAAATTTTCCAGAAGAAGTTTGTTGAAGGGTAGATGTTGTGAAAGGTGCGGAAGGATTTCTTTTAACAATTTTTGAATTTACATCCTTAATAAAATATTCATGTTTATTAATATTTTCAGTTGCTTTATTAATGTCGTTTTTATTTTTAAAACTAAATCTTTCAACTTTTTTATTATTAATAAAGTTTAATTTTGAGAATATATTTTTATCTTTTGAGTTTTTAAAATTAGCATTAATAGTCCAGTACTCCTCAGGTTTGAAAGATTCGATTTCGTGTTCTCTCTCAGTTATTAGTTTGAGAGCGACCGACTGAACTCTTCCAGCTGATTTTGATCCAGGAAGTTTAGTCCATAAAATAGGTGAAATATTAAAACCAACAAGATAATCTAAAGCCCTTCTCGCTAGGTAAGCTTTTACTAAAGTGTCTTCAATTTCTCTTGGATTGTTTATACCGTCTAATACTGCATTTTTTGTAATCTCGTTAAAAACAACTCTTTCAAGTTTTTTTCCTTTTAATAGTTTTTTATCGTCTAAAACTTGTTTTACATGCCAAGCAATTGCTTCACCCTCTCGATCCGGGTCGGTTGCTAAGATTATTTTATCACTTTCTTTTGCAGCATCAGTAATTTCTTTTAAGTATTTTTTTGAAAATGCATCTAGCTCCCATTGCATTTCAAAATTCTTTTCAGGATCCACAGATCCGTTTTTAGAAGGTAAGTCTCGTATATGACCATAACTTGCCAAAACTATATAATCTTTACCTAAGTATTTATTTATAGTTTTAGCTTTTGCAGGACTTTCAACGACTACAAGATTCATGATTTATATCTTTATTTGAATAAACCAAGATTTGTCAAATGTATTTAATTAGATGTATAAAAAACCTTGAATTTAAAGATTAATTTTATTTTCAATGCCTGCTTTCAATCGCCCAATGTTAGTTCTATGACTGTAAATAATAAGTACCAAAAATATAAATAATATAATTGACTCATTGAATCCTTCAAAATAAACATTAAACAATAGAACTATCAAAGATGAGACTAAAGACCCTAGCGACACATATTTAGTTATAAATATTATAGTTAACCAACTTAAAATAAATATTACTGCATAATAAAAATTCAAAGCAAATAAAATTCCTAAGTATGTAGCGACTCCCTTACCACCTTTAAATTTTAACCATATTGGAAATAAATGACCGAGAAATACTAATATGGATGATAAAAAGAAATAATCTGAAAAAAATCCGATTGTAATAATAACAGCTAAATAACTTTTTAGCCCGTCCAGTATTAGGGTAAAAAAACCGAGGATCCTACTACCAGATCTTAAGACATTAGTGGCTCCAATATTTCCTGATCCAGACTGTCTAATATCTTTTTTAAGAAATATTTTAGAAAGAATTAATCCAAAAGGAATAGATCCTAATAAATAAGAGTAAATGCCGATGATAATGATCTCTTGCATTTAACTATATACTAACTGACCTTTTAAAAATGTCATTAATACTTTTCCTTGAAGAGATTTATTTTCAATAGCTGCATTTTTTGATTTTGACTTAAGTTTATTAGCATCAACTTTCCACGGTTTATCGATATCAAAAATACAAATATCAGCATCGGATCCAACTTTTAAGGTGCCTTTATCAATTTTAAGTATCTTAGCAGGATTAGCTGTAATAAGTTCTATCAATTTTAAAAGATCAACAGACTTATTATGATAAAGTTCAAGAGCTAAAGGAAGCAGTGTTTCAACCCCAATAGAGCCAGAGGCTGCCTGAGCAAAAGGAAGCCGTTTACTTTCCTCATCCTCGGGTTTATGAGCAGATACAATAACATCGATAAGATCAGAGTTGATTGCAGTTATTAAAGATTTTCTATCATTTTCAGATCTAAGAGGAGGTGCAAATTTTAAGAAAGTTTTAAAATCACCAATATCATTATCATTCAAGGACAAATGGTTAATGGATACTCCAGTAGTAAATTTTTTTCCATTATTTTTATTTTTTTTTATAACTTCAACAGATTTCTGAGATGAAATTTGATTTATGTGATATCTACAAGGAAATTCTTCAAGTAAAGTCAGATCTCTTTCAATAATTATTTTTTCTGCAATCGATGGAATACTTTGTAATCCTAATCTAGTAGCCATTTCTCCTTCATTAATACATCCATTTTTTGATAATTCGTAATCTTCAACATGTTGCATTATTAGGACACCCATATCAGATGCGTAGTCCATAATTCGCGACATAATTTCCGTATTTTGTATTGCTTGATAGGGATCTGTAAAACCAATAATTCCTCTAGAATTAAGCAATCCAAATTCAACCATCTCTCTTCCAGCCATTTCTCTTGTTAAACAAGCTGCTGGAAAAATGTTTAGGTTTGATTTATCCCTTCCTCTCCTAATAATAAAGTCTACCATAGATACGTTGTCAATTAATGGCTTTGTATTAGGCATGGTAACAACAGAAGTTACTCCTCCGGCCAGAGCCGCTTGAGTTAATGTTCTAAAATTCTCTTTATATTCAAATCCAGGCTCACCAACAAAAACATTCATGTCAATTATTCCAGGTATCGCAATTCTTTTATCACAATCAAATTCCTCGGTTTTAGTTGATGATTTTGAAATTTTAACATTTTTTCCTAGATCTTTTATTTTACCATTATCATCGATAAGAATACCGCCTATTTCATTAATCTTTTGTGATGGATCAATTATTCTACAATTTTTTAATATTTTTTCTTTCATTTACAATATAATTTAAGGCAAGCCATTCTAACTGCCACTCCAAGTTCGACTTGTTCTTTAACTAGACTAACATTAATATCATCAGCTAATTTAGTATCTATTTCTACACCTCTATTCATAGGACCAGGGTGCATTACTAATGCATCTTTGCTTGCAAATTTTAATTTTTCAGGAGTAAGTCCAAAATATTCGTAGTACTCTCTTTTGGATGGCAAAAAGGATCCCTGCATTCTTTCATTTTGTAATCTTAGCATCATAACAATATCACATGACTCCAATCCTTTTTTCATACTCGTAAATGCTTTAACCCCAAGTTGTTCAATTGAATCTGGCATTAAAGTTTTCGGGGCAATAACATTTACTTCAGCACCTAACATATTCATCAAGTAAATATTTGATCTAGCAACTCTAGAGTGTTTTATATCACCGCAAATTGCAATTTTAAGTCCTTCAATTTTTCCTTTTCGATTTATAATTGTTAGAGCGTCAAGTAATGCTTGAGTAGGGTGCTCTCTTCTTCCGTCTCCTGCGTTTATCACGGCACAATTAACTTTTTGTGAAAGAAGATTTGGTGCGCCAGAGTCTTGATGTCTAACAACAATTAAATCTGGATGCATAGCATTAAGTGTCATTGCAGTATCAATAAGTGTTTCACCTTTTTTTAATGCAGAGTTACTCATATTCATAGTCATAACATCGGCACCTAATCTTTTGCCAGCTAAGTCAAACGAACTTTGTGTTCTAGTCGATGGTTCAAAAAATAAATTAATTTGAGTTTTGCCTCTTAATGTGTCTAGTTTTTTTGTATTACTTCTATTTAATTTTATGAAGGTCTTTGCTTCATTAAGAATTTTTTTAGCTTCTAAAATCGATAAGTTTTGAATACCTAATAGATGTTTGGGTGAGTT
>MDTB01065210.1_pt1 | contig 39241 bp, 38 predicted proteins | sample 811161 | NCBI WGS metagenome assembly MDTB01 (sample SAMN05326650, study PRJNA326480) | marine metagenome | isolation source: seawater | place: Mediterranean Sea | collected 2009 | reverse complement strand
TACAATTTAATTTTTTTAATAAAAAATTAATTAAAAAAAAAAAATATAATTATAAAAAAAATTATAAAAAAATTTTTATGACAGTAAAAGATATTAATCTCTTGTTAAAAAAAGGACATTCGATTGGACTTCACTCACATTCACATCCCCACAATTTATCAAGTTTAACTTTTAAGAAGCAAAAACTTGAGTATTTACAGAACTTAAAAATATTAAAAAATATTAATAAAAATTTTATTTATAACTCAGTGAGTCATCCAACAGGTTCTTATAACAAAGACAGCCTGGAAATATTAAAGAAGTTAGATATAAAGATAGGTTTCAATTCTAGTATATCAATTCTAAAAACAACAAAAAAAAAAATAAACTCTTCAAACTTAGAAATTGCAAGGGAGGACTGTAGAAATATATTAAATATTTTAGAAGTTAAATAAGCTTGATTATGAAGAATTTATGTAATATTAGACAATAATGCCGAAAGTTGAAACTCCAATAGATCATAATTTTCACTTATTTAACCAAAAAGTCATGGTTGAGTGGGAAGAAAGAAGATCTCCTCAATACAAAAATTACAGAAAACAATGGAATGAATTTCCTAAAAAACACAAACTTGGTGATTTTCCTTTACATTTAGACATTGAAGCTACATCTGCTTGCAATTTTGCATGCACAATGTGTGTAAGAACTGAATACATTGAAAATGGAACAATGTGGAAAATACAAAACTTCAATTTTGAAAAATACAAAAAAATTATCGACGAGGGTGTAAAGAATGGTCTCAAATCTTTAAAATTTCAGTACATAGGTGAACCATTAGTAAACAAAAAACTGGTTCAAATGATAAAATATGCAAAAAATGCTGGTGTATGTGATGTAATGTTTAATACAAATGCAAGTTTGTTAACTGAAAAAAAAGCTGTTGAAATCATTGAGTCAGGTCTTGATAAATTATTTTTTTCTTTTGACTCACCTTATAGGGAAGAATTCAATAAGATTAGAGTGAAAGGAGATTACGACAAAGTTTTAAAAAATATAAAAAATTTTATGAAAATTAAACGTAAAATGAAATCAGACACACCTTTAACAAGAGTTCAAATGGTACTTATGAAAGAAAATCGAGAAGATTTTAAAGAATTTGTTAAACTTTTTACTCCTATTGTTGATACGATTGCCCATATTGATTATTTAGATCATGATATACAAGACACAGACAAAACAATTGTATCATTAGATGAAAAAAAAGAGAAATTTTGTTGTCCTCAACTATGGCAGAGAATGTTCATTCATCCAGATGGTGTAGTTACCCCTTGCTGCATAGACTCAGGTAGAAAATTAGTAATGGGAAATATTAATGAAAACTCACCAAAAGAAATTTGGAAGAATGAAAAATATCAAAATATGAGAAAATTACATATGGAGGGAAGATTAGATGAAATTCCAACGTGTAAGAGTTGTCCTTTAGCGAAGTATTGAAAAATAAAAAAAGTTATTTCTAATGCAAGGTATAGGTAGGTTTTTAATTAACTCAAATGAGACTATAGAACAATCAATTAAAAAACTTAATAAAGTAACTCCAACAGTATTATTTATTGTAAATAATTCAAGAAAACTATTAGGCTCAATCACTGATGGTGATATTAGAAGATATATATTACAAAATAGATCTTTAAAAAATTTTGTAATTGAAGCAGCAAATAAAAAGCCATTTTATTGTCAAAAAAAAGATAAAATAAAGAAGTCTGAATATTTTCAAAATTTAATTATAAAAAGAAATATCAAAGCTGTACCTGTTTTAAATAATGGAAAAATTGAGGACCTAATTCTCCCCTTCAAAATAGATGTTAACACCACCCCAATTTTAATTATGGCTGGCGGTAAAGGAACTAGACTTATGCCTTATACAGCAAATAAACCAAAACCACTGGTAAATATAAATAATAAACCAATTTTAGAATACCTAATAGAAAAGATAAAAAATGAAAATTTTAAAAATATATATATCTCGATAAATCATTTTGGAAAAAAAATTAAAAAATATTTAGAAAATAAAAATTTCTTTAATTTAAACATTAAATTTATAGAGGAGAATAAACCTTTAGGTACAGCAGGATGCTTATATTTTTTAAAAAATAAAATTAAAAAAAATCTTATTGTGATAAACGCAGATGTTATTACAGATTTAAAACTAAATAAATTAATTAATTATCACAGCGATAATAATAACGATATGACAATTGGCTGTATGATCCATGAACATCAAATTCCTTTTGGTGTAATCGAATTGAAAAATGAAAATTTAAGCAATATTATAGAAAAACCTGTGACATCAAACCTTGTTAATGTTGGAGTATACGCGCTGAACAAAAAAGTTATAGATGTAAAAAAAAATAAGAAAACTTCAATGATAGATGTAATTTTAAGTAACAAAAAAAAGGGAAAAAAAATTGGTGTTTTTCCAATGCATGAAAGTTGGATTGATGTAGGTAACAAATTTAATCTTGATAAAGCAAAAAAACATTTAAAAAAAAGATGAAATCATTATTTTTGATTGCAGAAACTGCTTGTTCACATGATGGATCAGTAAAAAGATTAAAAAATATAATTAATAATGTGGTCAAATCAGATTTTGATGCAATACAATTCCAGATATGGAAACAAGAAAATATAATTGATCCATCTCATAAAGATAAAAATTTGTTAAAAAAAATTCAAATCTCTTACAAGGATTGGATTAAAATTATAAAGTATACAAAAAAAAGGAGTAAAATAGAAATCATAGCTTGTGTTTATGATTTAAACGCCTTTAATTTTTGCATTAAAAACGGTATTTCAAGATTTAAAATACATGCATCTGATATTGGAAATGAAAATTTAATCAAAGAAATTTCAAAAAAAGCCAAAAGAATTGATTTGTCAGTTGGATCAACAACTATTTCTGAAATATATCGCGCTATTAAATGGATAGGAAAAAAAACTAATGTTTGGCTTATGTATGGATACCAATTATTTCCAACTAACCCTAATAGATTAAATCTGTCCTATATGAACTTTCTTAAAAAAAAATTTAAATATCCAATTGGATATCAAGACCACTCTAATTATGATATTTCTGGTTATACAATACCAACAACTGCGGTAGGATTGGGTATAGACATTATAGAAAAACACGTCACTGATTTTAATAACAGAAATGCAACTGATGGTGAGTCAGCAATTCAGATTTCAGAATATAAAATATTTACAGAAAAATGTAGAGAGTCCAAAAAATCTTTTGGAAACAACAAGTTTCTTAATTTTAATAAAGATGAGATAAAATACAGGAAATATTCACAAAAAATTATCTTTTTTAAAAATAATATTAAAAAAAACTCAATATTAACCATAGATAATTTAATTTTATTAAGATCACAAAAAAAAGGATTAAGACTTGATAATTTGAAGAGTGTTTTGGGCAAAAAATTAAAAAAAAATGTTAAAAAATATTCAGTTCTACATCTTAAAGATTTAATTTGAAGTGAAATACGGAATTTTAATTACTGCAAGACTAAAATCAAAACGTCTTAAAAAAAAAATTATAAGAAAGATTAATAGACATAACCTAATTACTTTTTTAATTAAAAGATTAAAGCAAGAATTTTATAATAAAAATATTGTCTTAATAACAAGTAAATCAAATCAAGATAAGAAACTTGTAGATATTTCTATAGAAGAGAAAATAAATTATTTTAGAGGGGAACCAAAAGATGTTTTAAAAAGAATTTATGATGCTAGTAAAAAATTTAAATTTAATAATGTTATAAGTTGTACAGCTGATAATCCTTTTGTAGATACTAAGAAAGCAAAGAAAATGATGGTCCATCACATGAAAAAAAAAAATGACCTCACAATCATGAAAGGTTTACCAATAGGATTATTTAGCTATGCTTTAAACATAAATGCTGTTAAGAAAGTTTTAAACACAAAAGCTTCAAAAGATACAGAAACTTGGGGAGGTTATTTTACAGAAAACAAAAAACTCAAGGTTGGATTTTATAAAATAAATTTGAAAATTAAAAATATTGATAATATAAGGTTAACAGTTGATGTAAAACAAGATTTGATTCTAATTAAAAAAATATTGAAGATTTCAAAAAATGAGTATCCAACTACTTATGAAATTCTTTCAATTATAAGAAAACATCCAAGTCTTTTGAAAATAAATTCCAACGTTAAACAAAAAAAAGTTATCAAACCAAAATTTAAATGATAATTTATTTTTATGGTTATAAAAATAATTAGCAAGGAACAACTAGAAAAAAAAATCATATCTAAGCGCAATAGATTTAAGTTAAGTAATGTTCAGCAAAAAGAGATAAATAAGAATTTTAAGAGATCTAATATTATGATTTTAGGTGCGGCTGGGTCTATTGGATGTCAGTTTACTACACAATTTTTAAAGATAAAATTTAATAATTTGTATTTATTAGATAAAGACGAAAATGAATTAACTGAATTAAATAGAATACTAAATACCAAAAAAAAGAAAGGGAATATTCAATACATATGTGGAGATATAATAAATTTCAATTTTAAAAAATTTATAGTTAGAAATAAAATTACTCATATAATGAATTTTGCAGCAATTAAGCATGTTAGATCTGAAGAAAATAATTATTCTCTTAGTTATATGTTTCAAACTAATTGTTTAGAATTTTTGAATTTCAAATATCCAAGCTATATGAAACATATTTTTTCTATTTCAACCGATAAAGTCATGTACCCAACTAGTATGTTGGGTATATCAAAAAAAATGATGGAATATACAATGAATATTATTAAGAAAAAAAATAAAAAACTATCAATAAGTTCAGTAAGATTTACCAATGTCAGTTTTTCCAAAGGAAGTATTCTTGAAAGTATCTACAACAAAATATTATCTAAAACTATTGTGGGAGTTCCAAAAAATGTTGAGAGATATTTTATTACACATGAGGAGGCAGTATCGTTATGTTTCAAGTCTCTATTGAATAATTCACATAATTACATAATTCAACCTTCAGAATATTTTACTAATTTACCTTTAAAAATTCAGAATTTAACAATAAAAATTTTTAGTTTAATGAATGTAAAAATTATTAAAAAAGGTAGGAACAAAAATATAATATTTCAAGATAAAATTTCACAAGGTCAGAAAAAAGTTGAAGATTTAAAAGTTGACGAGGAAATTTACTATAAATTTAAATCAGACCAAACAATAGAAAAAACTAAATTTTTATTTCCTAAAAACTTAAAACTTATTTCAAAAAATTTAAAACGAATTAAAGATAAAGAAAATTTTATTAATTTAGCAAAATTAATTTATCCTCAATTCAAAAATGATAAAAAGAAGATTAAGATATCAAATGTAATTTGAATGACTATAAAATAAAATTTCTTATATAAATGTCAATAGCGCTAATACCAAGCACAACTTCCTGGAACAACTACATTAATTTGAGTAAATTATTAATCAAAAAAAATCAAAAAGTAATTTTCTTAATTACAAACAATCATGTAAAAAAATTAAAAAAAAATATTCCAAAACAAATAACCGTAATTGAAATTATTGAACCTAATAAAGAGTTACTTCTTGAAATAAAAAATCAAAGAATTTACATTTATATACTATATTTTATTTTATTTTTAAAAAATTATTTAAAAAGTCTTATTTTCATTAAGTTATTAAGTATAAAAAAGATAATAACAGTAGGAGACAGAGAAAACGGCACAGTTCTTTCTATACTTAAAAATGCCAAAAAAAATAATGTAAAAGTTTTTATTTATCACGCTGGCGGCATATCTGGTAAAAATATGCTTGTTATTAGTAGAAAAATGCATGAATGTTTTGATGTTACTTTGAATAAATGGTTTATAGGTCGTTATAAAAATCAATGTAATCAATATAAAAATAAAAAGATCTATTCATTCTATCATCCTATTTTAACAAAAATTTTTGATCGTTTAAATATTCTTCCAAAAAACCCATGGGTAATGGGATCAGGTAACTCAGATGTTATTCTTGTCGAGTCAAATTTTGTAAAAAAATTGTATAAAAAATCAAATTTAAAAAAGAAGCTTTTGGTAATTGGTTCAAACCAAGTTGATAATATAAATAAAAGTTTTAAGTTTAATAATTCATTATTAACTAATAAAAAAAATTTGAAAACAAAATCTATTAATATTGGTTTTATGCCAAACATATGGTTTGAGCATAATTTACTTTCAAAATATAATGCCATGAAACGAAACAGTCTTTTGTGTAAAATTTTAAAAGATTCTGTAATAAAGAAAAACGTAAATATTTTAGTATTTTTACACCCCAAACAAAAAATTAAAAATTACCTTTGGATAGAAAAAAAATATAAATTTAAATTAATTAATGAAAATATATCTCATTATATGTCTTATTTGGATTGTTTGTATATAGGTTTCAGTTCAACAATTATATATTGGGCGTCAGACTTAAATATAAGGGTAATTATTGCAAATATCTTCCCTGAAAAAAATGAAGTATTTAAAAAATTTAAAAACGTAAATTATTTAAATTCAATAACTAAAATAAAATCTAATCTTAAAACCTTAAAAAAAAATAAGAAAAAAACTAATATTTACAAAAATATTAATTTTAAGAAAAATGTTTTTTCTTTATTTATGGAATAGTAATTTACTTAAATGATTGATAAAATTTTTTCAAAATTAATTTATTAAAATTAGTTTTTTCAAGGACTTTAATTGCTTTTTTGCTGGAATTACCATTTCCATAGGGGTTTTTAAATCTTCTTATTGAATTTTTAAAATTCTTACTCAGGCATTTTTTAATTGATTTCTTAATTTCATTAAGATTTCCTTTACATGAAATTATATTTGCAGCTTTCAATCTACCTTTTTGTCTGTCACCTATATTTAAAACTGGTTTTTTAAAAAAAGGTGCCTCTAAAATACCACTTGATGAGTTTCCAACTATTGCATCAGAAAACTTCATGGTTGATAAATATCGGGTACTACCCATAGATTCTATAAATAATGCGTTTTTGTTCATTTTAACGAATTTATTTATTAATTTTTTTATTAAATTACTTCTTATATCAATGTTTGTTCCTGTAAAAATTAAACTATAATTTTTATATTTACTTAAAACAGTTAATAAGTTTTTTAGTTCCTGAATTGAACTATTTGGCTGTAGTGTTGCTGAATGATAAGTAATTAAAATAATTTTTTTCTTTAATTTAATATTATAGAATTTTTCTATCTCTTTTTTTGTTAGCAGTTTTTTATCAATAATATTGTCAATAGAAGTACCTCCAATGTTAAAAACCTGCTTAGGATGTTCTCCCATCAAAATTAACCTATTTGCATAAAGTTGATTTGCAGCAAAATGCAAATGTGAAAGTTTTGATATTGAGTGTCTTACTTGTTCATCCATTGATCCTTCTGTGGACTCCCCACCATTAAAGTGTGCAATAGGAATATTTAATAGTAAAGCAGAGTAACATATTGGCAAAAGTTCAATTCTATCTCCTAATATAGCAATCAAATCTGGCTTTATATCTTGAAGAGCCTTGTTAAAAAACACCATTCCTCTTGCCATTGATTTTATAATATCAGTTGGTTTATCACTTTTGATTTTAAGACTTATTTTTTTAAATATTTTTATTTTATCTGACGATATTTCTTTAATTGTTAATCCATTTTTCTTTTCTAAATGTGATCCTGTTACAATTAAAAATGATTGAAATTTCTTATTATTATTTATATTTTTTATAAAAACTCTTAATAGACCATAATCAGCTCTAGATGTTGTAAAAATGACTATTTTTTTTTTTTTTAAAATTTGATTTCTTCATCTTTCTTAAAATTCTTTTTTGATTTTTTTCCAATGATTTTGTTCCAATTCATTGGATTATTTTTATTAAAAGGTCTTTTTGGCATAATGTTATCATCATCAAGTATTTCATCTTTTTTAATTTCTCTTGATGCATATACTGATTTTCTAACATGTTTAATGTTTTTAATTTCCGAAACTCTTATTTTTTTTGTTTTCGAGCCTAATATTTCTTTAACATTTCTTATTTTTTTGACAAATTTTTTTAGTTCTTTAGGATTTAGACTTGCTTTATGATCTGGTCCTTTCATACTTTTGTTTATTGTAAAGTGTTTTTCAATTATTCTTGCACCCAATACTGTAGCATAAACACTAGCGTCAAAGTTGATTGTATGATCAGAATACCCTACGTCACATTTAAATTTTTCTTTTATTGTAAGCATGGAATTTAAATTTACGTCTTTTCTTAGCGCTGGATAATCAGTTGTACAGTGTAGAATTGTAATCCGTTTCCTAGGTGTATTATATAAAAACAAAACTTTTAATGCATCACTAATTTCTTTTAAATTTGCCATACCTGTAGACAAAATTATTTTTTTTTTTGTTTTTGCAATATTTCTTAAAAGTGGATAATTGGTGATTTCTCCTGATGGAATTTTTATATATTTAAGATTAAATTTATTGACATGTCGTATTGATTTATGATCAAAAAAAGATAGTAAAAAATTTATCCTAATCTTATTACAATATTTTTCAACCTTAATTAGATCATCAATATCAAGTTGAAGTTTGTTGAGCATTTTTAGTTGTGATATATTTTTATTACGCAAATTTTTAATTTGATATTTAGCCTTTATAGATTTTTTTGATGCTAAACTTGTACTTACAAAAAACTGAAATTTAACAAAATCGGCACCACTTTGTTTAGCAATTCTGGCAAGTTTATAAGCATTCTTTAAACTTCCATTGTGATTAACTCCTGCTTCAGCAATGATTAATGTTTCTGCCATTTATTTTCAGTCTCTCTTGTATTCAAATTTAATATTATTCAGCAAAACATATGGTCCAGGTTTTTTTGGCATATAAAGACATCTTATTTTTTTTAGTATTTGTTTTTTTGTTGCTTTAATTTTAATTTTTGCTAACTCATTAAGTTCTTTTCTTGTATATGCTTTTCTTTTCCATTTTTGATTTGAGAATGTTAGTTTATTTTTTTTTATCATTTTAATTATATCTTTTGCTAACAAAAACATTTCTTTGTAAGACTTATTAGATATTTTTAAAACATCATATTTATTGTTAATCTTAAAAGTTCTTTCTTTTATAATTTTACCATTGTCAATTTTTTTATTTATTAGATGTGCAGTTACACCATAGCTTTTTTCGTTGTTATATAGTGCAAAATTAAAACACCCAATGCCTGGATATTTAGATGGTCCAGGATGAAAATTAATGTTGAATTTTCTTGTCTTATCTAAAAATTTTGGTTTTAGAATTTTTTTTGATAAATAAGAAACTACATAATCATAATTATTTCTCAAATTATTATTAAAATTCAAATGATTGATTATTTTAATTTTTTTAAAGTTTTTTTTGAAAAGATTGATAACTTTAGTAGAGTCTTTTTTATCTTTATTTAATATTAAAAGTATTCTCATTAATTAATAATTTTTTTTATTCTTTTCTAATAAAAACTTCTTATAAGCATTATTAATTACGCTATAAATATAGCTTATTTTTTTAACATTTATATCTAAACCAGATGGTATGCATATTGATCTATCGTATAATTTTCCACTTTCACTTATTTCAAATGTTTCACTTTTTGAGTACATTTTTTGTTTTTCGTTAGGTAACCATACTCTCCTAAACTCTATTTTATTATAAGAATATTTTATTAAGTAATTTAAAAATTTTTTGTTAATATTTTTTTTCAAAATTAATAGATTCATCCAGCAATTATTCTTTGATATGTTAGGAAATTCGTACAAATCAAAAATAGATGAATTTGAAAACTTATCTTTGTACATATTGTGTATCTGTCTTTTTTTCTTTAATATAAAAGATATTTTCTTTATTTGAGAGATTCCTAAGTTCGCATTTAAGCTTGGTAATCTATAATTATAACCTATTTCATTGTGTATAAATAATTCGTTATCCTTTGCTTGGTTTATAAGATATCTACACTTTCTCTCATAAATTGCATTTTTCGTCAATATAGCTCCACCAGATCCAGAGGTAATAATTTTATTTCCATTAAATGATAATACGCCAAGATCTCCTACAGTTCCTGTATGTTGATTTTTTAAATAATTAAAATTATAAAATGTTCCTAAACTTTCTGCTGCATCCTCAATAACTTTTATATTTCTTTTTTTACATTCTTTGATAATTCTTTTTATGTTAGATGCACCTCCCCATATATGAGCAATCACTAATGCCTTGATTATTTTTTTCGTTTTTTTATTAAATGAATATTTTCCCTTTTTGAAAGTATTATTTTTTAAAAATTCTAATGTTTTCTTTTCGTCTATATTAAAATTTTTGTTTACATCCATAAATATTGGATTTGCAAGATTATATTTTACAGCGTTAATAGTGGCAATAAAAGTTATTGAAGGCACTATGACCTCATCATTTTCTAAAACACCAGCAACTTTTAATGCAATATGTAAACCAGAGGTTCCAGAATTACATACAATACAAAATTTTGTCTTAACATAGCTAGAAATTAATTTTTCAAAATTAGTTGTACTTTTTCCAGCAGTTGATACCCATTTCTCTTCAATAGATTTTTTAACACTTGTAGTATCACTTTTATCCAAAAAGGGCTCAGATAAATAAATTTTTTTTCTCATTTATTGATTATTTTATAAAATTGAAAATAAACATAAAATAATAATTATTTCTTCTAGTTTTTGACATTTAAACACTCAAATTCAATATTCATTTTACTCAAACAAATTTAACTTGCTGGTAGAATTTTAAGTAAACTTATTTCTTCATTTTTTTAATTAAATATTTTTATAAATTCATTATTTAATTATTCAAAATATGTATTAATTGTTACTAACTTGATACTATAGTATTTTTAAAATACAACAGTTCTTATATAATGTTTTACAAAGCAATAATTCAGTTCAAAAATTTTTTCAAAAAAAAATTTGATTCATCATTAATATTAAATGCAAATAGTCATTTTATTCTATCAAGAAGTAATTATTTAAAAACTTTAAATATAAGAGAAAATGAATTTAAGGTTTTTTCACAAAATGGTGAAGATGGTATAATTGATTTTTTAACTTATATTTTAAATATAAAAAATATTAAATTTATTGAAATAGGTGTTGGAGATTACACAGAGTGTAATACTAGATTCTTAACGTATAATTTTCCATTTCAGGGACTGGTATGTGACTTTAATGAAAAATTAAAAAGTAACATAGGAACTTTAGTAAGTACACATAGAGGCAATATAAAAATATTTAATAATTTTATCAATGAGCAGAATATTATTAAAATTTTAGAAGAAAATAACTTTAATAAAGATGTTAATTTGTTTAGCCTCGACATAGATGGAAATGATTATTTTATTCTTAGATTATTACCTGATAATTTTTCAGATATCTTTATTGCAGAATACAATCAGAATTTTGGATCAGAACTAGAAGTTACGACGCCGTATGTAAATAATTTCGATAGATTTAAATACCATTACTCTGGATTATGCTGGGGTCTATCTATAAAATCCCTTGTTAAGCTGATGGAGAGCAAGGGGTACGTTTTTTTAGGCTCCAACACTGAATGTTGTAATGCTTTTTTTATTAAAAAAAAAAATAAATATAAATTAAATGAAAACTTTAATTTAAATATAAACCTATCTGAGTGTTGCAATGATTTTGTATGCGATGCAAGAGATAAGAATGGAAATTTAAATAAACTTTCAATCAGAGAAAGACTTGAATTAGTTAAAAATTGTGAGGTTATTGATTTGTCTGATGACAATCAGAATAAGAAATATATATCTGAAATTTTAAAAAAATAAAATTAATGAACAAAATTTTTAAAATTATTAATTTAGTTAATCCTTTATTAAAAAAAAAAATTTATTTACTATTTTTTTTAATAATTATCGCTGTTTTTTTTGAGGTTTTAGGTATTGGATTGGTAATTCCTTTGCTAGATGTAATTGTAAATAATGATAGTGAAATAATTAATTATATATCAAGATATATTTTGCTCGAAAATTATGAAATTTTTGTCCTTTCATCATTTTTACTTTTTTATTTTTTTAAAACAATATTTTTAAGTTATTTATCTTTTGAAAAAACCTTTTTTGCAGCAAATTTACAAAAATTTACATCTCAAAAGCTTTATGATGGATATTTATTAATAGATTGGCAAAAATATCTAAATAAAAAATCTTCAGAACAAATAAGGAATATCACACAAGAAGCAACATTATTTTCTCAGGTAGTGGGAGCATATATATTATTTATTACAGAGCTAGTTGTATTATTGTCGATTGTAATATTTTTATTTATTTATAATTTTCAAATAACATTAGTAGTTGTTTTGTTGACATCATTTTTCTCATTAATTATTTTTTTAATACCAAGAAATAAACTTAAAATATGGGGTCAACAAAGGCAAATACATGAAAATAAAAAAATAAAGTTCATACAATACGCTTTTGGAGCATTTAAAGAAATAAAAGTTCTTTCATTACAGGATTTTTTTATGAAAAATTTTATAAAACATAATTTGATCAGTGCAAATGTTAATGCAAAAAATGGATTTGTATCTCAACTCCCAAGACTGCTTTTGGAATTTTTTGGCGTTTTTTGTATTTGTGGCTCAGCAATCTTACTAATTTATTTTAAGAAAGACTATACAGATATATTATCATTAATAATATTGTATTCAGTTGCTGGAATTAGACTATTACCATCATTTACTAAGATAATATTTTCTCTTCAAAAAATAAGATTTTCTTTACCAAATATAAATTTAATTTATGAGGAATTATTAAATTTAAGAAAAGATAATCTTATTATTTCAAATTCAAAATTTGTAAAAGATAAAAAAATAGAATTTAAGACCCATATGCAAATTAAAAATTTAACTTTTTCATATGATAAATCTCAAAAGATAATAATTAATAATATTAGTCTAGATATAAATTTTGGAGAAGCGATAGGAATAATTGGACCAAGTGGATCAGGAAAGTCTACTTTAATTGATTTAATAATTGGATTAAACATTCCTCAGAGTGGATCAATAGAAATTGATGGAATTAATATTAAAGAAAACATCAATTCTTGGTACAGCAATATCGGATATATTCCTCAAAATATTTTTTTGTTAGATGGCTCTATTAAAAGTAATATAGCCTTTGGAGTCAAAAATGAAAATGTTGACCAAAAAAAATTAAATCTTGCAATTGAAAAGTCGAACCTGAAATCATTTATTGGGAGTTTGGAGGATGGTGTTGATACTTTAATTGGCGAACTTGGTAATAAAATAAGTGGAGGACAAAAACAACGACTGGGTATTGCAAGAGCCTTATATACTGATGCAAAATTATTAATCTTGGATGAATCAACAAGTTCTCTTGATAGTCAAAGTGAAAAAAAAATAATTGACGAATTGAAATTATTAAAAGGTAAAATAACCATTATCTTTGTAACTCACAGAACATCTGCTTTAACTTTTTGTGACAATATTATGGAAATTAAAGACGGAAAAATAAATGACAAATAAAAAAAAAATATTATGCATTATTCCAGCAAGATCGGGGAGTAAAAGAATAAAAAATAAAAATTTATTAAAACTTTCAAATAAAACACTTGTCGAATTAGCATATCAAAGTGCTAAAGAAAGTAAAATATTCAAAAATATTTTTGTTAGCACAGACAAATTAAAAGTTGCCAAAAATTTACCTTGGATTAAAAGATCTAAAAAATTATCAGGGTCTAAATCTGATATATCTGATGTTATACATGAATGTCTCTTGAAATCAGAATTAATGACTAATACAAAATTTGACTATGTGGTCTGTCTTCAACCAACGTCACCACTTAGAAACGCACTTTTGATAAGAAAGTTAGTTAAAAATGTTATTAAATATAAAGCTAATGGAGGTATAACAGGCGTACGAATTGTGCCTTGGAATTGGAAAATCGTAAAAAACCATGGATTTAATTCTTGGTATCCAAAAAATTATCCAAGATCACAAGAATTTAAAAAAACTATATTCTGGCAAGAGATAAACACTGTGCAAGTTGCAAGTAGAAAAGCAATTATTGAAAAAAAAAGATGGGATTTGCCTCTTTATCTACAATTAATTCCATCATACGCATCTATCGATATTGATGTTAAAAAAGATTTTAAAAAAACAAAAAATGTTTATTCAAAGTTAATGAAATTACTTAATGAAGAAAAGTTTCTTGAGGGAAATTTAATAAAAAAAATAAACTGATATATGTTTTTAAAGAAATTTATTCATCATTTATGCCCACCAATCTTTATCAAATTCATAATTAAATTACGAAATACATTCTTAATTAATTTTTATTATAATCAAGATATCTATAAAAATAATAAAAAACTAAAATTAAAAAGAAAAAAAAAAAGAGCTTTTCTTATAGCTACTGGACCTAGTCTAAAAATGGAAAATTTAAAATTACTTAGAAATGAAGATTGTTTTACATTAAGCAATGCTTTTTTACTAAAAAATATTCATATTATAAATCCAATTATGCATTTCTTTGCACCCTATCACAAACCAATCACGCAAAAAAGTTTTTATAATTGGTTAAATCAAGCCGATAAAAAACTTCCAAATCATACCTCAATTATTCTAAGTCACAATGATAAAAAATTTTTAAAGAATAAACTTTTTAAAAAAAGAGAAATTTTCTATCTAAATATTACAAGGAATGTTTCAAAGTTTCACTCAGACATTACTAAAGCACAACCCAAATTTCAATCAGGATCTATAATGGTTATTCCAGTTTTAATGTACATGGGTTACAAGCAGATTTATCTGTTAGGTTGTGATCATAATCAGTTAAAAAATTTCAACTCAATTATTAATAATTTTTATGATGAAAAACTTGATGTAAGATATACAAAAAAAAAAAAAAACTAAATAGTAATTTTCTTAATCTTGGTAAAGAACTAAATGCTTTAATTGAGGTAAATAACCAATACAAAAAAATCTCAAATTTAGCAAAAGAGGAAAATGTAGAAATAATTAATTTATCCCAAAGTAGCTGGATAGATATTTTTAAAACTAAAAAATTAAACAATATTATTTAGTTTATAACATTCACTTCCATGTTTTCATTTTTTTTTCGAAATCATGAAAAATTTGATTTAAATTATTTCTTAATAACTCGTCATTATGATTAGATAAGTATTTAAGGCCATTTTGTTTTTTAATTTCAATTATTGGATCTTTTTTTAATATTTTTTCTATATTTTCAACTAAGGTTTTTGGTTCATCCAATTTTATTTCAAAAATAGAGTTGTTAAAAAGAATTTCTTCAGTATCATGAATTGGGTAAATTACGCTTGTAGATAGTCTAAATGCTTCTAATGGGGGTATGTTTGTTGGCCCAAAGTAACTTGGCATAACTAAAGCCAAAGAAGATTTATAAAGTGCAACCAGTTCTTTTTTATCAATAAAGTTTAAATATTTTATTTGATTTTCTAAGGAATTTTTTTTTGCATAACTTAAAATATTGTCTAAGTTACCTTTGTCTTTACCACAAAAAACAAAATCTATTTTTTGATTTTTTTTGATTAAAATTTTAAGAGCATCTAATACATAAACATGGTTTTTATGGGCCCATATTTGCGCAGGATAAAATATAAATTGATTTGATATATTGAATTTTTTCTTTGTATTTTTAATAAAATCTTCAGTTACATTTAATTCATCTTCATCAAAATGTGATACAGGCATATTTAAGATTACACATTTATCTGAGTCCACATTGTACCTCTGAACTAAATTTTGTTTTCCCAAGCTTGACTCTGCTATAATTTTTGAGGCTTTTGGTAAAACTTGATTGAAAAGTTTCTCTCTATTTTCAAATGAAAAATGTTTCCTTACTTCAGGAAATTCAGGGTGATCTCTGTGACAAAGATCCCAAACAGTAAAAATATAACTTAGGTTTTCTAGATATATGCTATGACTATTTGGTGACAGAAAGTATACAAGTTCAATATCATATTTCTCGAATTTTTTATCAAGCCTAGTATCAATAAAATTAGAAAGATTACTAAAAAATCTTAATCTTTTTAGTCTAAAAATTAATTTATCAAAATAGTTTAGGTTAAAATAAATTGCTTTAATATTTTGAGACTTAAGTTCGTTAATCGTATCTTTATCGCTCGAAAAATAATAAATGTTAATACCAGATATTTTTTTAATTATTTTAGCAAGTTTAATTTGATAAGATAGTCCTCCACCAATTGACGTTTGAGTATCTGAAAATACTACTCCAATATTCATATTTACTTATCTAAATTCTTTATAATATTTAACAATGTTTTTGCTGTGTATTTTATTTCATCTGTCTTGAGACCTAATCCGCTAGGCAAATAAAAGCCACCATTATACAATTTTTCAGCATTAGGAAGACTATCTTTTACGAATTTTTTTTTTTTAATTATTGGTTGTAAGTGAAGAGGGTAAAAAAAGGGTCTAGTTTCAATCCCTCTTTTTTTTAATTCATTCATAATTTTGTCTTTGTATCTAACTAATTTGTTATTCAATAAAATACCATAAACCCAATATATATTTTTTGCATAACTTAATTCATTTGGTTGTGTTTTAAAAAAATTATTATCTTTAAAATATAAATTATACATTTTACCTATATTTCTTTTTATTTTGATAAACTGATTTAATTTTTCAAATTGTGCAACGCCTACTGCAGCATTTAAATTAGATAATCTATAATTCCATCCCAGGTCTCGATGAATAAATCTTTTTTTTTTCAAAACACAGATTCCGTAAACTCCTAAATTTATCAGCTAATTCCAATTTATTTGTTAACAACATTCCACCTTCACCAGTAGTGATGTGTTTATTTGGATAAAAACTTAATGTGCTTATATCTCCAAGTTGTCCACAAAATTTATTTTTATATTTCAATCCTAAAACCTCAGCACTATCCTCTACAACTTTTAGTTTATATTTTTTTGCAATTTTTGATATCTTTGAATAATTGACAGGCAATCCATATATATGAACAACTAAGATTGCCTTCGTTTTTTTTGTAATTTTTGACTCAATTAAATTTTCATCAATATTCCAGGTATCAATCTTACTATCAATAAAAATAGGTTTTAGCCCAAGTCTAATAATTTGCTGAACACAAGAAATTATAGTGAATGAGGGTAGTATGATTTCATCGTTTTTTTTTAAATTAAGAGATGTAATCGCAATATCAATTGCTGCAGTTCCACTTGAAACTGCTACGGCATATTTTCTTTTTAATTTTTTTGCAATAATTTTTTCTAATTTAATTACAAAATTACCTCCTGAAGAAATCCAATTACTATTTATACATTCAATTAAATATTTCTTTTCATTTCCCTTAAGCAGTGGTGTATTAACAGGGATGAATTTCCTTTTCATAACTATTTTTTGACTTTAATCTTTTTCTTTTTAAATTGAATTTTATCTTTATCTGACCAGTAAGGTCCTTGTTTAATTTCAATCATTTCTGTTTTAGATAGGGTTTTGAAACCATGACCGCCAGATACAAGAAGTAAAATATCTCCAGAACTTACAAATCTACTTTTTAAATATTTTTTTGACTTTGAATAAAAATCGACCCTTAATTTACCTTTTTTAATAATGAGTGTTTCTTGAGTAAAAAATATCTCTCTCTTTATTTTTTTATGATAATGAGGTTGAATTTCGTGGTTTTTATCATGACTCATATATCCTAATTGTTGAGAAAATTCATTTGGTGTAAAAAAACTTATTCCTTTTTTTTTAAAATTTTTCTTCAATATAATTGCCAAAATTTTTTTTTGATGTTTTACATATTCGAGTTTTTTACTCATAAGATAAATTTTCTATAAGTTAATTTAATTTTAAAGCAATTTTGTCAGCACCAGAAGTAGATAAATGACAGTAATTATCAATAAAATATTTTTTTGCTGTTTTTTTCCTAAATAATTATCAATTTTATTTTTATCAGCAACTCTAAATCCATATTCATCTGTAATTACTTTAAAATCTTTATTTAATGATTTGTAATGATAAAAACTGAAAAAAAAAGCTTTAATTAATAAATAAAATATAAAGTTTCTAATTTCTGAGAAATTATATAAGATAGGCTTAATCTTCCATCTAGAATAGGCAATACTTTTGCTGAATTAAGAAATGTAGTAAAAGTATTAAAATCTATACTTAAATAGACTTTTGAAATAATAGTAAAAGTTATTAATGATTAAAAAAAAACAAAATTTTAAAATTTCTGCAAAATATTACGATAAATTTTATCAAAAAAAAAAATATACAAAAGAAACAAACTTTGTCTCAAAGTTTTTCCCTAAAAATAAAAAAAAACTGAAAATTCTAGATTTAGGCATGGGTACTGGAAGTCATTTAATTAATCTTATAAAAAAAGGGCATAAAGTTGATGGTGTAGAATTAAGTCTTGAAATGATTAATCTTGCTAAACAAAAAATAGATAATGAAAAAATTTTAAAAAATTATAAATTCTATAATGATGATGTTCTAAATTTTAGAGGAAAAAAAAATCACTATGATGTTATTTTATCGTTATTTCATGTAGTAAACTATTTAAAAAATTTTAATTCTTTGAAGACTTTTTTTTTAAATATTCACAAAACTATTAATAAGTCCGGTGTTTTATTATTTGATTGTTGGAATGACCAGATTGTTAAAAATGAAAAACTAAAAAACACAAAAAAAACTATAATAATAAATAACTATAAAATAATTAGAAATGGAAAAGTTACCAAACGTCATTCAAGAATTAAGGTCTCATACACTTTTAAGATTTTTAAAAATAATAAATTATTAAAGGTCTTTAACGAAAACCATAACTTATACTCTTTTTCAAAATCACAAGTTTTAAAGGCATCCAAAAATAAATTTACGTTAATAAATAATTGTACTTGGTTTAATAAAAAGAAATCTCCGTCAGATGTTGATTTTTCTTCTTTGTTTATTTTTAAAAAAAAATCTAATAATAATGTTATTTAATGAATAAAATTATAGCTGAAATCGGATCAGTTCATGATGGTAAATTAAAATTAGCTTTAAAATTAATTAAAAAAGCTGCAATATGTGGTGCAGATATTATTAAATTTCAAATGCATATTTCAGAACATGAAACTTTAAAAAATGCTCCTAATCCAAAATATTTTACTAATGAAAGTAGATACTCCTATTTTAAAAGAACATCGTTTAAATTGTCTGAGTGGAAAAAAATTAAAAAATACTGTGAAAAAAATAATACTGAATTTTTATGTTCACCTTTCTCAACCGAGGCTGTAGATTTGTTAGAAAAAATTAATGTAAAGTATTATAAAGTTCCATCAGGAGAATTAACCAACCTTCCTTTGTTGCAGAGACTGGTGAAAACTAAAAAAAAGATTATTCTATCAACGGGGATGAGTAATTTTAAAGAAATTGATAATGCAGTAAAAATTTTTAATAAAAAGAAAATTATATTACTTCAATGTACATCAATTTATCCATGTCCATTAAATCAAGTGGGAATTAATGTTATTACTGAGTTTTTAAAACGGTATAAATGTAAAGTTGGATTTTCAGATCATACTCTAGGATTTTCTGCATCATTTGCTGCAGCATCGTTAGGTGCATCAGTTATAGAAAAACATTTTACATTAAGTAGAAGTATGTATGGAAGTGACGCAAAAAATTCAATGGAACCAAATGAGTTTAAGTTATTTTCGAAAGTAATAAAGGAGATTTGGAATATTAATAAAAAAAAAGTTGACAAAAACGATATTAAAAAATTTAGAAATATGAAAATTACTTTTGAAAAAAGCATATATGCTAAAAAAAATTTAAAGATGGGTCACAAAATTAAATTCACAGACCTTACATTTAAAAAACCTTGTAAATACCTAAGAGCAGATAAGTATAAAACTTTAATTGGTAAGATCTTAGTTAAATCACTTAAGAAGGATAATCCTATTCGAGTTAATGATGTCAGATAGTAAAAAAACTATTAATTTTGTAATTTTTTCTCGTGCAAATTATAACAGTATTAAAAGTGTTATTTTGGAAACAAAAAAAAACAAAAAGTTTTTTAATTATAGAGTTATTGTTGGAGCTTCAGCAATAAGTAAAAAATTTGGAAGTGTGGTTGATCTAATTAAAAAGGATGGATTTAAGGTTCACCATGAAATAAATAATATTGTAGAAAGTTCTGGCCTTGAGTCTATGGTAAAAACAACAGCTTTAGGTATGTTAGAATTATCTGAAATATTCAGAAATAATAAACCAGACTTAGTTTTCACAGTGGGAGATAGATTTGAAACAATGGCTACTGCAATTACATCATCTTATATGAACATACCTCTAGCACACACCATGGGTGGTGAGGTTACAGGAACTATCGATGAAAGTGTTAGGCATTCAATTACAAAACTAGCGCATCTACATTTTGTTTCTAACAAAGATTCATATGAAAGAGTAATAAAACTTGGAGAAAATAAAAACTTTGTTTTTAATGTTGGATGTCCTAGGAATGACTTACTAAAAGAAATTGTTAAAAAAGACAAGAAAAGGTCCATTTTTAAAAATATATATAAACATGGTGTTGGCGATATTAAAAAGATTAAAAAAAATGAGAAATTTTTAATAGTACTTCAACATCCAGTGACCACGGAATATGATAGTTCCAATGATCAAATTAAAAAAACTCTAAATGCAATAAATAAAATAAATATTACTAAAATTATACTTTGGCCTAATGCCGATGCTGGCTATGAAAAAATTTCTTCAGTTATTAGAAGATTTAGGGAAAAAAATGAATTAAATAATTACCGGATAATTAAAAATTTACCAATTGAAGATTATGCAATATTGTTAAAAAATGCATCTTGTATAGTTGGCAACTCATCATCAGCGATTAGAGATGGATCTTTTATAGGTACGCCAGCCGTAAATATAGGCACTAGACAAAATTCTAGATTACAAGGACCAAACGTTATTAATGTAAGTTATAATGATGCGAAAATTTATGCAGCAATTAAAAAACAAATTAAAATAAAAAAATATAAATCTTCAAATATCTACGGAGATGGTAATGCTTCTAAAAAAATAATAAAAATTCTAATTAAATTAAAAAAAATAAATATTCAAAAAAAAATTAATTATTAATAAATGAAAAAATTTATTGGCTTTATTCCAGCCAGAGGTGGATCTATAAGAATTCCAAATAAAAATCTAAAACTCTACAAAAATAAACCTTTAATTTTTTACTCAATTAATGCATCCAAAAAGTCTAAACATATTTCAGAGACGGTAGTTTTTTCAAATTCAAAAAAAATTAACTTAAAAGCAAAAAAATATGGAGCAATTATTAATTATAAAAGACCAAATAACAAATCAAAAAGTAATACTTCTATGTTTGAAACTTTAGATTATTTCATTAATAAAAATAATTTAAAAAAAAAATATGATTATGTTGTTTTATTGCAGCCAACATCTCCTCTGAGAAATTTTAAAGATATTGATAATGCTTGTAAACTTATACTAAGTAAAAAAAAAGCTGATGGATTAGTTAGTACATTTCTAATTAACAATATAAAAAAAAATTATCCAGATAAATTTATGGTTGAAAAAAAAGGATATTTAAAAAAAATAAGTAGAATTAATATTAAATATTTTAAAAAATTGTATCTGAGGAATGGTCCCGCAATTTTTATAATAAAAATAGGGTCAATTAAGAAAAATCTTTATAATATAAAACTCATAAATTATGTTATGCCAGAAAAAAAATCGATAGACATAAATACTTATGATGATTTAAAAGCCTTAAAAAAATTTAAATAAATTTAAATTTTATCTTTATTATTTTTATACCAATTAAGAGTTTTTTTGATTCCAACTTCAAAGGAGGTGAATTTTTGGATATGTAAAAAATTTTTAATTTTTACGTTGCTTCCACAGGCGTCTTTTATATCTCCTATTTGAAAACCTCTTTTTTTAATTAATGGTTTTATATGATATTGTTTCATTAAATCAATTAGTTTTGTTAACTTAATTTTTTTTGTATTTGAAATGTTAAAAATTTCATGATCTTTTTTTATAGGTTTTTGTTTAAGCTTAACAATTATTGAAACTACATCATCTATGAAGGTAAAGTCTCTAGTGTGCTTACCATAATTATTTAAATAAAAAATCTTTTTTTTCTCATAACAATTCAAAATTTTGTAAATAAGCATATCTGGTCTTCCAAAGGTTCCATATATTGAAAAAAATCTCAAACCGATGAATTTTGTTTTACAAATTTTTGAGAAGAAATTTGCGGTTTTTTCGTTATTTTCTTTCGTTATTGCATAATAATTTAAGGGATTAGTATTGTAGCTTTCCTTTACAGGTAATTTTTTACTATCACCATAAACTGAGCTTGATGACGCATAAATTATTTTTTTAACTTTATGTTGTTTTGCCAAATAACAAATATTAAAAAAACCTTGGATATTTGAATTAAAGTAATGTTCTGGATATTTCATGGAATAACCAACACCTGCTTGCGCTGCTAAATTTATAATTATATCAAATTTATACTTAGAAAAAATATTTTTTAAAGATTTGAAATTACTAATATTTGTCTTTTTAAAATAAAAATTTTTATATTGAGATAAAATTTTTAATCTATTTTTTTTTAATTTAATCGAGTAATAATTATTTATAATATCAATACCTATAACAATATTTTTTTTTTCTAGAAGCGATCTAGATACATGAAAACCAATAAAGCCTGCACAACCTGTTATTAAAATTTTCTTCATCTTATAAATTAATATTATGATTAGATTTATAATAATTGTTTAGTATAAATGGTTCTTTAATTTCAACATTTTTTTTTGTAAGTAAGTTTTCTTTTTTATAAAATTTTTTTATTAATTCACTATACTGTATTATTTTAGTTTTAGGATTAATAATTTTAATTACAAAATCAGCAGTACTCATATTTGAAATAACCATTTTACATTTTTCATGTGTACCAATTATTTCTGCATTTACGTAATTTTTATTACTACTTGTTAGTAATTTAATTTTTTCCTTTGAAAATATCTTTTTTGCTAATTGATTAATAATTTGTGACTCTTTTTTTGAAATATTATTTTTAGTTTTAATTACGATATCATGTTTATTTAATTTTTTTTCTGAATCAATAAATTTTTTTATTTCATTAAATTGAAAATTTAAATATTTTTTTAGATAACTTTTTCTTAGAACTTTTCTCTCACTTACCTTAAATCTTGGAAATTTTAATATGTAGAATAAAAAACTATTTTTTGCCTCGAAACCAATTTCTAATAACTTTTGTTTTGAAAATTGTTTGAATTTTTTTTTATAAATTTGTTTATCAATACTTATCATATTATTTCCTATAAACTCTGGTTTTATGTTATTTTTTAATAAGGTTGCGGTTAAAGAATTTCTTTTAGGTATTTCAATTTTATTAAATTTTTTATTTAAAAAATGTAGGATAAAATTTTTACTTTCAAGAATTTTGTTTTGTTTTACAAATATTTTGATATCGCCAATTCCATGAAAAAAAAATATTTTTTTCCCCTCAGATAAATTATTTAAATAGTTTGATATTCTCTCATTTGAATAAAAAATTTCTTCAAATTTACTTAATTCAATATTATTTTTCTTTAAAGTATCTTGAATAATTGTGTTATTAATTTTGTTAGTAAGGTATATTTTTTTCCAGTTAAAAAAATTTTTAACTGTGAACAAATTAAAGTTTTTTAATTTAAAAAATATAAATTCAAATTCAAATTCTTTAAAAATTAACTCAATTTCCTTAATTAATTTTGATTTATTTAAATCAATTTCAACACAAATCATGATTTTATATTTTTTTTTTTCTAATTGAAATTTTTTTAAATAGCTTACCATTTGCAATGCTACACTTGAGTTATGAATAAATATTAAAATATTTTTTGAAATCACAAGTTCTAAATTTTTATTGACTTATATATCAACACTGTAATAGTTATAACTTAATTATTTGCTTATAAAAATATACTATTAATTAAAATATTTTATTATTCAGTGCTTGACATATATAATTAGTTTATAATTACTCTTAATAGATGATTTCAAAACAATCTAAAATTTTTGTAGCTGGACATAAAGGGCTAGTAGGCTCGGCAGTGCTTAGACGTCTAAAAGTGCAAGGATATAAAAATATAATTACAATAAATAAAAATGAACTTAATTTAATTGATCAAAAAAAAACTTTTAGATTCTTAAAAGAAAAAAAACCAAAATATATTATTATTTGTGCTGCTAAGGTTGGAGGTATTCTCGCTAATGATACTTTCAAAGGTGAGTTTATCTATAATAATTTACAAATTCAAAATAATTTAATTCATGGTGCTTACTTGAATGGTATAAAAAATTTAATTTTATTAGGATCGAGTTGTGTTTATCCTCGTAATTGTAAACAGCCAATTAAAGAAAAATATCTACTAAATGGTGTATTAGAAAAAACTAATGAACCTTATGCTATAGCAAAAATTGCAGGGATAAAATTATGTGAAAGTTATAACTTTCAATACAATACAAATTTTCTTTGTTTAATGCCCACAAATACTTATGGCCCTAATGATAATTATGATCTTTTCACTTCCCATTTTATGCCTGCATTAATTAGAAAGGTGCATGAAATAAAAAATAAGAAAAAAAAAATATTAAATCTTTGGGGATCTGGCAAAGCATTGAGAGAAGTGATATACGTCGATGATCTCGCAGATGCATGCATTCATTTCATGAAAATTAAAACTAAAAAATCTTTAATTAATATTGGAGTTGGAAAAGATTTTACTATTACCGAATATGCAAAAAAAGTATTAAAAACCTTAAACACTAAAGCCAATATTAAATATGATAAATCAAAACCCAGTGGAACACCTCAAAAATTATTAGATATTTCTTTATCAAAAAAGTATGGCTGGAAACCTAAAGTAACATTAGAAAAAGGAATTTTAATGGCTTATAATTCATTTATTAAGTCTAAATCTAAGTGAAATATACAATAATTACAGTAGTCAAAAATGATAAAAACAAAATAAAAAAAACAATCGACTCTGTAATTAAATTAAAATTTAAAAATTTTGAATACATTGTAATAAATGGTAATTCGAGTGATGGAACAACTGAGATAGTTAATAAAAGCTTAAAAAATAAAAAGAATAGATTTAGACATATTATTAAGAAAGATAAAAATTTATATGAAGCGATTAATTATGGAATTAAAATTGCTAAAGGAAAATATATCATATTATTACATTCTGGTGATATTTTTTTTAGCAATGAATTTCTTAAAGTTATTGATAAAAAAATAAATGACTATGATGCAATTTCTGGAAATATTGTTTATAAAAATGGGGATAGATTTTCAAGATATTGGAATTATAATATTAAAAAATTAAACAAATTTAATTGTTTTAAAATTGCTCACACTTCATTAGTTGTAAAAAAAAAATTAATAGAAAGTATTAAAAAATATAATACAAAATATAATATAGCATCTGATACAGACTTTATTTTAAGATTAGCCTCTGTAAACAATCTTAAGTACAAATATTTCAATAAGATCTTTGTAATTATGGAAGTTGGAGGCTTAAGTAATTCATCAAAATATTTAATGAGCAAAGTTATACAAGATCTTTTAATTTATAGAAGGCATTTTAAGATAAATTTCATTTTTTTTTATTTTCTTAAAATTATTTATAAATTATATAAATTAATAATATGGAAAATAAGAAGATAACTAAAAATATTAAATTATTATTCTTAATTAGTCTCACACTAATATTTGTATTCTTTTTAAATTTCAGAAATATAAAGTGCTCACAATATGGTGATTTTATATTAGATAAATTATTTGGTATGAATTTAGACTGTTATGAGCGTAAAATTAAAGGAGTTATATATCCATGGGTAAAAAATTTAGATGCTAGATATGCTTTTTTTGAAAATAAAAAAAATATAAAGTGCCCAAAAAATTCAAAAATTATTTTGATAAGTGGACAATCAAATGCTTCAAATTTTTTAAAAAGCTCTAAAAATTATAAAAATAAACACTTAAATTATTTTAGAGGAAAATGTTATAATTTATCAAATCCAGTACTAGGCGCGGAGGGAGAGATGTCATCTTTAGTTCCAGCCATAGCAGCTAAACTAAATTCATCTGAAAAGATTATTTTTATTACATCTGGTAGAGGTGGAATGCCCATAAAACATGCAAATAATAAAAATAAAGTTTTTATTAATTACAACAAAAAAGCATTAGATGATTTAGAGAAAAATAATAACGTTTTGAGTTTTTTTGTTTGGATTCAGGGTGAGTCTGACATAGGTAATTCTGACCATTATTTAGACAATTTTAATAATATGTTTAATAGTATTGTTAAAGATTTGAAAAATAAAAATAATATTAATCTAATTATTACACAAACAACTAGATGCTTTAATAAAGATGATCCAAATTTAAGAGAGATTCAAAAGAAAATTTCAATGAATAGAAATAAATCTATTGAGGTTATTAATACCGATAAATTGGGTAATAATTACAGATATGATAAATGTCATTTTAACGAAATGGGTATTGAACTATTATCTAATCAAATTTCTGGAATTATAAATGAATTGAATAGATAGTGAAAAAAATTTTACCATTACAATCTTTAAGAGCAATTTGTGTAATTATAGTTATGCTTGTTCACTTTCATCCATATCATGGAGCTTTTTTTCATAATTCATTTTTAGGGGCTGCAGCAGTTTTTACTTTTTTAGCTCTAAGCGGTTTTATTGTAAGTCTGGTATACCATAATAAGATTAAAGAAATAAAAGATCTGTTAATATTTTCTAAAAAAAGATTTCTTCGTATGTATCCAATGCATGTATTGTTTTTATTTATATTTTTAATTATAGAATTTTTAAAATTATATATTGAAAATGAATACAATATTAAGTCTAATAATAAGTCTTTTACTATTAATAATCAGTCTGCATTTATTTCTCACTTATTTCTAGTTAATGTTTTTAACAATATTCTTACATTTAATTCCCCAACCTGGACAGTATCTGGAGAATTTATAACTTCGATTTTATTTGGTGTAATTAGTTTTTCTTTAAGAAAAGATTTAACTAAATTTTACTTCTTTTCAGTTTCTATTATCGTGATTTTTATCTTTTTCAAATTTTCGAATGAAAATTTTATACAATATACGTCAGTATTTTCGTTATTGTCTATAATTTATTCTTTTATAATAGGGTATTTTTGTTTTAGGATATACTATTTAAAAAATAAATTATTTTTCATTTTATCAAAAAATTTAATTCAATTACTAAATTTTATTTTTTTAGTTTTTTTGATTTATTTTAAAGTCCTGGCCTTTATCTTACCAATTTGTAGTGGAATAATAATAATATTTTTATGTAGAATTAATGAGGAAAATTTATTTACAAAAATATTTTTTAATAAGTTTTTAATTTATTCTGGAAAAATAAGTTACACACTTTATATAACTCATTATTTAGTTTTTTGGATTTATACGCAATTATACAGACATATATTTGAAATCGAAAATTTAAACAGTTTTGATAATTCTCTATTTATAGAAAATTCAACTATTTTTTATATAGTGAAGATCTTATTATCATTTATTACCTCATACGCTATATCTCACTTTTTATACAATAAATTTGAAAAAAAATTTATATAAGGTAATTACATATAGTGACTTTAAATAAAAAAATTATTAATTTAATCAGGTCAAACATTGGATGGTTTTTATTTGGAATTTTTCTTATTATTTTATTTAGAGATTTTTTATATACATATAAGATTCAATTAGAAAAATTTTTGCCATTTTATGCTTACCAAGATCAAATAGTTTATTATATTACTGGAGATAAATCGTTTGATATTCAGTCTCCAATGAATCTAAGACTTTTAGGTCTTTGGGTGCAATTTGTAATTTATAAAATTGTTCCCTGTCTTGAATTAACAAAAATAAACATCGAAATTCCATATGAAAACTATACTTGTATAACTTTTAGCAGCGCATTTATGAACTATTTATGTTTATGCGGAATATTATCTGTTACTTTTTCATACTGTTATAAAAAACTAAATTTAGATATTGCTGAGAGTATTTTTACTGTTTTACTTACATATATTTTTATTGAGCATGTTGAAGCCTTTACTTTAGATAGAATTTCAATTTTATATTTAATAATTATTTTATTTTACTTAGATAACAAAAAAATAACTATAATTTTGATATTACTAAGTTCAATTGTAAACGAAAAAATAATTTTTATTTTAGGAGGATTATTTTTTATAAGACTATTTTTAAATCAAAAAAAAGAATTTACTCATTTTTTCTTTGCTACTTTTGTTAGCGCTTTGCTTGCGGTTGCAATTTTTGTAATTTACTCATTAGTTTTTGATAATGGATATTTTCAGAGTAATCAAAGTGATGGGCTTTATGATACTTTTTTTATTCATGGCTTAAGCAGAATAATATCAATATTTCTAAGTAAAAGTGGATGGTCAAATGGAGCTTTACCATTGATTTTAGCACTAATCCCATATTTGCTATCATTTTTAATCAAACCAAAAAAATTTTATTATTCAAAATTTGATTTTTTAATTCCAATCTCATTACTTGCATTCACTGCAGGAGGTGGCATGGAACAAACTGGAAGATATGTAATGTACTCAATGCCTCTTTGGTTACCCATATTTTCACAACAAGTTCTATTTTTTATAAGATATAAACAAGAAAATGTTTAACAACAAATCTATCTCACTTGTACTTCCAGCTTTTAATGAAGAAATTCACATTAAAAAGAACATAGAATTATTTAATGAAACAAAAGTTTTTGATGAAATAATTGTTGTTGATAATAATTCAACAGATAAAACAGAAGTTGAAATAAAAAAAACTTCAGCAAAATATATTAAGGAAACAAACCAAGGATATGGGGCAGCAATAAAAAAAGGGATGCAAGTATCTCAGGGAGATTATATTGTTTTATGTGAGCCTGACTCTACTTTCACATCTAAAGATATATACAAATTTCTTGCTTATATTGATGATTTTGATTGCATTTTTGGTACCAGAACAACAAAATCATTAATACAAAAGGGTGCAAAAATGCAATTTTATTTACGAGTTGGTAATATCGCTGTAGCTAAATTTCTTGAATATGTCTTTTTTGGCCCTACACTTTCAGATGTTGGCTGCACATACAAAATGATTTCAAGAAATTCTTATGAAAAAATAAAAAATGAACTAACTGTGACTGGTTCTGAATTTCAACCAGAGTTGATGATTAGACTTATACTAAAAAAAGAGAGAATACTTGAAATACCAGTTAATTATTTAGAAAGAGAGGGAAAGTCTAAAATAACTTATAATTTCTTTTCTTCTTTCAAGCTTGCTTTAAAAATGATTTATTTAATTATAAGTCTTAGAATTAAAAATATTTTTTAGATTAATTTATTTACTTTTGAAAGTTTCTGTCATTTTTATCCTTTTTTTATTTACTTTCTCATAATTAAAAAAATCTTTGTGAATATAAAAATAATCATAGAGACTACTTTTTATAAAAACATAATTTTTTTTAGTAAGAAGTTCGTGCAATTTTAAATTTGGTCTTTCAATACATAACGACAAAAAAGTGTATTGATTTAACACATCCTCTGTTAATACTTTTTCTTCACTCCCCTCAACATCAAGACTAAAAAAATCAATTATCCTAGGTGATTTGTGATAGTTCAATAGTTCAATTAATGAAATTGATTCTATTGAAATAATATTATTTTTATGATTAGTGCCAGAGTCAGAGATAACTTTACTTAATTCACCATTCTTTAAAAAATTTAAATTTGTTTTTTTATCATAAATTAATTTGTTAGAAGTTATGGCTCTAGTTCTCAAGATTTTAAGTTTTTTGAATTGTTCAGGATCAGGTTCGACTAATATCCCTTTCCATCCAAAATATTCCTCTAAAATAAATGTATTACTATTTGAAAATCCATTTCCTCCACCAATTTCTAAAAAAAATCCTTTATATAATTTTTTTTTTAATTCAAAAATATTTATTATCCATTTGTCTTGTCCCCGATCAGATAAAGAATTAATTTTTATTTTTAACTTGAAGAATAAAAAATACAAGTAATTTGAACGCATAAATTGATAGCCAATCCAAATTTTATGAAGTATAAAAGTTAAATTCTTTGACTTTGCTAATTGTTGAAAAAAATATCTTTTAATGTAATACACTTATTTACAATTAATTGCGGCCGACAAAATGAAAAAAACATATATATTTTTTATATTTACGATCATTTTATTATTTAGTTTATTTGCATTGCTATTACAAGATAGCCAAAGTAAATTTACTTTAAAAGTAAAATCTTCAATTCCAAAAGAGACACGTTTTTTTTTAAAGAGAGCAATTAATCAGTATTTTTACAATTTTGATATTAATTTAAAGTTTATAAAAAAAAGTGATATTACTTCTTCGAATGGCGTAAAATTTAATATTGTTGAATATAATAACAAGCTTCTAGATTATCAGGGCCCAAGAGCATACTTGGGGATTAAAGATAGAAATATATTTTTAGTTACTGGAACTGGTTTAATGAGCCATTCTAAAATTGATAGTCTATTCGAAAATAAAAATTTTAAATTTAAAAGTATAAAATCAAACCTAAAAGAAATTATAAAATTTGATGATTTTTATTTAAACAGCAATTATGGAATAAAAGGCTTTTTAGTTGCAAACCAACATATATATTTATCATTTTCAAATGAAGTAAGTCAAGATTGCATCAGTATATCAGTGATAAAATCAAAGATAAATTTAGAGAAACTAGAATTCTCCTATTTATTTAAATCGGAACAATGTGTAAAAAAAATTAACTCATATGGCGAATTTCAACCAATTCAAAGTGGTGGCGTTATGAGTGATTATGATAATAATAATTTTCTTTTAACAACTGGCGAATTTAGATTTAGAGATCATGCACAAGACGAAGAGTCAATATTTGGAAAACTTCTGCTAATTAATAAAAATAATGGTGAACATAAGATCATATCCAAAGGTCACAGAAACGCTCAAGGATTATTTTATGATAAAGCAAATAATGTTATTTTAAGTACAGAGCATGGCCCATTAGGAGGAGACGAAGTAAATCTTAATAAAGATATCTTTAATAAAAATAATTTTGGTTGGCCAATATCCTCATATGGAGAACATTATCCAAAAATGGCCGCAAAAGATGCTTATGAAAAAGCACCATTACATAAATCTCATAGTGAGTATGGTTTTATTGAACCTGTTAAATATTTTGTGCCATCAATAGGAATTAGTCAAATACTTAAAGCTGAAGAAGGATTTCAAAAATCAAATAATCATAATTATTTTTTTGCATCAATGGGCTATGCAGATAGAGTTAATGCACTTAGCATACATCAAATAGTTTTTGATAAAGATTATCAAAATATTTTGTATGAAGATAAGCTTAAGATAGGCAACAGGATTAGAGACATAGTGTATTTGCCTAAAGAAAAAATTATAGTTGGTTATTTAGAGAAAAAAGGTTCAATTATTATTTTGTCGCAAAATGGTCAATAAAATTTGTTTTTTTGGTCTTTTGCATATTAAAAAAAATGAGAATGCTTTATTAAATTTTAGAAGTACGAGTGATAATGATAAAATATTAGTTTATTTAAAAAATGCAATACTTCTAGATCAGCAATTAAAACATTATGGTTACAGCCTTACATTAATAACAAATAAAAGACAATTTTTGAGAAAATTGTTAAAAAAATTAAACTATGACATTAGTTTAAAATCAATAAAATTTCACACATTTGTACCAAAAAATACTCATTTTTATTCTTGCCATTTCAGAGTTGATATTTTTAAATATTTTGCATCATTAAGAAATGTTTATTCTATTTTGTTAGACTTAGATATTTTAGTTCTTAATAATTTAAATAAAATTTCATACTTTCAAAAAAAAAATATTGCTTTAGTAAATGAGATTTCACAAAATGTTATTCCTGCATATGGCAAATATCAAATATTAAAAAAATTAAAAATTTTAAATCCAAAAATTAATAAAGTATTTTGGTTTGGAGGTGATTTTTTTGCAGGAGATAACATCTTTTATAAGAATTTACATAAAAAAACCAAATTTTACCAAAAATTATTTGTCAAAAATATTAAAGCATTATCTTTTCAAACAGATGAATTATTTATTTCAGCCTCTTTGTATGATTTAAAAAGAGATTACCATAAGAAGATAAAACTCTGTAATAAATATAATATTTTTACTAGATATTGGAATACAAACGTTTTACATAAACAAAATAAAATTAGTTATTATAAAAAATTTGTTTTTTTACATACTCCAGCTGATAAAATTTTTCTTTCTAAATGTTTTAAAAGTTTAGATAATACACAAAATTTTCAAAAAGAGTATTTTGATCATGTCTCGAGTATGAAGAATATTTTGAAGATAAAAATTGCCAATGTTTTACCTAATGTTGTAAAAGAAAAAATAAAAGTTTTTTTTTATAAATAATTATTATTTATTGGAGAAAGATATTAAATAAATATACTTCAGATGGTTTTTTATGAATTTTAAAAATGAGGAATACGATATAATTTTTTTAGGTTTGGCTCAAAATTGTGAAAAATTTTTACCAAATTTCTTTAAAAAAATAGATCAAATCTCATTAAGAAAAAAAATAAAGGTGTTTATAGGTGAAAATGGATCTGAAGATTATACATTAGATCTTATTCAAAAAAAAATTATTTTGAGTGATGTCTACAGTTTTATAGATACAACTTTTATTGAGAACTATTCAGATAGAATTAAAAGATTAGCAAAGGCAAGACAAACTTTAAAAGATAATTTTACTAGATTAAATATAAAATCAAAATATGTATGTGTAGTTGATTTAGATGATGTGATTAACGAGATATTTGATTACCATTTAATCAACAACTTAACTGACAAATTAGAAAATTATAAGGATAAGTATTTTGGAATTTCATTAAGTTCCAAACCTTATTATTATGATATTTTAAATTTTGAAAGTGAAGAATTCCCAAACAAATTTATAAAACAATTACAGAATAACAAAAGTATAAAATCTTATAGAAGTAGAAAAAAATTTATTTATAAAGTGCAGCAATCATTAACTATTAAAAAAAACTTTGAATGTATTTCTGGTTTTAATGGTCTTTGTTTATATTTATATGAAGACTATATTATTTCAAATTATGCTGAAGAAAGTAACGATCAGACACCTGAACATTTATTATTTAATCGATATTTAAATAAAACTCTAAAAAAAAAAATTTTAGTAACAGATAATTTTTTTAGAATGCCAGATGAACATAAACCTTTGAATAACATATTTCATTTTATTTTTGAGAAAATTTTAAAGTATATGAATATTTATTTTAAAAAATTTTTAAATTAATCAAATAAAAATGCTTCCACCAATAATTATTTTCTCTTACAATAGGCCAAAGCATTTAAATAATTTAATTAATTCAATAATTAAAAATAAAATTAGCAAATCATCAAAAATATTTTTTTTTTGTGATGGGCCAAAAAACTCATATGATAAAAAAAAAATTGAAGATATAAAAAATATATTAAAAAAGAGTAAAATAAAAATTTATTATAAGATTTTTAGAAAAAAAAATATTGGATTGGCAAATAATATTATAGATGGAGTTTCTAATGTCCTTAGTAAATATAAAAGTTGCATTGTTCTAGAAGATGATTTGATTTTAAATACACGTTGTATAAATTATATGAATAAAATGCTCACTATATTTGGGAGAAAAAAAAATTTGGGAAGTATTAGTGCATATTCATATATTGAAAATTTTAAAAATAAAAAAACATTTGATTTTTATATTTCAAAAAGGCACGCAAGTTGGTGCTGGGGAACTTGGGCAAAAGTATGGAATAAAATAGATTGGAAAAGTAGCAAATTTAAAAAGCATTTTTATAATAATGAAAGTATTAAAAAGTTTTCTCAAGGTGGTAAGGATTTAAATCTTTTGTTGTGGGGCAACAATGAGAAATTGATTAATTCATGGGCAATAAGATTTAATTTTTACTGTATAGAAAATTCCTTAAAAAGTATTCAACCACGGTTTTCAATGATAAAAAATGATGGTAGAGATTTTTCTGGAACACATGAGAAATTTAATTTTAAATTAAAAAAAAAATATAACTTTAATCCTCCTTTAGGATCTTTAAATAGTATTATGAAAAGAACAGTTAAAAGTGAGGATATTTTCTTATACATAAAAAATAGTCATCGTAGGAGCTTAAAACTAAGCATACGATTTTTCTTCAAATTTTTTAAAATCATATGAGTGTTAAATTCTCTATAATTATTCCAAGTCTAAATTCAAAATTATATTTAGATCAATGTTTGAAAAGTATATTTAACCAATCTTATAAAAATTATGAAATAATTGTTATAGATGGTGGTTCTAAAGATGGAACTGTTGAATTATTAAAATCATGTCAAAATAAAATTAAATGGATTAGTGAAAGTGACAATGGTCAGGCAGATGCAATTAATAAAGGAATAAAATTATCAAGTGGCAACTGGATTACTTGGCAAAATTCTGATGATTATTTCGAAAACAATAATGCTCTATCTTTTTTTTTAAAAGCTATAAACTCAAATAAAACAAAAAAACTTTTTATTGGAAATATTAATCTAGTAAATTCGAAAGGTGAAATTCTAAGAGATATAAAATATTTTAAACCTTTTTTTTATTCTTTACTTTATGAGGGCATGACCCTTACAAACCAGGCTTGTTTTTGGAACAGAGAATTAAACTCTAAATTGGGTTTTTTAAAAAATATGAGGATAAATTTTGATTATGAATGGTTCCTAAGAATTCTTAAAAATTTTCCAGACTGTGGATTTCATATCAATCGTACTATTGGTTGTTTTAGATTGCATAAAAATCAAAAAACACAGAATCAAACTCAGAAAGATTCAAAAAATTTAAATCAAATAAAAATTGAATATGGATATAAAAAATATTATTCAGTTTTATTTAGACCATATTTGTTAATTAGAAAATTTGTTTGTTACTTTTTACAAGGAAACTTATTTTACTTAATCAGGGGTATGATTAAATTCTTTTTTGGAATAAAAAATAAAGAATATATAGATAGTTAGATATGTAATAATTATTATGTAACCATTTATTATATCTAAATAGGATAATAAGTTAGTTATTGAGAAAATAAGAAGATATATGCATAGAGTTTTATAAAGTGAAAATTTTTTTAACATCAAGTGATGTAAATGGTTTAGGTCACGACTAAATGGGTCTTTTTTGTTTGATAGCCTGCTCAAAAATAATCTAAACATATCAATTCCAGGTATCATAAAAAATATAAATATTTTTTCTATGGGAATCAAAATTCCATTTATTAACTGATTATTATAAATAGAGATAGTATATAACGCTACCAAGCATCCCAAAAATAGAGTACCTGAGTCTCCTAGAAAATATTTCCCTTTTATAATTTGAAAAGTATTTATGAAAGCAAATAATGATATAATAAACAATAACACAAATATTTCTTCATTATTTGAAATTAAAGCCAATGACAATAACCAAACTGAAACAAAACCCGAGGCAAGACCATTTATACCATCAATTAAATTTAATGAATTGATTAACAATAGAATACAAAGAACACTAAAAAATATCTTGATTTCATCTAAAATTATAATTTTATTGATTGTTTGGATATAAATTTTATCAATTGCAAATGTTTCAATAGTATTTGTTGCAACAAAAACAATAATTATTGAAATAATTAGTTTTAGATATGCATTTAATCCATATCTATCATCCAGGTAACCCATTATTAAAAATAAGTAAGAATATCCAAATATGTAGAATGTAACTTCACTTTTAGAAATCAAGTCATAGTAAAGAATTAAGATAAATGAAAAAATAAAAATTGGAAAAGCACCTATTAATGGCGTAATTTTATCATGTATTTTACCCTTTTTGGGAATATCTAAAACACTTAATATACTACCTATTTTATCTTTAAATTTTACAAATATTCCAAGAAAACAAGTTGCTAATAATAAAATAATTAAATATTCAAGTTTAATCATAAATATAAATGAACATAAAATTTAACAAAAATCTCCTCAATGCAAGTTTTTTTACTGTTTTAGTCTTTAATATATATTTACTAGGACTTGTTTATGGCCCTTCTTTAGTTAATTTTTTTATTATATCGTTATTTATCATTTTCTTAAAAAAATTGAAACAAAATGAATTCAATTTTAATAAATATTTCGATTTAAGTATAAAAATTCAATTATTATTTTGTCTTTATATAGTATTAAATTCCATTTTCGTTGGTGATGAGATTAACTTTTTTTATAAAAGTCTATTCTATTTTCGGTTTTTCCTTATAGCTTTTGTAATCTCTCAAATTTTAAATTTTAAAAAAAATACACTTAATTTTATTATTTTTAGTTTTTTAATTTTCTCTATATTCTTAGGTATCGATATTTTTTACCAATATTCAACAGGTTATGATTTTTTTGGTTTCAAAGCAGGAATATGCACTTACCCAGAAGGAGAGACAGCATATATTCCTAGAAATTGTGAAAGGTTTTCAGGTTTTTTTGGAAAAGAATTAATTGCTGGGAATTTTTTATCAACTTACGGTATAATGTTTTTGTATTTATTTTTTTCCAGGTGTAGTGACTTAAGCTATTACAAAATTATTTCTTTTATTTCTTTAGTCATAATTGTATTAGCAATTATTTTATCAGGAGAAAGAAATTCTATTTTAGCTTTATTAATAATATTTTTTTTTAATTTATTTTTTAATAAAAAAGTAAGAAAGCAATTATTATATATCTCCGCACCTATAATAATTATTTTCTTTCTTTTGTTTACTAGTACAGAACATGTAAAATACCGCTATTTTGATTGGCCTTTAAATTACGTTAATAGTATGCAAAGCGATGGAATTAAAAAATTGCTAGATACAAGTTGGGGTTCTCATTACGTAACAGCTTACGATATATTCTTAGATAATAAAATATTTGGTTCAGGATTTAAATCTTTCAGAGTAGAATGTCAAAAAGATAAATATGATTTTGTAGAATTAAATAAAAAATATAATTTAAATATAGACTCTAGCGGTTGTTCATCACATCCACATAATTTATACATTGAGTTACTATCAGAATTAGGAATGGTAGGATTAATATTATTTTTAGTTGTTTTATATTTTACTATTTTTTATCCTTTTATTAAAAATTTTAAGCACATCAAGAATGACAGTAGTATTTTAATTCTATTATCGATTATTTTAACTTATATATTTCCCTTTAAGCCTAGCGGCTCGTTTTCATCTTCAGTATTTTCAACAAATTTATGGTTTTTTGTAGGTTTTTATTTATATTTTATCAACAACTTAAAATATAAAATAAATGAATATAAAAAAGTTAAAAAAATGAAAAGCAAAGTTGCATTGTTGACTGGAATTACTGGTCAAGACGGATCTTATCTTGCTGAATTCCTACTAAAAAAAAAATATATTGTTCATGGTATCATTAGAAGATCTTCCTCATTTAATACAGGAAGAATAGATCATCTTTACCAAGATCCTCATGAAAAATCGCAAAGGCTTTTCCTACATTACGGAGATATGACAGATTCTTTGTCCCTTCAACGAATTATTGACAAAGTTATGCCTGATGAAATCTATAATTTAGCAGCACAATCTCATGTAGCCGTATCTTTTCAACAACCTGAGTATACGGCAAATTCTGATGCACTTGGTACTTTAAGAATTTTGGAAATCATAAAAACAATTAAAAAAAAAAACATAAAATTTTATCAGGCAGGTACATCTGAAATGTTTGGAAAAGTTCAAGAAATTCCTCAAAACGAAAAAACTAATTTTTATCCAAGAAGCCCATATGCTGCCGCAAAATTATATGCTCATTGGATAACTATTAACTACAGAGAGGCTTATAATATTTTTGCATGTAATGGTATTTTGTTTAATCATGAAAGTCCAAAAAGAGGTGAAACATTTGTAACAAAAAAAATAACTAAAGCACTCTGCAGAATAAAATATAATAAACAAAAAAAGTTATATTTAGGTAATATATATGCAAAACGTGATTGGGGTCATGCCAGAGATTATGTTGAAGCTCAGTGGCTGATTCTCCAGCAAAAAAAGCAGATGATTACGTAATTGCAACAGGTAAAACATATTCTGTGAAATATTTTATAGAAAAGGCTGCAAAATATCTTAATTTAAAACTCAGATGGAAAGGCAAAGGAATTAATACAAAAGCTTATGACGAAAAAGGTAAATGCATAATTGAATGTGATAAAAAATACTTTAGGCCAACAGAGGTTGATATTTTACTTGGTAACTCAAATAAAGCAAAAAAAGTTTTAAAGTGGAGACCAAAAACAAATATAGATGCATTAGTCAAAGAGATGATTGATGCTGATTTAAAAAATTTATAGAATTAATCATAATGCAAATTTTTATAACAGGCATAGCCGGATTTCTTGGAGCAAATTTGGCAGATTATTATATTAATAAGGGCTATAAAGTTTCTGGTTGTGATAATCTTGTTGGTGGTGATTTAGATAATGTAAGTAAAGAAGTTATCTTTCATAAAGCTGATTGTGAAGACATTGCGAAGATGAGAGAAATAATTAAAGGCTCTGATGTTGTAATACATGCAGCAGCATATGCTCATGAAAATTTATCAATCTTTTCACCATACCTGATATCAAAAAATATTGTTAATGGATCAACTGCTGTTTTTAGTGCCGCTATTTCAAATAAAGTCAAAAGGATAGTTTTTTGTTCATCTATTGCTAGATATGGAGAAGTCGGAATTCCTTATTTAGAAAATGGTCTAACAAATCCATCAGACCCATATGGAATTTCAAAATTGGCAGCTGAAAAAATTTTGATAAATTTATGTGATACCTATGGAGTAGAATATAATATAGCTGTACCTCATAATATT
>MDTB01052022.1_pt1 | contig 39258 bp, 26 predicted proteins | sample 811161 | NCBI WGS metagenome assembly MDTB01 (sample SAMN05326650, study PRJNA326480) | marine metagenome | isolation source: seawater | place: Mediterranean Sea | collected 2009 | reverse complement strand
GCCCCAATGGCATATGTTGAGCTAGTTGACCGTCCAGTTGTAGAAGCTGAAGAAGAAGCAGTAGAAGCAACTGAAGAGTAAATTAATACTCGATTAGAAAAAGGGGCCTGAGTGAAAACTCAGGCCCTTTTTTTGTGCCCAAAGAATAATGGGGTCAGAGTCACAACTCTGACTCCATTGTACTTATATTAAATAATTTGACTTTGTTGTACGTTTTGACGTACGTTAAAGGTCTATGGAGGAAATGTTATGAGTACATTATCAGCGACCGAGGCTCGGGCTAATTTATATCGAGTAATAGATGAAACGGCTGAATCTCACGAGCCCGTTTTAATTACTAGTAAGCGAAATAACGCAGTACTACTTTCTGAAAGTGATTGGAACGCAATTCAAGAAACCTTGTACTTATTATCAGTGCCAGGAATGCGCGAGTCTATTAAGGCAGGAATGGAAGAAGAGGTAGGAGACTGTGCAGAGGAGTTGGATTGGTGACATGGAAGGTCGTTTACACGAAGCAAGCGCAGAAAGATGCGCAAAAACTAGCAAGTAGCAACTTAAAAAGAAAAGCAAAAACACTTCTACAAATCATCGCTACTAATCCTTATCAAATACCTCCCCCCTATGAAAAGCTTGTTGGTGACTTAGATGGTGCGTATTCGAGGCGTATTAACATCCAACATAGGTTAGTTTATCAAGTCATCGAGGAAATTCAGACAGTGAAAGTTTTACGCATGTGGACGCATTACGAATAGTCGTTTCATGTCTTTAGTGCTATACAGCGCGTTGGCTTAGTGACATGCCCGAAGTATTTCAGTCAGACAAGCGGACTTGTGTTTCTGATTGAGAATAACAGTACTATGCAATCTTAAAAATTATTGAAATTCACTCCTTTCTATTACTTACGACAACCTTGGCGTGTTGTTTGCAGAATCTGGTTTGCTGTTTAGTGTTTGCTGAGAATAGGCAGACTTGGCATCTAGAACGTCATCTGCAATAAAGTTTACGATAATTCATGAGTCTAAGTTTTTCATAGCAAGGAAGTTTATGTTAACCGTTTCATCGTTCACGCAGTCGCTTTCATCGACACCTTTGTTCAGTAAAACACTGTCTACCGCCTATGAACGGTTGAGTTCAGGGCTAAAAATAAACCAGGCTGCAGATGACAGTGCCGGTTTACAAATATCAAATCGATTAACGTCGGAGTCATTGGCGAAAAATCAGCTTCGCCGTAACTTAAATGACGGTATTAGTTATGCGCAAATAGCGGAAGGCGGGCTGCAAGAATCTGCCGATATATTGCAGCGTATGCGGCAATTAGCCATACAGTCTCAAAACGGCATAAACTCCGATGCGGATAGACGCGCATTAGATAAAGAGTTCCAGCAGTTAAAAAACGCACTCAATGGCATAGCTTATAATACCGAAGCATTTAACCGTTTGCCTTTGCTAGGCGATAACGACTTGTTGTCTGATAACGTATCATCAATAGGCGATACCTTTGTAAGGGGCACTCCTACACAGCTAGACAGCGGTTTACGTTCTGTGGCTTATATCCCTGCAGGATCATCTAACATTTCTATTAATATTGACAGCTTTTCTTTAGACGATGACCTTCAGGTATTTACCACTAGCGGTAAACATTTAGTGGGTACACCGCTATCAGACGATGTATGGGATACTAACAGTGTTAATTCGGCTAGCGATATTAAAAGCTTGTTGTTCTTAACCCAAGAAGGGTATACACCAACGGCAAGCTACGACGGTAGCTCGTTAATTACGAATGTCACAGGCACAATTAACGGAACAACATTCACGTTTTCGGGCGATCAGCACCCAGGCGTAACAACCGAAACCTTAACCATCGATAATACAAACGAACCGCTCATTATTTCAGTAGTGGGGAAGGGCGTGTTTGATGCCACAGTAGATTGGGATACGTTGGGTGCTGCAGGAAGCGGTGGAAATAGCTTTGAAGCGGGCCCTGTAGATATCACTGCTACTAACTCGCTTAGCGATGGCACAGATTTTATAAACTTAACTAAAACGCCAGTGGGTTTATCTGACCTAGACATGGTAGAAAGCGATGTGCTTACCTTTGAGAATGCAGAGGCGGCATTACAGCAAATTGACGACGCACTAGCGTATGTTAGCGAGAGCCGCGCTTTCTATGGCGCAAAAATGAATCAAATGCAGTCAGCCCTCAAACTAAACGACCGTATGCACGAAGGCTTAATGGCAGCCCGCTCTCAAATCCTCGATACTGACTTTGCAGAAGAAACTGCTAAATCTACACAAGCCCAAATAGTTGAACAAGCAAGTATTTCTGTTCGAGCACAGGCTAAGTCTAGCGATGAGCAGGTTTTGGGGTTGTTGGGGTCTATTGGTGAAAGTTAGAAGCGCAATTCATTTCGACAGAGCAGGCGTTATATACTTTACACTCGGGATTTATAGTAGAATCAATGTATGCTTTTCAACGTAAAAACGCGTTAAAAGCTTTGTAAATCTATCCACAATCAAAAACCAAGGAAAATACGAGAGATGGGAAGCCAGATTACGTGCTTTAAGGCCTATGACATTCGAGGTGAACTAAATACGCAACTTACTGAAGAAGTAGCTTACAGAATTGGCTACGCGTTTGCTGCTGAATTAAGCGCAAAAACAGTTGTGGTTGGCAGTGACGTTCGTTTAACCTCTACACCCTTAAAGCTAGCGCTAAGCGCTGGTTTGATTGATGCCGGTGCTAAAGTGACTGACATTGGAATGGCTGGCACCGAAGAAATATATTTTGCAACCAAACATCTTGGTGTCGACGGTGGTATAGAAGTTACCGCAAGTCATAACCCAATAAACTACAATGGTATGAAGCTGGTTAAAGCGGGTTCTGTTCCTATAAGTGGCGATACAGGTTTAAACGCAATTAAGGTGCGAGCCGAGGCATTAAGCGATGAGTTCGTTTCAGGTCGTCTATCTCATTATACATCGGGCGCGGTTATAGATGCTGAGGCTTTTTTCAACGGGCAAGCGCATATACAACCAGAGAAGCTAGAAGAAACTGAGCAGTACCTCAAACAATCGTGTATGAAAGATTATGTGGCTCATATGCTGTCATACATAGAGCTTAATAACTTTACCCCTCTTAAAATTGTGGTTAACGCTGGTAATGGTGCGGCTGGTCCTGCACTCGATGCTATTGAGCATGAGATGAAAAGACAGAATGTGCCAATTGAATTTGTCAAAGTCCACCACAACGCAGACGGTACTTTCCCAAATGGTATTCCTAATCCACTTTTACCAGAAAACCGTGCCGACACCGCCGATGCAGTAAAAGCCTCAGGTGCCGATTTTGGTATTGCATGGGATGGCGATTTTGACCGTTGTTTTCTGTTCGATGCAGACGGCGAGTTTATTGAGGGGTACTACATAGTAGGTCTTCTCGCTGAGGCATTTATTGAGAAAAACACCGACAGTAAAATAATTTATGACCCACGGGTGTATTGGAATACTGAAGACATAGTGGTAAACGCGGGCGGTACACCAATTAAGTCAAAGACTGGTCATGCGTTTATCAAAGAAAGAATGCGTAAAGAAGATGCCGTTTACGGTGGCGAAATGAGTGCACACCATTATTTTCGCGACTTCGCTTACTGTGATTCAGGCATGATCCCATGGTTATTAATTGCAGAACTTGTGTGCGTAAAACAGCAAACCCTTGCCAGCATGGTGAAAGAGCGTATTAAAGCGTTTCCTTCTTCAGGTGAGATAAACAGTAAACTTAAAGATGCTGATGCAGCGCTAGAACGAGTGACAAACAAATACCAACCCTTGGCGAGTGTCGTTGATACTACTGATGGACTAGGTTTAGAGTTTGACGATTGGCGCTTTAATTTACGTAAATCGAATACCGAGCCAGTAATTCGTCTTAATGTAGAGAGTAAAGGCGATATTTCATTAATGGAAGAAAAAACTAAAGAAGTGTTGGCCCTTATTCGCGCTGAGTAGTTATTAGATAAACACTAAACAATACGATAAAAATAGGGCAAAAGTGATGAACTTTGCCCTATTTTTAGTGCTACCTAGTTTTTGCCATTTAATCGCAATACAAACCTTTGTATACTATCCGCTGAATATATAACTATTAGGACGTGGGCCAAGCACCCACACATAAAGGATATTACAAATGAAACCAGTAGTATTAGCTGGCGGCTCAGGTAGTCGCTTATGGCCTAAATCTCGTGCAGCGCTTCCAAAGCAGTTTTTGTCTCTTACATCAGACAGCACTATGCTGCAAGACACGATCACACGCTTAAAAGGCACACCAGCTCAAAACCCAATATTCATTTGTAACGATGCCCATCGCTTTTTAGTTGCCGAACAGCTTCGCCAAAAAGATATCCAACATGGTGGTATTCTTTTAGAGCCTGTTGGTCGTAATACGGCACCGGCAATTGCATTAGCGGCGCTACACGCCACTATTAACGGCGAAGATCCTGTTCTTCTGGTCTTGGCCGCTGACCACCTTATTAAAGATAACCAAGCATTTCACACTGCTATTACTAAAGCCGAAAAGCTTGCAGAGCAGGGTAAACTCGTCACTTTCGGTATTGTTCCAGATCAGCCGCATACAGGGTATGGTTATATCAAAGCTGGTGAGCAAGCAGGCGATGGTTTTGAAGTAGCGCAGTTTGTAGAAAAGCCTGCATTAGAAACCGCAAAAGAATACGTAGATTCGGGCAGTTACTACTGGAATAGCGGCATGTTTATGTTTAAAGCAAGCCGCTATTTGGAAGAACTAGAAAAATATAACCCTGAAATGCTAGACGTGTGTAAGCGTGCTATTGATACAGAAACACCAGATCTAGATTTCATCCGTGTTGACCACGACATTTTTGCGACTTGCCCAGACGATTCAATCGATTATGCGGTGATGGAAAAAACGGATAGCGCAGCTATGGTTCCATTAGACGCAGGTTGGAGCGATGTAGGTAGCTGGTCTTCACTATGGGAAACTGCTGAAAAAGACGAAAACGGCAATGCTACTGTAGGCGATACTATTCTAGAAAACACCAAAAACAGTTACGTAAATGCTGAACAGCGTTTGGTTTCTGTTATCGGGCTAGAAGATGTTATCGTAGTAGAAACCAAAGATGCCGTAATGGTTGCCCATAAGGATGACGCGCAAAGCATTAAAACGGTCGTAAACAAACTTAAAGCAGAGCATCGCCCAGAGTTTGAATTCCACCGTGAAGTATTCCGCCCATGGGGAAGTTATGACTCTATCGACAGCGGTGCTCGTTTCCAAGTAAAACGCATTACCGTTAAGCCAGGTGAAAAGCTATCGGTTCAAATGCACCACCATCGTGCTGAGCACTGGATTGTAGTATCGGGCAGTGCAAACGTAACTATTAATGAAGAAACGCAGCTAGTTACAGAAAACGAGTCTGTTTACATTCCCATTGGTGCGGTTCATGCGTTAGAAAATCCTGGAAAGATCCCTCTAGAGCTTATTGAAGTGCAATCAGGGGCATACCTCGGTGAAGATGACATAGTGCGTTTTTCTGATAGATATGGGCGTGTAGCTAAGTAATTCAAAATAAAGCGTTAAAAAAAGCATCGTAAGGTTAATGTCATTCAGTCAAGCTGCGTGGCATTTTTCTTTCAAGTCGGTTATTTATCTAGGTCAAACTCAAAACGGATATATCTTTTCTTATCGCCGTCACGGTAAAATGTAGCGAGTGATGTGAATAATATTTTTAGAGCTGCCGCAAGTAATTTACTAGTTGCGCTATCGAATCTGGAATTTCATCAGCCATGATGTATTCACTATCATCAGGCTTTTCCAATGTTTTCCTCTTACTTTCTATATATCGTTTCACAGACTCGTTGGCAGTAGGTGATTTAACAATAAACCTTGCGTTGGTTTGCATACAAAAAAAATCAGGCCTTATTTGCTCAATAAGCTCCTGATCAACATTACCTGCGGTGTGCACAAATGCAACGGTTTGAAAAATCCTAGATAGAAAGTGGAACATACTGTAGGCGGATGAAGAACCGAAAAAGAGTATGGTCGAAGCATGAAAGGCTGTGTCATTATGTATGAGAATAATTCGCCCGAAGTTCGGTAGGTTGTTGTCGAATAGCACCTTATTTCTGTAATTGTAATTACTTAGTATGTCTTCCTTCGCTGAACTAGGCGGATAAACTTTACGACCAAGGTCGCCAAAACCTTCTTTTGCATCGTATAAGTCGTTTTGGAAAAGCTCTCTTAAACCTTCTTCCTTCCCTATGAGCTTTTTAGCAAGAAGGATACTACTCTCTCTTGCTCCATGAAGGGTCCAGTGAGTATCACATATCCTGTAAGATCTATCGTTAACAGCCTTAAGAGATTCGACGGGATAAATGTATGGAAATGATTCAGGGACTATTTTTTGAAACTGCTTTATAGGCGTAACCTTGGCTTCTGAGTAAGGGTAAAACTGTGGATAAACATTTTCTTTGGAAGGGGCGATAAGTAAACAAGTAGGTATTTGCTGAGATAACGAAAAAACGGAAATAGACTTGAAATAAGACTTCCATTTTAATTTTTCAGCACGAGAAATTTTTAACTTTCCAGTGTATTGCTCAACACTTTGATTTGAATCATTGTCTAGAAAAAGCCAATTTTCTTTACCTTCTAAAACTTTTAGCGTTCCTTCTATTGATCCTGTTATAAGAGGGTGGAAGTTTGCGTTTTCAATTACACCTATACTGAAATCAGCATGTTTGAAACGCACAGAATGCCTAAACCCACACTTGAGATGGGTATGTCCTAATGACTCGTCCTTAAGTACCTTTTCAATTACGTCCGGCCTTTCTTCGTTGAATGGTAATGGAATGGCTTCGTCACCACATAAAAGAACAACAGACAAAATTTTCTCTGGATAAGGTAGTACCCAGCCCCTAACTTTAATTCCTATTTCACCTACTCTTTCATCAGATACAGCAAAGTCATTTACTGGTGAGTCAAGACACCATCTATAGACCGAATTCGTCACCGTTGGAGAGTGTGTGATTTTGATATTATAAACGGGCACTTTATTATCCTTTTCAATACTTCCGAGCTGTTAGAGATAGGGGGCAACAATAGCGTACTCTGTTGAAAGCTTGTTTTTTAAACTAAGTACTTCGTTGGGTATAACGGCCCCTGAATTATTTCTAACGTTTCGAAACTCTTTTCCTAAATCAATTTTCAGCAATTGTGAAAGTTCCTTAATCGATTCGTCGTAGCGATGAACTGAGCCCACAAACGCGAAATCACTTATTGGAATTTGTGAAAAAAAGCGTTGATAAACATGCGTTAAAGCTTTAGACCGGTTATTTGCGATAAGGTCGTAAACTATTTCATCTTTTGTGGTGACTCCATTAGATAAATATAGCTCTTCGATAACTTTATGATGTGGATGAGATTTACCTTCCGATAACAAGTGTCCGATCAATGACCAAATTCGTTCTATGGGATCTCTCACCCAAACCAGTCTTCTCGCTTTTGGATAAAAATCTGAATGGCTAGCATGGGGGCGAAAATGCCCATGAAGAAAAACTGTCTTAGCAGGTGCCCATATGGGGGTGCCTTGGCTAAGTTCGTTTGCGCCTGTATTAGCATAAACACCAAAAACTTTTGTTTTCCCAACAGCGTTTTGAAAGCTTGAACGTAGAGAGCTACCAGCAGTTTTGGGTATGTGATGAGAAATCCACTTAATATTGTTATTGGGGGATGACTTTGTATTTACCGAGGGACGAACTAGTTTCTCGAGTTTCCAAAGTGAGTGAAGTCTGTATGTCATAGAATATTATCTTATTAACGTCTTCCTAATTAGACCATATTTGAAGAGGCATTAAAACGTGGTTCAACGGGATATGGTTGGACTCTGAGCTCGTTCACCAATACCATAAGAGCTTTTAGCAAAACTTGAAGAATAAAGATGGCGCAGAGTATTCCTAATTTTGTAGTGAGCCAGTTTAATGCAGACTGGTACCTTCAAGCTTACCCCGATATCGCTGCTGCTGGTGTAAATCCTCAAAAGCATTTTCTTGACTTCGGCTGGCATGAAGGCAGGTGGCCCAATGGCTTTGGTGTAGTCGAATTAGATTTTGAAATTTGGTCATCAGAATTTCCAAATAAGCCGAAGGAGAAACTAAGCAAGATTATACACAGGGAGGTTAGCCCCGCTTCAGGTCTTGCTGCTTGGTTTTTGTGTAGATGGCTGGCAAGTTGGGGAAAATGGGAGGAGGCTCATAAATACGTCCCGCAAATGCTTAGTGATGCAGACTCACTTTTTTACATTAGGCATCAAGGGCCATATTTATTAGCGTTCAATGTTTTTTTACATCTGAAGCAATACGAAAAAGCTAAGGCTTTATTAAATGCAAAGAGTTGGCCTGACACGAATGATAAGCTTCTTGCTCGGTCAATGCTTGTAAGTGGCGAGCCCAAGCTTGAACACATTAACAAAGTATTTAAAAAATACGATTTAGAAAGTATATCCACTCAAGACGGCTGTTCTTTAAATAGTTTGCGATGTGGAAATAACGTCGCAGCAATAAAAAGTAAATTTTTGCTCCCTCTGGTTTCTGTAATCATCCCATGCTTTAACGCACAAACAACATTGCCAGTAGCATTAAAAAGTATATGTGGGCAAACTTATGAAAAGCTTGAAATTATAGTAGTAAACGATGCGTCGACAGACTCTTCCGGTAATGTAGTGAAAGAGTTTATGAAGAAAGACTGTCGTATAAAGTACATTGAGCTATCCGAAAACAGTGGAGCATATGCGGCAAGAAATACCGGCTTATCAAAAGCCAAAGGAAGCCTTATAACCACGCATGATGCTGATGATTGGTCACACCCAGAAAAAATAGCTCTGCAAGTTCAGGCGCTTTTAGATAATAAGAAAGCGGTTGCTTGTATCTCTCACTGGGTAAGATGTGACGAAAAACTAAACTTTGAACGATGGCGAATGGAAGATGGCTGGATCTACCGAAATATATCAAGCTTAATGTTCCGTAAAAAAGTGCATCGAAAGCTTGGGTATTGGGATAACGTTTCAGTTAACGCTGATACCGAATTACTCAATCGAATAGTACGAGTATTTGGGCCTTCCAAGATATTAGACGTATTGCCACGCGTACCACTGGCCTTCGGCAGGGTCGATACGGGCTCATTAACTCAAAGTAGCACTACCCATTTACGCACTCAGTTTCGAGGGTTAAGAAAAGAATATATCGAGTCGGCCGACAAGTGGCATAACGACACTAAACGCTTGTTTTTGCCAATGTCGGGCAAACGAATGTTCGTAGTGCCTCCTCACATATGTCGTGGAGAGCGCAGCTTAAGAGAGCAAAACCTCCAAGAGTATTTATCGAACAAAAAGCTTTTCGACAAAAAGTGGTACCAAGATAAAAATCAGGATGTAAAAGCATCTGGAATAGATCCGCTACTGCATTTCACTAAATTTGGCGTGTACGAAGGAAGGGATCCTCATCCGAGTTTTAGCTTGAGCGCTTTTTCTTTTGTTGAAAAGAAAAACTATTTTGAATCAGTAAGTTTATGGTCTTCGGATGAAAAAAAACAGACCGGCACCATCGCTATCAACGGTAATGTATCTATCAGCTCAAAGAAAAAAGTTTTAATGGTCGGCCATTTAGCTGGCGCAGAATTATTTGGCGCTGAGCGAAGCTTTTTAGATTGCGTAGAAATGCTATTTAATCAAGGTGCGGCCATAGAAGTTATTCTGCCTGAAGCTAAATGTCCGGACTATATAAATGAAATTCAAAAGTACGTGAAAAAAATTCACTTTATTCCTTTAGCATGGTGGCACGCTAAACGAGCTCGTTGTGAAACTACAATTAGCCTGTTAGAAAGCGTTATCGATGAATTTTTACCACAGTGCGTATATGTAAACACTTTGACATTGTGGGAGCCGTACGTTGCAGCGAAAAATAAGAATATTGAAACAATAACTCATGTAAGAGAGTTACCAGAATTTGATACCGACCTTTGTGAAAGACTTGGTGCCGGTCCAGCACAAATACGCGAATCGATAATACAACTATCTGATAGATTTATAGCAAACTCTCAAGTTAGCTATGATTATATCGATCTACCAAACAAGACTCTCAAAGTGCATAACATGGTAAGAGTGTCTGAGTTTATCGAAAAACCTAAAAAAACTGAAAAAGGTATAACTGCAGTGATGTTAAGCAGTAATACAAGAAAAAAAGGTATTGAGGACTTCTTTCACATAGCGGAGCTGTGCTTTGAACGAGGCATCGACATCAAATTCAAACTTTACGGCCCTAATACTGAAGATTTAAAAGCTTGCTTAGAAAGGAAGCACACAACTAACATAAGTTACGAGGGATATACCAGCAACGCTATCTCAACGTTACAACAAGCTGATATTGTTTTGAATTTGTCGCACTTTCAAGAGTCATTCGGGCGAACTATCATTGAGGGCATGGCTGCAGGATGTGTCGTCGTTGCATATAATTGGGGCGCTATCCCTGAGATTTTAACTCAAGACACAGGTGTGTTAGTGGAAAAGGGCGATGTTCATGCTGTGGCTAAACAGTTACAAAACTTAACCAAAATGCCAAGCAAACTTCAATCTCTCGGTGCTAGCGCCAAATTAGAAGCCATTGCACGTTTTGATATCTCTGTTATCGAAAAGCAGTTAAGCGAGGCACTATTTTCCAATGAAGATAAATGCGCTTGAAGGGAAAAGTGATAAAGCAAAGCGGTGTAATTTAACTTTGTAGATGTTACACTTTAGCACTAGACGAGGGATTGTTGTGCACTGATTTGACTTATGGAAGCATAACGCAAAACATTAACTCCCCCACTTCGATAATTAAACTTTAAATTTCAACAGCGGCTGAGAACTAATTCTTGTGGCTTGCTGTCAGTATGTAAATTTTAAAAAGGCGCTGAGCAGCTATTTGCGGAGTATTTGATGACTGTAGTTTTAACTCTATCCAATAGTGAAGAGTGGAATGCACTAATAGAGCGTAGTACGATTTCTAGTGTGGATAATCTCGACCAATTAGAAACAGTAGATAATAGCGTATTGATAAAAAACGCTATATCTATTGAGGAATTACAAGGCGCCTTATCTTTGTATGATTCCGTCATACTTGTTTATCCAGCAATACAAACTGTTTTATCTGAAGAGTTAAGAGCAGGAACTGATTCTGCATTGGCAGTAAGCTCTGTAGTTAAGTTAGTTGATGAACTTCTATCTACTCATCGTGTAGCGCGTAACAAGTTGAAAATGCTAAACATGCGCAGTTTGAACTTTGCGACCAGTGAAGAATTAACTTTGCTTTCTGAAGCGGGCTGGAGTTTAGAGAGTAAATCATTAGAAGTCGAAGACGATATTTTTACGCTAGCCGCCTTTCAGATAGTTCATCAAAACAAGAAAATTAAAAAACTCGCAGGCCTTTTGGCGGCGAGTAGCATGCCTATCGGCTCTGCTAACGAAGAAGTAAAAGTTGATATTGCACTAAGCAAGTATGGTTCGAAACTACGAGAATCCGAGACACGACTTGAAACAGCAGAGAGACATAAAAATGAACTGCTGGAAACTCAACAAAAATTTGGTGCGGTAAAAGAGAGGCTTTCATCAGTAGAAGCTGAAGGCGAGCTACTCAGGCTTCAAACTACACAACTTCAAGAAGAGCTGGAAAAATATTTCAATCTTTCACATGAGCTTGAAAGTGAGAAAAACTCAGCAGCCGAACGCGAGCAAGAGTTACGAGATGCCAATATCTCGCTTCAGGAATTGAACGGCTTGCAAGTTAAAAAAATAAGCGAACTCGAACTGTCACTCAGCGATAAAAGCAGGGCGCTGCTAGAATTAGAAAATCAGCTAAGTGAAGAGTTAGTCAAACTAGAACGAACAAATGATGAACTTTTCAAAGCACAAAAGCTTTCCGAGGATATGGAAGGCTCACTTACCTCTGCTAATACGCGTATTGGTGACTTAAATAGTGAAATTGAACTACTTAAAGCTCACTTATCCGTGGTTCAAAGCGAGTTAGAAACATACTTTATAAAATTCGCAGAAGCCGAAGAAAAAAGGGATGAGGTTCAAAAAGAATTCAATCATTTGCAGTTGAATAATGAGTCTGTGAAGCGTGAAGTAATAGCACTGCAATACAAGGTCAATGAGCTTCAAGAAGCTAATCGTGTACAAATTAATGCACATACTCGCGAAACTAAACAATTGCAACACGAGTGTTCAAGCCTTCAGCTTGAATTTAACAACGTTGTAGAGGCTAAGAGATTACAACATAGCGAACATATTCGCGAAACCAAACAACAGCAGCGAGAATATTCAAAGCTAGAAGTTAAATTTAAGCAACAGCGTGGTGAACTAGCCAAGAATAAACACCAAGTAGAGCGCTTAACGTCTGAACTGGACAAGATCAAGGCCTCAGGTTCGTGGAAAATTAGCGCCCCAGCGCGCGCTGTTGGTAGAGTAGTCAGTAAAGTAGATAGAAAGAAACTTAAGTTACGCCAAGACGCAGGGTTAATTTATACCAGTGAATTGTTTGACGCTGATTGGTATTTAAAAACATATCCTGATGTTGAGAGTGCAAACATAGATCCTGCCGAACATTACCTCGAATACGGCGCAAAAGAGGGGCGGTTACCTAGCGCTTCGTTTGATGGCAATTGGTATTTAAAAAGATATCCAGATGTAGCCGATTCTGATGTGAATCCTCTCGTCCATTATTTAAAGTTTGGTCAAAACGAGGGGCGCTCAGCCTCTCCTGCTTTGTTAGAAAACTTTAAAGATTAAGAAAAGTAAGGAGTGCATGTCTTGAACAAAAAGCTTGTATGGATTGGCGCGGGTTCAGCAACCAGTTCTGAATTTAGTTTTGATAACTTTGATTCGATTGTTCTCGTGGATGCAAGAAAAGAAGCGTGCGATGAATTAAACGAGAGTTTTGCAGATAATGTAAAGGTAACTATCAAACAGGCATGCATATCAGATAGAAGTGAGGAATCAAAGTTTTTTCAATGTAATGTTGAAGAACTATCTGCGTTAGCTAAACCTGGCGAATTGAAGTCGTTATTCCCTGGGGTAACAGTAGAGTCGTCGTTTGATGTTGATACGATTAGTATTATTGATTTTCTTAAAGAAGAGTGTGTAGATGAGTGCACGGAGTTATTTATCGACACTCCCGCAACATCTTGTAAGTTAGTTCGCAAATTATTTGAAGGTGAGTTTTGGGAACGAGTAACAAAACTTCACGTTTCGATTGGGACCGTTCCTGCACTTTATGACGGTAGTGCTGATTTAACAGAACTATCTTCCCTCTTAAAAACAAAGTGTTTTGAAGAAATATCTAGGAACAGCATTGACCCTGATATTCCTATTGTTTCATTCAAACTGAATGAGAACTTGAAAGCATTGGAGAAGTTAAAGTCTGAAAATAGTGAACTACAGCGACAGTTAACAGAAACAAGACAAAATAGCGAAAAAATTGAACACAAAGCTAATCAGTTAACTTTAAACCTTACTGAAAAAAATAAGTTAATTGAATCGAAAGATCTCGAGATACAATCTCTAAAAACAGAAATAGCTACTTATAAAGCCGACTACCACAATAAAAGCTCAGACTGTGATGAACTCCATAAAGATTTAGAGTCGAGTAAAGCGTCAATTCAAATAATTGAAAATGAGTTAAAGGAAGAGCGGGCAAAGGTTGCTAAGTTAACTGTAGAGTTTGATGAGCAAACTAATACTTTGCAAGCTGCCTTAGCGGACCTTGAACAAACCAAGGCACGTGAACTCATGAAAACCGATGAGTTGACTAATAGCGAAACGAAACTAACAGAGCTAATTGAGAAGTTTGATACTCAAGCAAGTGAACTAAAAGATGCGGTTCAAGGGATAAAACGTGCGGAGGACAATGAACTTAGAAAAAATATTGAATTGAAAGACTGTCAATCTAAGCTTGAAATGTTGACTAATGATCTATCTCAATTACGACTAAATAACGAAGAAAGAGAGCGTAACCTAGAAGCCAACGAAAACAAAATAGCTGAATTAAATAATCAGTTGCTTTCTAAGAAAGCAGAGCTTGATAAACAGTTAGAAAGTAATAGCGAGCTAATTGCTATAAACGAAAAAGTTTCAATAGAGCGCGATAAGGCAAATGAGTGGCGCCTAGAAAATAAAAAGTGGGCCGAGAGTCTAGTCGAAGAGAAAAGCTTATTAGAGACAAAGCTAAGCGATTGCGAAAAGCAAGTGTCCTCTTTAGAAAGTAATATTACTGTGTTAAAAGAAGAATGTGACACTATAGCAACGAAAGAGAAAAGTAGTGCGAGAACGCTAGAGCTTAATACAAAACTGATGAGCAAGATGCAGCTCGATCTTGATGAACTAAGAAATCAGTTTAAAGAAAAAGTTCAGACGGAAAAAGCGTTGCATGAGCTAATATCAGAACTGCACTTGAAGTTGAAACAGGCGCAAGTTTTTTACCACAACTTAGAGTGCCAGTTTCCCGAAATTGCAAGTGTCACTAAGGATCTTGATTAGGGCTATGGACAATTTAAAAAACTTGCAGGTTCAAATAGATGATGCATTGAAACTGCTAGACGAGAGTGCCTTTACGGGTAAAGCTAATAGTGAAAGTTTATCTTCTACAATAGATCTTCAACTAGGTGATACCAAGAGTTTGTTAGAACGCTGCGAAAAAGCCCTTGAGCAAAGCTCTTTTCGTTCAAAACCTACCTTAAGAGTAATTCATCACTTAGCGTGCAGTGGGGGGACGTTAGTTTCGAAATGTGTTGCTGCATTACCAAACGTATTTCTTTTGAGTGAACTTCACCCAACATCGAAATTACACATGGGAGAGGGAAAGCCTAAATTTTTACCTTCCGATATTATTACACAGTCAAGATATGCAAACATCCCAGATGTCGATTCGTTAGCATGGAGAATCTTTACTGACAATTTAAAAACTACAGAGCGGCATGTTTCTAATTTTGGTGGTCACCTCGTTATTCGTGAACATACACATTCTGACTTTTTTGTCGGTAAGAGTTTTGCACAACATTCTTCCATTATTAAGCATTTATCTAACGAGTTCAACGTACTACGAGTGGCATCGATAAGAAATCCAATAGATTCATACTTGTCTCTTTTAAGCAATAATTGGGAGCATTTTGAACCAAAAGGATTTAACGAATACTGCAAAAGAGTTGATGTGTTTATAAGTGAGTATTCGACTGAACAAATAATTAGGTACGAGGATTTTATTGAGAACCCCAAAGAGAACGTTCAGAAAATAGCAGAGGCATTAGATATTGAATTTTCCGATAGTTTTATAGACACATTCGAGATTTTTAGGGTAACTGGAGACAGCGGCCGTAGCGGAGGGAGTATTACTAAGCGAGAACGAAGAAAAGTGCCCGAGAAAATTCGTGAGGAAATAATTTCTTCGGAATATTTCAATAAGATAGCAGGGTGCTTTGATTATTAACATGTAGGCTATGATTTCGAATGTTCAAAAAATTGAGAATTTCGACCATTTCTGTTGATTTATAGATAGTTTAAAGGGAACATAAAAATTGATTAAGAGAATAAATGAATTACTTGGAGCTCACCGTCTGCGTGATGCTATTAATGTTTGCAGCCAAGCAATTGAACATTCACCAAATTTCTTTATTTATTATGAGTTAATGGCGAAAGCGCTTTATGATTTATCTGAATACGATAAAGCCAGTGAAGTTATAAAGAGAGGGTTAGAAGTTCGAAGTGATTCGATAATATTAAATAGACTAAGCCGACAGTGTAGTACATTTTTAAACCAACATAGTTTTGCTGGGAAATATGATCTTTTACCTCCCTCTATTTGCAGAAAATTAGAGGGCGGGAGAAGAATAGAACGAGCAAGCCAGGGGCAAAGTGATACTAAATCGCCGTTAGTTTCAGTTGTAACTGTTGTTTATAATAACGTATCAACCTTTGAACGTTGTATCCGTTCAGTTCTCAATCAGACATATTCAAATATAGAGTACATAATCATTGATGGGGGGAGTGATAAGCCCACTATAGATATCATTGAGAAATACAGTGATAGATTGGAATACTTTATTTCAGAGCCTGATAACGGAATTTACAATGCTATGAATAAGGGAATATCAGTAGCTAAAGGGGACTATATTTGTCTACTGAATTCAGATGATGTTTACGAAAGTAAATTCGTAGAGCTATCTGTAAACGCCCTTGTAGAAACCGGTGCAGATATTTCTTACTCAGATTATAAGGCTGGAAACACAGATCTTAAAGCTGAAAAGATTAATGACGGGGTTTTATTGGGGCACTTAAATATTTGCCATAATACCTTCTTAGTTTCACGCGCATCATATAACGCAATCGGCCCATATAATGAAAATCTTAGGATCATTAGCGATGCAGTTTGGATACGTAAGGCCTTTAAAAACAGACAAAAGTTTGTTCATGTTAATGAATCTCTTTTTACTCTTACTGAAGGTGGTTTGTCTTCAGGGGCGACTGAAGAGCACCGGAGGTTGTTCATTAATGAGGTAAGCCAGAGCTATGTAATTCAGTTTCCTTTTTTAAGTATGAATGATGCTGAAGAACTATATCTTTTTAGATTTAACAATAAACGCTTGCAAAAGGTCTTAGAGATAGCTAAGAAGTTTAATGATCAACCCGAATTTATCAATGCGCTAAGATTGTACGTCCAATACTGTTTTCAGAGTCGAGATAACTTCAAACTAGCTCACACAGAATCTGATGCTTTATTTCTGCTATATTTAGACGCGGTAGAACAGTTAGGTGTTGATCTTGCTTCGATAAGAATCAACACAAAACATGGAATGCTCTCAGATATTCTCAATGACCTTAAGTTAGTAATTGAGAAGAGAAAGTCGAATTCAAATAAAGTAATTTTGCACTTCGTTTCCGTTTTTTCTACGCCTTCTGAGACATTTATTTATGACCTATTAAATAGGCTTCAAAACAAAACATCTCATGATAATTTTGTTCTGTTCGAGCATGAAAGGCTTTCTCGAGAACGCCCGTTCTCTAATAAATTATTTGTTCCTTGGAATGACTTTCGACCTGAAGTTGCGTCTCAGATATATAAGTATATTTTTGATATCTTGAAGCCAGATATTATTATTGCGCACTTCGCTTTAAACGAGTGGAAGTTAAATAATAGGATTGCGCCTTTGGGCATTAAAGTGCCCACGCTCAGCATGACTCATGGCATAGACGTTTTTTCATTGAAAAGCAATCCTGAGTACAAAGACTACATAATCAACGATTTTTGTAAAAGAGCAGATACACACTTTACGTGCGTTTCCGATTACCTTTACCGCGAGGCAATCTCGCAAGGCATCCCAAAGAATAAATTAACTAGGGTGTATAATACAGCTAACCCTAGTTTTTTTGATTGTCGTAAAAATAGCGATTTTTATAATTATGACCGTGAGTTAAAAGTGCTCTCTGTAGGCCGTTGTATCGATTGGAAGGGCCACACTGATCTTATTTACGGTTTTGGTGAATTTGTAAAGAAAAACTGCAGCAATGCGCGTCTTACTATTGTGTACGGTAATGGTGTGGATAATCTTTCTGAAGTTAAATCAGCCATCTCAAGAAATAACTTATCAGGTAAGGTGGATTTAGTTCCATTTGTTAATTTTGCAGAAGAACGTGATTTTTTCTCAAAGTTTGATATCTACGTGCAAGCTTCTAAATATACAAATGATGAATTAAGAAAATCAGAAACCTTTGGGGTTGCGGCGCTGGAGGCTATTCTCGCTGGATTGCCGGTTATTGTTACTGATGCTGGAGGATTGCCGGAAGTTGTTGGAAGAGATTCTACGTATTCAAAAATTGTAAAACACCGTTCGGGTAAAAGCATTGCGGATGGGTTAGAGGCATTTTATAGAAATAAATGTACATTCACTGATAATGCCACTTATGCAAAAGAAAGATTCGAGTATTTCTCAGAGAATAAACAACTGGATGCTATAGGCGTAGAGATAAATAGGCTTTGTGGTCGTTCATTAAATGTTGCAATGTTTTCGACAAGCACAATCCAAGGTGCTGGATACGCAGCTTTCAGACTTTTTCGGGGCCTTAGAGATATTGCTTCAACAGTCAATCCGCGCATGTATACTACGGTTCGCAATCATGAAAATGAGCAAAATTTGCAAGTCGTTAAGCATCCATCCGGTAACGGTGCAGGCTGGCAATATCATCAGAAACCTGGCAATAGCAAGCCAGACTTGACGATTTTTACATATTCTCATCAATCAATTAGTAATGAACAACTTGGCGATTGGGTTAAAGACGCTGATGTTATAAATATCCATTGGACGGCTAGGTTTTTGTCGATAGATAATATCGCATACCTAACCAATTTAGGTAAACCTGTTGTTATGACTATTCGAGATATGCAACCAATAACTGGTGGCTGTCATTTCTTTCATGGTTGTGAAAACTGGAAGAGTGATTGCGTTTCGTGTCCACAACTTTTTGATAATTATGAACAGTACCCTTTAAGGGCATTAGCGGCAAAACGAGAGTTATATAACTTTGAGAATTTAACATTAGTAGCATTAAGTAATCATACGAAAGCCATCTTAGAGCAGGCCCCTAAATTTAGAAACTGCCACATAGAATTAATTCCAAATTCAATCGAATTAGACGTATTCAAGCCTATGGAACAGAATCAAGCTAGGCAATTATTGGGTTTACCACTCGATAGAAAAATAATTGGTTACGTTCCTTCATTTTCTAGCGATGTGAAAGGCTTTAAAGAGGTTACAGAGGCATTTAAAATTATCAATCAAAGTTCCGATGATGATTCAAAGCCGATAGTTATGCTAGTGGGAAATAAAACACCTGCAGATGATGCAATTTGTCTAGAAAAAAAGAGCTTAGGCTACATAAGTGATAATGAAAAGCTAGCATTAGCATATTCTGCTGCGGACGTAATTGTGGTGCCGTCACTAGAAGAAACTTTTTCAAACACAACTGCTGAGGCAATCGCTTGCGGTACTCCTGTAGTCGGCTTTAAAACAGGTGCAATACCAGACTTAGCTATAGATGGGATCACTGGATTTTCTATTGAGATTGGTGACGTTAATGCTTTGGCTCAAGCATTAATGAGAGCTTTAGAAACAAAATTTGATGTGAAAGAGATTAGAAATTTTGCTACTGAAAGACTTGATTTTCCTCTTCAAGCGAAAAAATATGAACAGCTTTTTCACAGACTTAAACAATCATGAATTATAATATTAATAGTATTGCTGCTAAAGAGCGCGCATTTTTGCAAGATGGAATAGAGTCTGTCGAAAAAGCGCCAAAAGGAAGCGCGAATATGGAAGGTGTCATATTTGAAAAGGAAAGTAGAATTGCGAGCCCCAGATATGGCAAAAATATTTTTTGTGGGGCCTATTCATATGTAAATGATGGTGGCTATTTGCGATCAAATGTGTTTATCGGTCGTTTTTGTTCCATCGGCAGAAGAGTTACGTTAGCTGCGGGAGGACACTCACATAATGGAGTTTCTACGCACCCATTACTCATGCTTTCAGACGGAGCACATAAAACTAGTACTATCATAGAGAGCGATGTTTGGATTGGCGATGGTGTAGTTGTTATGCCGGGTATAAGAATTGGGCAAGGATCCATCATTGGTGCAAATGCCGTTGTAACAAAGGATATTCCGCCTTACACAATTGCAGTCGGTCAACCAGCAAAAGCTATAAAAAATAGGTTCAGCCTGACTAAGTCAGAACTATTGACTAACAGCGCTATCTTTGAGCGGCCAATAACCGCATTGAGAGAATTAAATGGTTTATTACTTCTAGAAGATAGCTTGTTCGAGAAAAATTTTGCAGCTTGGCTGGAGCGAACTGCAGAAGAATGGGTTACTTATGATTCATATACTATTTAAATTAATCCACTTCGGAGCTTGTATGCTAAAAGAGTATTTAATCTTGCGTATACACACAGGTTAATTTACGTAACAGGTAGTTTAGATTTGCACCAAAATTTATTAAGAAGAAATTGAAGATGAAAAAAGCACTTATTACCGGTGTAACCGGCCAGGACGGCTCTTATTTAGCCGAGTTTTTATTAGAAAAAGGATATGAAGTACACGGTATTAAGCGTCGTGCTTCACTGTTTAACACAGAGCGTGTCGATCATATTTATGAAGATCCACATGTAGAAAACGCTAACTTCATTTTGCACTATGGTGATTTGACGGATTCGTCGAATCTTATCCGTATAATGCAAGAAGTGCAGCCAGATGAGGTTTATAACCTTGGTGCACAGTCGCACGTTGCGGTTTCTTTCGAAGCACCTGAATATACTGCAGATGTAGATGCTATGGGTACGCTGCGTCTACTGGAAGCCATACGCTTTTTAGGCCTTGAAAAGAAAACTAAGTTCTACCAAGCGTCTACTTCAGAGCTTTACGGTGAAGTACAAGAAATTCCGCAGAAAGAGACCACGCCGTTCCACCCTCGCTCACCCTATGCAGTAGCAAAAATGTACGCATACTGGATTGCGGTTAACTACCGCGAATCTTATGGCATTTATGCTTGTAACGGTATTTTGTTTAACCATGAATCTCCACGCCGCGGTGAGACCTTTGTTACCCGCAAAATTACACGTGGCATTGCCAATATCGCTCAAGGTTTAGAGTCTAAGCTTTATTTGGGTAATATGGATGCACTTCGTGACTGGGGTCATGCTAAAGACTACGTACGAATGCAATGGATGATGCTTCAACAGGATGAACCAGAAGATTTCGTTATTGCAACAGGTAAGCAAATTTCAGTGCGTGAATTCGTACGAATGTCAGCGAAAGAGGCAGGTATTACTGTTGAATTCAGTGGCGAAGGCGTGAAAGAAGTTGCAACGGTAACAGCGGTAGACAATGAAACTGCACCGGGCGTGAAAGTGGGTGATGTTATTGTAGAAGTTGACCCGCGTTACTTCCGCCCTGCCGAAGTAGAAACGCTTCTAGGCGACCCTACAAAAGCAAAAGAAAAGCTAGGTTGGGTACCAGAAATTACTGTTGAGGAAATGTGTGCAGAGATGGTTGCACATGACCTTGGTAAAGCGAAACAACATGCACTATTGAAGCAGCATGGTTATTCGGTTGCTGTAGCGAAAGAGTAAATTCAGCCCTGTTGAAGGCGACTTTTCAGTCGCCTTCTTTGTATGCTGACAAGTATCACCGGGGTACGTCCAAATTTATGTCGCCCAAATCCCTCAACAGTTCCCTCAGTCGCTTATCTTTAGAAGAGCCTCAAAAAACTGCGTATATCTATCTAGACGAAAACGGCGTAGAGAAGGAAAAAATCTCATATCGTGAACTTTATATGAGAGTATCAAGTGCAGCGGTTCAGCTTAAACGTAACGGTTATTCTGGTTCAACGGCCATTCTGATATATCCCCAAGGGATAGAATTTATTGTCGTTTTTCTCGCGTGCTTAAAAGCAGGAGTCATCGCTATACCTGTGCCTGCTTTAGATACTTCCATCAAAGAGCGAATATTAACCAGAATTAAGAATATAGTTAAAGATGCAGACACTAAGCTAATACTAACCACACCAAGTATCCGCGGAACTCTCTGTTCTGGAGTGAGTGACTTGGGAAGACAAGTAAGCTGGTTCTCCATTTCCGATGAAGTTCAAAGTGATGGTGACGAAGATTTTTCGGTTGAAAATAGTATAGCAATAGCTTATCTGCAATACACATCTGGGTCGACATGCCTACCTAAAGGTGTTGTTATTGAACATGAAATACTTTTAAAGCATCTAGAAGCCATTCAGTGTTCATGTGCATATGACTCAGATTCCATAACCGTCTCGTGGATGCCTCATTTCCACGACTATGGCTTGGTAGAAGGTTTGTTGATACCACTGTTCAATGGAACGCTTTGTGTCTTCATGGCCCCGAGCACATTTATAAAGCGCCCTTCGCTCTGGTTTACAACTATAAGTCACTATAAAGCAACGCACAGCCATGCTCCCAGTTTTGCTCACGAATTATGTATAAATAAATTAAAGGGTACTGAACTTCACGACATAAACTTGAGTTCTTGGCGAGTTGCTGCACTTGGGGCTGAGCCAATAAAACCAAATGTACTAGAAGATTTCTTTAGCACATTCTCGCGATATGGGTTTTTAGAGACAGCACTTACACCGGCGTACGGACTGGCGGAAAATACATTAGTAGCAACCATAAAAAAGCCTTTTTCAAAGCCAAAAACGCTACGCATTAACCTCGAAGCGTTAAAAAACAATATCGTTGAGTTAGCGCCAAACGAAACGCTCAGCGTGGCAAAAGAAATTGTTTCATGTGGCTTTCCAATCAAAAATACATCTGTTTTGATTGTCGATCCAAAGACGGCTAAGCGGTGTGAAGAGTTGGTCGTAGGGGAGGTTTGCTTAAGTAGCGAAGGTGTTGCTCGAGGTTACTGGAAAAATGCAGATGCAACTAATGAAACATTTAAAGCTTCCCTTGCCATACCAGAGGATGATAACCGTAAGTTTTTGAGGACTGGTGATTTAGGCTTCATGTATCAAGGCGAACTTTACATAACGGGCCGACTAAAAGATTTAATTATAATCGATGGAGTGAATTACTGGCCTCAAGATATAGAGTGGGCAGTAGAGAATAGCCATTCCGAAGTAAAGAGAGGTAGTGGATGTGTTGCGTTTACAGCTCTCATAAATGGCAAAGAGCGTTTAATTGTTTTCAGTGAAGTAAAATCTGATGCATTAGACTTCAGTGAATTGCACCGACGTTCTGCTGAGTCGGTATTCGAGGTTTGTGGTTTAACCTTTTACGATTTTGTTGTTGTTTCAAAGGGAACTATATTAAAGACGTCCAGCGGGAAATTACAGCGCAATGCCTGTAAGGAACTCTATCGCAGTAATGAATTCAAGCCGATATGGAGCAAGCAAACTAATTTTAAACAGTATAAACTCGAGAAAAACCGTGATTCAGAGTTAATAGAAGTAAGTTCCGCTCAAAAAGAAATTGCAGCTTGGCTAAGCAATTCAATCATGCACTGTACGCAAATGATTACTGTAGTCCCTCATGCTAACGACGTGCTTGCAGAGCTTCCTCTAGATTCTTTGGACTATCTCACGCTAGCGTCTGATATTGAAGCACGGTACAGCGTTAAGTTAGCCCTGTCTGAATTCGTTATTAGCCGAAGGACAGTGGCAAATTTGGCTGACCACATTTTCAATCGATTACAAGGTAAGGGAGCCAAGAAACGTTCGTTGGTGTTGTTGCAGGAAAAAGGAGCTGGCTCTCCATTCTTTTGCGTCCATCCGGCTGGCGGAAACATAGTGGGATACGCAGCGTTAGCACACTCGTTCGTAGGCAAACGGCCTTTCTACGGGATTCAGTCTCAGGGATTAGTTGAAGGGACAAATACTCTTCAAACTTTTGAGGAAATGGCCGAGTTTTATATTGGAGAAATTAAGCAAGTTCAGCCACGGGGGCCATATTTTTTGGGGGGTATGTGTTTAGGCGGTATTATCGCATACGAAATGGCCCAGCAAATTCAACGATCAGGAGAAACTGTCGGTTTTTTGGGGTTGATTGATCCGAGAAATCCATCGTCATTATTGAGAGAAGTTGAAAGCGCTGCTTTTCGCTCAACCAATGAGCCTGTACTTTTTTCAACGAACCATCTAGATACTGTTAGAATGCTTAAGCGAGATTCAGAAAAGACAGAGTCACCTAAACCTCTTCGAAATATTATTCCATCAGACCCGTCAATGAAAAAGGTGTGGGATAATAATGCGAAGGCAAGAGAAATATATGAACCTAAAGTGTTTAAAGGAAATGCTTCTTTCTTTTGGGCCGATAAAACTCAAGGGCCATTGGGGTTTCAACACAACCCTGAGGTCTGTTGGTCTACTTTAATCGACGGGAAATTTGACGTTCATCGTCTAGGAATGGATCATTTTCAAATGTTAGAAAAGCCATTTGTAGAAAGGTTAAGCCTTTTTCTTATAAATGAAATTGAAAAAGCGGATAGTGAGTTTCGATAAAGTTACGCGTTTTTTGCTTCTTCACGGTTCACACAATTGTCGTTGCATAAGCAAAGTTCAACAGAAAGGAGTCAAAAGTAAATGAAAAAAATAAACAGTGAGATAGGAAGTCTGGCCCCAATAAGAGAAGGAAGCGGCCCAGCATCTTGGGGGGAGTCAGTCTGGCATACGGGCGATATAAAGAAGTATCCAGTTGCAAAGAGCGACTTTGTGAATATCGAAAAGCTAATTACAGAGTATTGTTTAGATAGCATGCCGGAGAAGCCTGTTTTAGACGACAATGGTAACGTCGTTGCTATAGGTTCCTGTTTTGCCGCCGAGCTTAGGCACTTTTTGGGCGATGCTGGTCTGTCATCAAATTCATTTTGGATCCCGTCGGGCCTCAATAACACCTTTGCACTAAGGGACTTTTTTCATTGGGCAGTTTATGGGAACGAAACCGCGAAAGGGTTTGCTTACACTCGTGGTGACAATGGCTCTCTCGTAGATTGGCAACCTGAGCTTGAGCAAAAAAATATAAAGAAAGCAATAAGCGAAGCAAGTTGTTTTGTTTTTACACTGGGGTTAGCAGAAGTCTGGGAAGATAAAGATACAAGTCGTGTATTTTGGCGTGGGGTACCCGAACATATATTTGAGTCGGGCCGCCATAAGTTCAGGATGTCGACTGTCGCTGAAAATAGCGAGAACCTTGCATCAATTGTGCAAATTATCCGTGAAGTGAACAAGAATGCTCCCATTGTATTAACGTTGTCTCCCGTTCCACTAAAGGCTACTTTTAGCGGTAAATCATGTATTACCGCCGATTGTGTTTCCAAGTCTACACTTCGTGTCGCGATAAACGAGCATATGAGTACGTTGGACGATAATCATAATATTTGGTACTGGCCTTCATTTGAAATTATCAAATGGGTTGGGTGCCATCTGCCATACCCAGTTTACGGTACCGACGACGGGTGCGTGAGACATGTTTCGCGATTTATGGTGAATAACATTTTAAAATCCTTTGTTCGCACTTTTTATGGCAGCAGCATAGCGGAAAATGTTTTTGCTAAATTTGAAAGTTCGTTGCAAACAGTAAAAGGCGAGCAGGGTGAATCACCTGTGATTTTTAAAGGGCAGATAGTTAAAGGGTAAGCCACCGTACCGTAGTTGAAGATGCTGCCACTACTACACTCTTTTTTAAAGGCTAGATGCCCATGTTTTGCAGTCCAACCATGTAAATATGAATCAGGTTTAACGTTTGATTAATCTGAATTATTTACTGATAATCATGTTTCTACATGGAATAGATGAGAAGTTTTATGAAAACAATTTTTGTTGCAGGTCACCGAGGAATGGTTGGTGCTGCCATTACTAAACAGTTAGAAAGAAGAACCGATGTTAAGCTAATCACAAAATCGCGTTCAGAGTTGGATCTAACAAATCAATTGGCTGTTTCTGCTTTTTTTGCTGAAAGCAATATAGACGAAGTATATCTTGCTGCAGCAAAAGTAGGTGGCATTCACGCGAACAATACTTATCCAGCAGAATTCATTTATGAAAACCTAATGATAGAGGCGAATATTATTAACGCAGCTCATACAAATGATGTGCAAAAGCTTCTATTTTTAGGTTCAAGCTGTATTTACCCAAAGTTAGCTCAGCAGCCGATGACTGAAAATGCTTTGCTTACTGGCACGTTAGAAGAAACCAACGAGCCCTATGCCATTGCTAAAATTGCCGGTATCAAACTGTGTGAAAGCTACAATCGCCAATACGGTCGCGACTATCGTTCGGTTATGCCTACAAATCTATACGGCCCAAACGATAATTTCCACCCAGAAAATTCACATGTAATTCCTGCTCTGTTACGCCGTTTTCACGAAGCCGCGAAACGAGGCGACAGTGAAGTTATAGCTTGGGGAAGTGGTAAGCCTATGCGAGAGTTTTTGCATGTTGATGATATGGCTGCAGCCAGTATTCACGTTATGGACCTTGATAATGAAACATATCAAGCCAATACCCAGCCTATGTTGAGTCATATAAACGTAGGAACAGGTGAAGACTGCACCATACGCGAATTGGTTGAAACGGTTGCCAAGGTTACGGGCTTTACTGGTGAAATTAAATGGGACACAAGCAAGCCTGATGGAGCGCCTCGAAAACTAATGGATGTGTCTCGACTACGTGCATTAGGTTGGAAGCACACTTATAACCTTGAGGAAGGTTTGAAGCATGCATTTGACTGGTTCTTAACAAACCAAGATAATTTTAGAGGGTAAGCATAATTAAGCCTGAATTTGCTCAGGCTTTTTAACTTCAAGGCTGAGATAGCATGTATTTAGACGATAAAACATTTACAACCGTTTTGGAGAGTACCCCATTAGTGTCTATTGACTTATTAGTTGAAGATAGCTGTGGGAAATTTCTTCTTGGGGAGCGATTGAACAGGCCTGCGAAAGGCTTTTGGTTTGTTCCAGGCGGAAGAATACTAAAAAATGAGACGCTAAAAAGTGCTTTCCAGCGGCTAACCTTCGCGGAACTTGGTAAAAAGTTCGATATAAATGATGCTATATTGCAAGGTCCTTACGATCATATATATGAGGATAGTGTTTTTGGTGATTCGCCCTCAACGCACTATGTTGCAATTGCCTACAGACTCAAAGTTGAAGAAATTAAAGACTTACCGTGCGAGCAGCATGCAAGTTATACATGGCTGAGCCCTTCGGAAATTGTTGAAAGGTGCGATATACACGCTAATACTAAAGCGTATTTTCAGGTAGATAAATAGCGTAGTGCCAAAGGCTATTAATGAAAGTACTTAGTTTAGATTGCTATTGGCAGAAGCCGGCCATAACCGAGCAGCACGCGTATGAAAAAGTAAAGTTCTTTCACAACCCCCATTGTGAAGCTTTAATTTATTTGGCCTTTCCGTGGGCTACATTATTTGATTTACATGATAGAGACCAAGGCGGTGTTTATAAAGAGCTTAAAGTTTTTTTACATCAAATAGCTTCACAAATACCTCCGTCTTCTCGAGTAGTCACCGTATGCCAGCATATAAGGTTAGAAAGATATAAGTATTTTCTTATCGATTCGGGGGTTACTGATGTATTTTGGAGTCACTGTGCTTCCAACTCTAAGATATCCGAATTAAACTTATATCCTTTTCCTTTGTATCCAGTGACGAAAGTAAAAGCTAAGCGCTTACAATCTCGTGAATATCTAGCGAGCTTTGTGGGAGCAAAATCAAACCAGTACTATTTGTCAGATATTAGAAATAAGCTGGCTTCGGTATTTCATGGTTTTTCAGACGTATACATTGAGCTAAAAGAAAGTTGGCACTTCAATGAAACAGTTTATAAAACTCAGTTTGCTACAGAGAGTTTTGAGCGTATTCCATTACAAAGCGACGAGAAGTATTCTGGTATACTGAGTAATAGTATTTTTGCGCTGTGCCCATCGGGAACTGGGCCAAACTCTATCCGTTTATGGGAAGCAATTCATGCAGAAGTCATCCCCGTTGTTTTAGCTGATAGTTATATTCCGCCAGGAAATATAGACTTATGGGAGGAGGCGTGTGTTTTTGTAAAGGAATCTGAGATAGAAAAACTCCCAAGTATTATACAAGAGCTTTATTCCCAACCAGCATTAATTGAAGCAAAAATAATAGCGCTTAAGCAATTGAAGTTCTTATTGGGCGTGGATACTTTCATATCAGACATAATTGATTTTGAACAAAAAATTAAATGTAAAAGCACTATTGATGCTTCTATTGCTAAAATTGCCCGCTGGGCATTGATGGGTAATAAGGAAGCTAACTCGATAATTAAATTACACCAGAGCAGCTCCTCTTTACTGGATAATGAAACCTCAAATTTCGGCTATTTAGACTTTGTTGTTCGAAAAATACAAGTCGAATGTAAGAAGGCCTAGCTTGAATAGAAAAATTTCCATATATCATTTTGGACAGTTTAAAGAGCGGGTTCCATTTTATTACACATCGTATCGTCCGTATTTCTCCCAGTTCTTTGAGTATGTAGATAATCCAGAAAGGGCAGACTTTTTGGTTTGTGGTTTTTTTGGAGATATTAAGGCCTACTCGGAATTTATAGCAGATGTCAGAAGTAAAAATGAAAATGTTCAATTGGTAGTGCTGTCAGAAGAGCCTCTATGGGATACACTTTGGTATTATCGTTGGGAGCGTCCCATTCATGATGTTATTGTCGAGGTGGACGGTACAACACAGAAATGGTCATTCCACTTTGTGAACCACGCCAACTCAGATATTTTTGACTTTTATAAACTTCCTTATTTCATCACTACTGAAAATTTGTATACGCAGCGGTATTATCAATTGCTAAAACTGTCAAGTTCTCTCTCTTCGAAAGATTTGTTAAAGCGTTGGCAGCAATCAAAAAGTAGATATTCGTTTGTTGCAGAGAAACGCTTGCGGGATGCCTATCATAAAGAAGACCATAACTCTCAACTGCTTGGGTTAAGCGTTTATAGAACTAGGTTGGCAATGGAAGTACAAGAGCAGCACAGCGAAGCTACGTATTGTATGGGAAAGGGTTGGGAAAGCGAAAATACACGACAGAGCCTAGCAGATTGGCATCTAAACAAAATAATTACATTATCGGATGATAACTTCGTTGTATCTGCTATCGAGAATACTGTGCTTGATAATTATATTAGTGAAAAGCCATTCGACGCTTTATCACTTGGTGGTTTTCCAATTTATTGGGCAAATGAGTCTCATCGAATTCACGAATTTCTTTCCTCAGATTCGATGATTAACATTGCTGGCTTAGACTACAAGCGTGCTGCTAGGTTAATCATTGAATTTGAGCCTACACTACTTAACGCTGAAGCATTAATTCAGGCGAGGCTGTCGCTATTGAAACGTTTAAGTATTAAAAATGCTTTAGCCGAAGAAAGATGCTTGGTAGCAGCGAAAACATATCTACACTTTTCAAATTTGCCGCATTTGTGACCATAAATAGTTGCGTCATCTGATACTTGGTTGCGCACTACCCCAGCTGCTAGATATACTGATTCGCTATGATATTGGAAGGGTGTGTTGGTAAATGGATGCAAAAGATAGCAATAGCGAAAGCTTTTCATTGTTAAAATTGGCGCAACATGTAGCCTCAGAAAAACGCAATAAAAGTGCGGGCCTGTTGTATAAATTGGCAATGCTAGCTAAGCCACATATGTCTTCTTCAATATCTCGTTTGTCGAAAACCCATGGCATTCATGATGACATCGTTAATACACCCTTCCCAAATTTATGCATTATTGCAGACATAAAATATAGTGACGTAGTAAACGCACTTTTGCAGCAGGTTGAAATTTGCTCATTAGAAGTATGGAAGGTAGTGTTGTTCGCTGATGCTAGTTCTTACGAATCTAATACAATAGTAGACGAATTGAGTTCTAAGCACGTGAATGTTGAAGTTAAAGATGCCTCAGCTTCATCACCACAAAGTTATTGGTTAGAGCATTCATTAAAAGACGAAAGTCGTGATATTTTGCCTGTTTTTGTCAATCGGGAAATTCCATGTGAGCAATTCTCGACAAACGATTTTTTTCGATGGCTAGCACAGTCTTTGATTCGCCCTGGTGGTGAAAGCTACGCATTTCTAAGCGAAAACACACATGCGCTCGCCCTATCAACGGTAGCAAACTTCGATTTGGTGTTAACTGTTACCTCTGATGAGGTAGTTGAAGAAACGTTAGAAAAACTGAGCTTATTCTCTAAATCTACGGGAATAAAAGTTCATTTGGTCGCATCATCAGCTGAGTTTATTTTCAACTCTGAAAAAATAATGTCTTGGTTAGAAGGTGAAACAATAGATCGACTTCAGGTTAGCGACAGCAACTTCCATTTTTGTTCTGATGTCACAGAGTTTATTAAGAAGCTTAATGCTGAAAAAGCAGTGATTTTACCTATTGAGTTGGCTACATATGCCATACCGTTACTATACAAGCTGACCTTTCACGCGTTCGAAATACCTGCATTTATTAGCGATTGGTTTCAAATTGTGTCGGTAAAGGTGGTTCAAGATTCGGGGGGCGCTCAGTATAAACATTCATCGTTGAAACCCGCAACGGAATTGGTTAGGCAGAGGAAAGTTTCAGGGTTTATTACAGATCAAGCCATAAATCGTTTAGGCGGAGTGGAAGCATTTAGGAAACACCGCTTGGCCTATAACGGAATCCTATTTTCGGAAATTGACGAATGGTGGCTGCTTGGAAACAAAAAATTTGAAAATACAGAAGGCTTTAATTATTTTCCTTCAGAAGTTAAAAGTAATGGTAAAACGTCGTTGGTTTTTGATATCCAACCCAGTACACATGAGCAGCACCCTGCCTTCAGATATTTACCTGCTAGTTTAATTAACTTAAGGCGCAGAATTATAACAGGTCGCCGGCTTCCAAATGTAGCGGCTTCTGAAACATCGCAAAGCGCGCTATTTGTTATGACTTGTTTTAATAAAGGGCAGTTTGTTCAAGAAAGTATTTTTGGCGTGCTTATGCAAACGTACCCTGACGTGAAACTCTATTTTTGCGATGACGCTAGCACAGACAATTCAATCGCCGCGGCCAAAGATATTTTATCGTTCGTAAACCCAACTTTTTCATACGATATCTATGAAGGGAAAGGCGGAGAAGGTACCTATCAGTTAAGAAATAAAATTATTCATAAATCACTCAATAAAAACTCGGTCTATTTTATCAATGATGCTGATGATATTAGCTGTGTAAAAAGAGTTGAGCTTCAATTAAACCAGTTGGTTTCATCTGAAAAGCTATATACATTTGGCGATATTACTAGGATTGATTCGCGTGGACGCAGTCTCACGTTAGAGGGCGTTTCTGAACGTTATGGAACTGCTTCTTTCGCAGCGAAAACTGAAATACATCAGCAATATGGATTTTATGAAAACCTGCAGAAAGGTGCTGATACGGAATTTATTGAACGAATGCAATATTTTGCACCTGCTAATTCTGGGGGATGGTGGCGATACCCTGTTTTATTTCAAAGCTACACAAGCGATAACTTAACGTCAGATATATACACCATCACAGAGCAGGGAAACTTAGCTCAGAACATTAGTGCAAGAACTAAGTACCTAGAACTTTTCAGAGAAAGACACAAGAGAATGCTAAAAAGCTCTTTGTGCAAGGTGTTTACTTACAACAACATAAGTTTCCCTGTTAATTATCACCAGAATATTTCAGAGTTTTTTACGTCGACTTCTAATGTTGAAATATTACCAGACGTTACGCCAGAGTTAACGATCACTGGGGAGGGGTTAGCCGATTTGGGGTGGAAAGCTTTACCAGCAAAAGTTAGCAAGGGTGCTCAAAGTAGTTTATTGCACCTAGTTTCAGAACTGGCAGCTGAGCAACACGAATACTTAATGGTGATGGAAACAAGCGACAGTACGATACTTGATGTTTTGCAGAAAGATGACATGGGGCTTTTCTGTAAAGCTTTGGGTAACTTAGGGATATGCTTTGTGGTTATCTACTTGAATGAGGATGGTGAAAAATTATCTCACCAGTTTTTTTGGGTTAATCAGGCCATGCCTGTTAATATGCCTCCGGAATGCAGAAAAGTGCAGTTAGGGTTTAGAATTCAAGGAAAAGGTACTTGTGACTTCGAAGCGGTAGAAGTTGGTGAATTTTGATAATGCTTTTATATTCTCCGCTAACACATAACCATTTCTATCAACAATCCGAAGTGGCGACTGCCTTCAAAAAAGTAATTTTTCAAATCGAAAATGGCTTTTGGATATGGTGAACATATCTTTCGAATGTATTTAATTACGTATACCTAAAATCAAACGTGTAAGGTTTTAACACGTTGCTATCTGCACAGGCGTAGAAGCTAAATTTTTGTTTAATAGGGCTAAATAATGGATTTTAATACTTTATCAGTAGTCGGGTTGGGCTATATAGGGCTACCAACCGCTGCAGTTTTTGCATCTAGAAAGATGAAAGTTATCGGGGTTGATGTCAGTGAGAAAGCGGTTAATACAATTAATCGTGGAGAGATACACATTGTAGAACCTGACCTCGATTTAGTTGTGCACGCAGCAGTAACAGAGGGTTATCTACGTGCGACTATGACACCTGAACCTGCAGATGCATTTATTATTGCCGTACCAACGCCTTTCAAAGACAATCACGAAGCAGACCTCACGTATATCGAGAGTGCATCTAAAGCGATTGCTCCCGTTCTGAAAAAAGGTAATTTAGTAATATTAGAATCTACTTCGCCTATTGGGGCTACCGAAAAAATGGCTGAGTGGCTAGCAGAAGCGCGGCCAGATCTTTCTTTTCCTCAGTTTAATGGCTGTGACTCAGATATTCGTATTGCCCATTGTCCCGAAAGAGTGTTACCTGGTCATGTTCTAAGAGAGTTAGTTGAAAATGACCGCGTTATTGGGGGAATGTCTCCAGCATGTTCTGAAGCTGCTATTGCCTTATATAAAACAGTCGTAAAAGGTGAGTGTGTAGTAACTAATGCTAGAACCGCGGAAATGGCAAAGCTCACAGAAAACAGCTTCAGAGATGTTAATATTGCATTCGCTAATGAGCTGTCAATTATATGCGATAAATTAGACATCAATGTCTGGGAGTTGATCGCGCTTGCTAACCGCCACCCTAGGGTAAATATACTACAGCCGGGCGCAGGTGTTGGTGGTCATTGTATTGCCGTCGATCCCTGGTTTATTGTAGCAAGTGCGCCAGAACAAGCGAAAATAGTCCGCACAGCTAGAGAAGTTAACGATTCAAAACCTGAATGGGTACTTGAGCAAGTCAGAGTTAAATTAGATGAATGGCACAAAGCAAATCCTAATTTAGGACGTGAGGATGCCAGAGTTGCTGTCTTTGGTGTTGCGTTCAAACCTGATATTGACGATTTGAGAGAAAGTCCTGCACTTGGAATAGCAGAAAAGGTAAGCAAAATGGGCTGCAAGACTATGGTAGTAGAGCCAAATATTAAAGAATTACCGCAACTGCTTAGTGATGAAAATGTTTCTCTAGTCGAAGTAGAGCGCGCATTGAAAGCGGACGTTATTTGCATATTGGTGAAGCATACTGCGTTCAGTAAAGCTAAAGACAAATTAGCAGCGCACGAAAGCGTTTTAGATGCTGTAGGTCTGTTAGCGTAACAAGTGCCTGTAAACTAGTTTCTCAATTTTATTTAAGAATGATTCATATGAAAGTACTTACCGTTTTTGGTACTAGGCCAGAAGCAATAAAGATGGCGCCTTTAGTGAAAGAGATGGCGAATGACATTGCTATCGACTCACGGGTGTGTGTAACCGGGCAACATCGTGAAATGCTGAACCAAGTCCTTGAACTGTTTGAGATTACCCCAGATTTTGATCTGAAAGTAATGAAACCAGGTCAAGATCTCACAGATGTTACCTCCAGTATATTGCTTGGTCTTAGGCCTATTTTGAAAGAGTTCAGTCCAGATATTGTTTTGGTACATGGCGACACTGCTACAACATTTGCGGCTACTCTCGCTTGTTACTACCAGCAAATACCAGTTGGGCATGTTGAGGCCGGTTTAAGAACTGGCAACATCTACTCCCCTTGGCCGGAAGAAGCTAATAGGAAACTCACAGGCGCTCTAGCTGAGGTACACTTTGCGCCGACGGAAAAATCAGCGGCTAACCTTTTTAATGAAGGCGTTGAAGAAGACAAAGTTTTCATTACTGGGAACACAGTAATTGATGCGCTCTTAGACGTTGTGACAAAGCTAGAAGAGAATCACGAACTCGATAAGCGTTTTTCCGAGATGTTTGCATTTTTAGACAAACAAAAAAAACTGATTCTAGTAACAGGTCATAGAAGAGAAAGCTTCGGCAGTGGCTTCGAAAGAATCTGTGAAGCGCTCGCAAAAATTGCCCGAGAAAATCCTGACTGTCAAATAGTATACCCAGTCCACCTTAACCCTAATGTACAAGAGCCAGTTAAGCGCTTACTTTCTGATATTGAAAACGTAATTTTAATAGAGCCTCTTGATTATTTACCGTTTGTTTATTTGATGAACCAAAGTTATTTGATTCTAACCGATTCCGGAGGCATCCAAGAGGAAGCTCCATCATTAGGTAAGCCTGTCTTGGTTATGCGTGAAACAACGGAAAGGCCTGAAGCTGTGGAAGCGGGGACCGTGAAGCTTGTTGGTACAGATGTAAACTTAATTACCGCCACAATTTCTTTATTAATCAACGATCGTCAGTATTATGAAGAGATGAGTTTTGCTCATAACCCTTATGGAGATGGAAAAGCAAGCTTGAGAATTTGCGAAGTTATCAAGCAAAAGTTTGATAACTAATATGCTTTCTATTGCCCGTGTGACTAGGCCAAAACAATCTAAGAAATTTACACTGATATGCTGAGAAAACACTTACGATCAATAAGTTCGCTTGTTAAAAAGAAAGACCAAGCGAGCTTGAATAAAATGAAAGCTAAATTGTTGTCGTCCCGTTGTTTTGATGAAGACTGGTATAAACGCTCATACCCTTCTGTCATGAAGAAACGCAGGTGGAAAAACAGTCCTATCGACCACTTCCTAGAAAAAGGACTCGAAGAACAAACATCTCCTGGTATCTGGTTTGATTCAAAGTGGTATTTAAAACAAAACGAAGATGTTGCAAAAGCGGGTATTAATCCCCTCATTCATTACCTCCATCACGGTTACGATGAGGGAAGATATCGTTCTAGCAAATCTCTCTTTAACCCTCTTGTTTCCGAAAACCAATTTATTCGGTTGAATGAAGAAGGGATTACGTTTCAGTGTCCTGTTTTAGGTAATAGTTATGAATTCGATGTTTCCCTACTTTACCAACAATACCAAGACGCCAAGTTAAACAAACCCTGCGGTATTCTTCTAGTAAACTGCTTCGATAATGAAGGAAAAAGTGTAGAAGAAAACGTCAAAGGCCTGAAATGGTCAGAAATGTACAATTGTTGGTATCGCTATCTCACACAGCACAGTATTGATGAACTTAAGACTGATAAGTTCACTTTTGAAGTACCAAGCAAAACTGTCTCGCTTACTGCTTGTATATCGAGTTGGGCTAGTTCTTCGTTAGAAATTAGAAATAGCTTTCGTTTCTGTACTTCTCAATTTTCCTCAACGCGAAAATCGACAACATCTAACCATAGCGAAAAAGCTAATAAAACCCTTAAAAAGGCTAACGAGTTAAAGGTTGCTTTCATTGCTGATGAATTTACCTACAATAGCTTCAAATCAGAACTCCGGCCTATCATTGTCGAGCCAGGTAATTGGAAGGAAAAATTTGATTTAGAAAAACCGGATATTTTCTTTTGCGAGTCTGCTTGGTCAGGGGTAGATAGCGTTAAGCGCCCTTGGAAAGGAAAGGTCTACGCCAGTAAAAATTTTGCGAAAGAAAACCGATTAGAGCTACTTAGTATACTGGAATATTGTAGAAAAAATAATATTCCAAGTATCTTCTGGAACAAAGAAGATCCTACTCATTATACTGATAGAACGCATGATTTTGTGAAAACGGCGAAAGAGTTTGATTTTGTTTTCACTTCTGCTGAAGAATGTATTGAGAGGTATAAAAAAGATTTAGGCCTTAAAAATGTTTTTGCCTTGCCCTTCGCGACAAATCCAGCATTATTTAATCCTTTGCTGGCAGAAGAGCGTTCTAACAAAGCCGTTTTTGCAGGTAGCTGGTACGCTAATCATGAAGAACGGTCTAGGGTTATGGAGCAAGTTCTAGATTCCCTTATTGGGGCGGGTTATGAACCGGAAATATACGATCGGTATTACGGCGGTACAGATCCTCTTCATTTGTGGCCGGAAAAATACCAAGATTTTATTAAACCAGGTCAACCCCACGACCAAATGCCAGCAGTTTATAAGTCTTCTGTTATTGGTCTAAACTTCAATACGGTTACTGACTCTTCCACCATGTTCGCGAGAAGAGTATTTGAGCTAATGTCATCAAATACTTTGGTTGTATCTAACTATTCCAAAGGAGTTGAGGAAATGTTCGGTGATCTTGTTGTTTTCGCCGACAAAGAGCCAGAACGACTTGCAAGTTTGCAACCGAATGATATCGACAAAATTCGAGAGCAGGCGCTTACCCTCGTGCTCCGGGAACATACCTATGCAAAGCGTTGGCGATATATTTTGGACTGTATTGGGTACAAGGTTCAACCGGATGAGAACGGAATTACTTTTGTCAGTCGAATTGCCAGTGATAAAGACGCTATGGAATGTATTAGCTACTTTGAACAGCACTACTCGCGAATGCCTAATGCTAAATTGATGTTATTAGTGAGCAACACTGTCGATGACATTTCTGTTGCACACTATTACCAAACTTATAACCGTTTTGGCATTACTGTCACAAGTGAAAGCTTTTTACAAAAACATGCGTTAGAAGGCAGGTTTAGACCAGTTGAAACAGCTTTTTTCTTGTATTTCGATGTTTCTAATATGCCTGATCCGGTATGGGCTGATAAAGCGACATTACACAGTAATTACCAGACAAAATATCCTATAAGTCAGCGCATTTCGACTGCATACCAAGTGCAGACAATTGACGAAACTGCATTTCTTTTTGCTCGTTCAGAGCAGTTTCTCGAGCTGATGGCGGCGAGAGCCTCACAACAACCAATTTCGGCATACATGATCTAATGGACATCTCAATTATAATTCCAAGCTTTAATGCGCTTGGCAAGTTAGAGCGCTGTTTGACGTCGCTCCGCAATCAAACAATAGACTCATCTCGATATGAAGTGATTTTTGTAGACGATTGTTCTAACGATGGAACTTTTGACTATCTTCGACAGCAGGAGGCTTATGAACCTAATTGGCGTGTGTTGCAATTACCACAAAACAGTGGGTCGCCATCGAAGCCTCGTAATGTAGGTACAGCTGAAGCTCGCGGAGAGTTCGTTTTCTTTCTAGATTGTGATGACGAAATTTTCGCTGACACGCTCGAAATGCATTACGCTCACGCTAAGAGGACGAACGCCTGCATTGTTCGAGGCTATTTAATAACAGATGATGGACAACATCATCAAGAGATGAATAGGCTTAGTGACTGGCGTTCAAATGCGTCGAAAAAAGCAAAAATACAAACTATAGTATCGCGACAGAGCACTACCGTTCCTAGTTTAATTAAAAGGGCTTTATTAATCGAAAACAAAGTCGAGTGGCCCGAAGATATACGAGTCGGTGAGGACTCAATTTTTCTTGTCAGTTTACTATGCCACTGTACGACGATAGAGTATTTAGATCATCCGACGTTTATTTACAACAAACGTTCGTCTTTTCGTGCGTCTAGCACTCAAGAGTATGGCCAAAGGGAACTGAATAACCACCTCTGTGTTTGGCGTAGATTAATTTCTCAATTGCAAGCGCTTGATATTGACTACGTGACGTTGAGGTTGCGGATAGGCTTGCAAACTTCCATAAACAGCTTGATTCATCACGGCAAAAACGACATAAATTATCAGGATTTTTTAAAGTTTGCAGACTTTATTAGTGAGTTCTGGCCAAAGATAAGTAAGCATGAATTTTCACCTAAAGTAAGTGCTATTCTGCAGACTTTGCTATCCAATGATTTTCGAGCGTTTCAAGAGGCGTGTAAACCAAGGCTGTTAATTGCTGGGCATGACCTCAAGTTTATACAACCTTACTTGGACACACTAAGCGCTACGTACTGTATCAAAGTCGATGAGTGGACAGGCCATGATATGCATGATGAACACAAAAGTCAGGAGCTTATCGAGTGGGCTGATTACATATGGTGTGAATGGTTATTAGGAAATGCCGTTTGGTATTCGAAGCGAAAGAAACCACACCAGAAGCTTGTGGTTAGGATGCATAGGTTCGAACTGGGTAGAGATTTTGGAGAAAAGGTTAATGTAGATAACATAGATGCCTTTGTTGCCGTATCTGTATTATTTTTCGAAAGATTACTTGAGAGGTTTCCAAACCTCAAACGTGAAAAGGTGAGGCTTATTCACAATGTTGTGGATGCCAAAAATTATCAGTTATCTGAATCTAGCGAAAGAATGTTTAATATCGCAATGATAGGTATTGTGCCATCTCGTAAAGGCTTTTTAGATGCGCTTAAGTTGATGAAAATTTTGAAAGTGGAAGATAGACGCTATCAACTTAAAATCTTTGGAAAAGGCCCTAATGATATTCCATGGCTTTCGAAGCATGATGATGAAATGGCCTACTATTCAGACTGCTTTTCTTTTATTAATGATAACGGCCTTGATGACAGCATTGAGTATCTAGGTCATGTTGATATAAAACAAGCATTGGCAAACCACAATATAGGTTATGTGCTGTCTTTGAGCCATGATGATCGAGACTTCCCTGGACCTGAAAGTTTTCACCTAGCTATAACAGATGGCATTGCCGCGGGGGCTGATAGCTTGATTAAGTATTGGTCTGGTGCTGAGTATATTCACGAAAAAAATCGTATTTTCGATTCAGTCGAACATATTGGGAACTACATCATTAACACTAGAAATCAAAAAGAAAGCGAAGTGGCGTTGAAGCAAAGTCAAGAATTTATAAAGCGCTACGATGAGCGAGTTTTTGTGAATGCTTTCAACGAGCTTTTTAGCAACTAACGGAGTGTGAATTTAATGACATCTAAAGCTGTATTTTTTGGTGTTACTCGTTTTAGCCTTTTTTTGCCTTCTAGTAATGCATGGAACCTAACTTCTGATGAGGAGAAGTACAAGGCTAAGTTATTTTCGCCAGAGCGTTTGCAACCGCGTTTTGATGTATTTTTTAAATACGCACTTCCCATCTATAAGAAGTACGCGGATGAGTTCCAATACCAACACATTCTTCTTTATTCAGCTCATATGCCATCAGTATGGAAAGAAAAGTTGTTTAACGAGTTGATGGAGTTCCCGTTTGTACGGCCTTGCGAAGTAGACGATACTATTTCTTATATGGGGGTTATGGACTCTTATTTGCAAGAGACATGTAAAGGCGATACCCCTGTTGCTTTATTCCGCGTAGATGACGATGATATTGCATGTTCCGGCCCATTCCGATCACCCATTTCGGTTCAATCCGATCACTGATTTCGGTCTAATCCGATCGCCTATTTCGGAGT
>MDTB01176140.1_pt1 | contig 39263 bp, 37 predicted proteins | sample 811161 | NCBI WGS metagenome assembly MDTB01 (sample SAMN05326650, study PRJNA326480) | marine metagenome | isolation source: seawater | place: Mediterranean Sea | collected 2009 | reverse complement strand
TAATTTTTAATAATTCTTTAATTTTTAATCCAAAATGAAATTTTTAGATCAAGCAAAAATCTATATTAAAGCAGGAGACGGAGGTTCGGGTTCAGCTAGCTTTCGAAGAGAAAAGTTTATTGAATTTGGTGGTCCAGACGGAGGTGATGGCGGTGAAGGTGGTTCAATAATTTTTGAGTCTGAAAGAAACTTAAATACTCTAATTGATTTTAGATACACTCAACATTTTAAGGCTGAAAATGGAAAATCAGGGAGTAAAAAAAATAAAACTGGAGCAAATGGAAAAGACTTAGTCATTAAAGTTCCAGTTGGAACTCAATTGTATGAAGAAGATAATAATACTTTAATTTATGATTTCACTAAAAACAAAGAAAGATATCTAGTAGCTAATGGGGGGAAAAGTGGGCTCGGAAATGTTCGATTTAAAAGTTCAACTAATAGGGCACCCAAAAAGAAAACAGATGGAAAAGCTGGGGAAGAATTTTGGATATGGCTACAACTTAAAGTAATCGCTGACATTGGGATAGTAGGTTTACCAAATGCAGGAAAGTCAAGCTTATTAAAAGCTTTAACAAGGGCTAAACCAAAAATTGCTAATTATCCTTTTACAACAATTAATCCAAATTTAGGAGTTGCGTATTACGATAATAAAGAAATAACTTTAGCAGATATACCTGGTTTAGTTGAAGGAGCACACAAAGGAGTTGGGTTAGGTGTTAAATTTTTAAGACACATAGAAAGATGTAAAATTCTTATACATCTGATAGATCTATCAGAAAGTAATTTGTTTGAAAATTATATGAAAATTAGAAATGAACTTAAAAATTATAGTACCGCGCTTATCAAGAAAAAGGAATTTGTTATTTTTAATAAATCAGACTTAATTGAAAAAAAAGATTTGTACAAAAAGTTAGGTTTATTTAAAAAAAAAACTAAAAGCAAATTTGAAGTTATTTCAACTTTTAAAGAAAAAAATATTAAAGACTTAAAAAAAACCCTGGTGCAGCATGCTAGATAATTATAAAAAAATAGTAATTAAACTTGGCTCCTCAACTGTAGTTACAAAAAATGGAAGGTTTAATACAGAATGGCTTAGAAGTTTAATTAAAGATATTAAAAAAATTAAAAAAAAAAAAGATATAGTTATAGTCTCATCTGGGGCGATAGCTTTAGGTCAAAACTATTTAGGTATTAAAAAAAAGAAAATTAAAATTGAAATGAGTCAAGCTATTGCCTCTGTAGGGCAAATTTTGTTAGTTGATCAATTTAAAAAATTGTTTGAAAGAAATAAAATAAAAATTGGTCAAATATTGATAACTCCCGATGATACTGAGCAAAGACGAAAGTCATTAAATGCAAGAAGAACTTTTGAAAATTTATTCAAATTAGATGCAATTCCAATTGTAAATGAAAATGACACTACCGCGACTACAGAAATAAAATATGGTGATAATGACAGATTAGCAGCAAGAGTAGCACAAATTATTAATGCAGACTTATTAATTATTTTTTCTGACGTTGATGGACTTTACGATATATCAAAAAATAAAAAGGTTTTGATTAAAAGTGTAAGAAAGATAGATAATAAAATATATAAACTTATTGATAAAAAAAATAGCTTATACGGGTCTGGTGGAATGATGACAAAATTGGAGGCTGCGAAAATTTGTATGAATTCTGGTTGTCATATGTTTATAGCTAATGGAAAATATAAATATCCGTTAAAAAGGATGATTGAAAAAAAAATTTTAACAAGTTTTTATCCTAAAATCTCCAGTTTAGATGCTAGAAAGAAATGGATAATAGGTTCTATTAATTCAAATGGAAAAATTTATATTGATGATGGGGCAGTTAACGCTTTAAAAAATGAAAAAAGTTTATTACCAGCTGGAATTATAAAAGTTTTAGGAAAATTTAAAAAAGGTGAAAACATTTTAATAGTTGATGAAAGTGGTAGAGATTTTGCAAGAGGCATTTCTTCATTTTCATCAGATGAAATCGATAAAGTAAAAGGCTTACAAAGTAATCAGATTGAAAGTATTTTGGGATATGCTAGTAAATCTGAAATAATACATAAAGATGATATGGTGATTTTATAAAATGAATTATTTAAAAAAGATTGGAATAAATTCAAAAAAAGCATCAAAAAATCTATCTAATTGTAACCCAAAAAAGATTAATTCTGTTTTAAAAGAGTTTAGCAAGTTGCTACATTCAAATAAAAATAAAATTATTAGGCAAAATAAAAAAGACTTGAAAAAAGCAAAAAGAAAAAATCTTCTTGATAGATTAATGCTTAATGAAGAAAGAATTAATAGTATGATTTATACAATTAATCAGATAATAAAGCTTAAGAACCCGATTGGAAAAGTTTTAGAAAAATGGAAAAGACCAAATGGACTTATCATAAAAAAAGTGTCAACACCTATTGGTGTCGTAAGTGTTATTTATGAAAGCAGACCTAATGTAACAGCAGATGTTTCTGCTATATGTTTAAAATCAGGAAACGCTGTTATCCTTAGAGGTGGTTCAGACGCATTTTTTTCAAACAAGATTTTAGTTAAACTTTTTAAACATGCTTTAGCTAAATATAATTTTGATAAAAATTGTATTCAATTTATAGAGAAAAAAGACAAAAAGGTAGTTGATTACCTTTTGTCTAAGATGAGTGATAGTATTGACGTAATTGTCCCTCGTGGTGGGAAAAACCTAGTCTCAAAAGTTAAAAAGTTTTCGAAAGTTCATGTTATTGGACACTTGGAAGGGCTTTGCCATATTTACGTTGATAAAAATTCAAGTGTCAATATGGCTAAAAAAATTGTTTTGAATTCTAAGATGAGAAGAACCGGTATATGTGGAGCTGCAGAAACACTTTTGTTACATAAAGATTGCTTAAAAACGCACGGAGTTCCAATTATCAAAGAATTGATGAGTGCAGGGTGTTCTATGCTTGTAGACAAAACTATAAATAGCATGTTTCAAAATAAATTAAGACTGGCTAATGAAAAAGATTGGAGAACTGAATACCTAGACTCAAAAATTTCCGTAAAATCGGTATCAGATGTTTGGGAAGCTATAAATCATATTTCAAAATATGGCACACTTCACACCGACAGTATAATTACAAATAATAAAAAAACTGCTCAAATATTTTTAAATAAAATAAATAGTTCCATTGCCGTACATAACGCATCAACTCAGTTTGCTGATGGAGGGGAATTTGGGTTTGGTGGTGAGATAGGAATTTCAACTAACAAACTACCTCCGAGAGGGCCTGTGGGAATAAATCAGTTAACATCTTACAAATATATAGTCATTGGAAAAGGAACAATAAGACCTTAGTTGATGTTAAAAGTAGAAAAAAAATTAATAGGAATTTTTGGTGGAAGTTTTGATCCTCCTCATGATGGTCATATAAAAATTGCAAAATTTTGCATAAAAAAATTAAATTTAGATATTTTATACTGGGTCGTGACTGTTAAAAATCCATTTAAAAAAAAGTCTTTTTTTAGTATTAAAAGCAGGTTAAAAAAATCTCAAATTTTAGTAAAAAAATTTAAAAAAATTAAAGTAATAAACTTAGAAAAATTTTTAAATTCATCTAGAAGTATAAATGTAGTAAAATATTTTAAAAAAAATAACAAAAAAGATTCAAAAATTTTTTTTATAATTGGCTCAGATAACCTTCCAAATTTTCATAAGTGGAAATCAGCAAAACAATTAACAAAATTATGTAAAATAGTTGTTTTTCCTAGAAAAGGATATGATCAAAAAGCCAAAAAATCTGCTATAATGAGACATCTTAACCGAAGCAATATATTGTTTATTAGAAGTAAAAAAATTAATATTTCATCATCAAATGTTAGAAAAAAATATTTGAATAAATAATTTAATGAACATTAACCAAATAAAAAAAACTATTGAAAAAATCTTAGACGATAATAAAGCGATTAATATTGTTTCAATTGATCTTAAAAAAAAATCCTACATAGCTGATTATATGATTATAGCCTCGGGAACTTCTTCAAGGCACATTCAATCCTTGTCTGATAATATAGTTTTTGAATTAAAAAAGGCCGGAATAGAAAATTGTAAAATTGAAGGTAAAGAAAGTAATGACTGGAAATTGGTTGATGCAATTGATGTAATAGTGCATATTTTTCATCCTGAAAAAAGAAAATTTTATGATTTAGAAAAAATGTGGTCTGAACAAATGCCAAAACAAAAATTGTTAATATGAAAAAAATTTTATTTTTAGTTCTTGTATTATTTATATTTTATGAGCAAAAAACATATGGCAAGAGCACTGAAGAATTATACAAAAAAATAGATTTATTTAGTGAAGTGCTTGAAAAAGTTAAAGAAGAATATGTTGATGAGATAGATCAATCAGAAGTTATGGACTCTGCAATAAATGGTGTGCTCCAATCTTTAGATCCTTACTCGGCTTATATGAGTCCTGAGATTTTTCAAAGTATGAGAACTGATACTAAAGGAGAATTTGGAGGACTGGGTATTGAAATAGGTATGGAAGCTGGAGTTGTAAAAGTTATTTCACCAATTGCGGACACGCCAGCTGCAAATGCAGGAATAAAGTCAGGTGATTACATTGTAAAAATTGATAATCATCAAGTTCAGGGGAAAACACTGTTAGAAGCTGTGAAGTTGATGCGAGGACCAGTTGGTACTAGTATTAAATTAACTGTTAGAAGAAAAGGTGAAAAAAAACCTCTAGAATTTAATATTAAGAGACAAATTATTGAAGTTAAATCAGTCGAGGCTAAAATTATAAAAAAACAAAAAAAAATTGCATACCTAAGACTAAAATCTTTTAATGAAAATAGTGATAAACAATTATCAAAAGAGATAAAAGTTTTTGAAAAAAAGGAAAAACCAGTTGGATATATTATCGATGTAAGAAATAATCCCGGTGGTTTATTAACTACAGCTATTAGCATAACAGATTTTTTCTTAAATGATGGTGAGATTGTATCAACAAAAGGAAGAAAAATAATTGAAACAAGAAAATTTTTTGCAAGAACAGGAGATGAAATTAATGGTAAGCCTATAATTGTAATAACAAATAATGGTTCGGCTTCTGCATCAGAAATTTTAGCTGGAGCTCTAAAAGATCATAAAAGGGCAATTATTTTAGGAGAAGCCACTTATGGAAAAGGTTCGGTTCAATCAATTATCCCCTTACGAAATGGAGGTGGTATGAGATTAACAATTTCAAAATATTATTTACCTTCAGGTAAATCAATTTCAGAAGTAGGTGTTACACCTGATATCTTGGTAGAAGAAAGTGGTGAAAATTTTAAAATTGATTCTGAAACTGATAACCAATTAAACTACGCAATAAATTTATTAAATTCTTAATAATGCAAAATAAAGATTTACCTCTAAGAATTGGAGTAGGAATAGTAGTCTTAAATAAAAATAATAAAGTTTTTGTTGGTAAAAGAATAGATAATCCAAATAATAAATGGCAAATGCCACAGGGCGGCGTTGATAAAAATGAATCTCTTGTTTCAGCAATGAAGAGAGAATTATTTGAAGAAACAGGTATTAAAAACATTAAAATAGAAAAAGAATTAGATTACTGGTTAACGTATAACTTGCCAAAAAATTTAATTGGAATAATTTGGAAAGGCAAATTTAAGGGGCAAAAGCAAAAATGGTTTATTGTAAGATTTCTAGGTGAAGATAATGAAATAAACCTTAAAGTAGGAAAGCCAGAGTTTTTTGAGTGGAAATGGATAGAAATTGAAGAACTTCCAAATGTTATTGTTGATTTTAAAAAAAATGTTTACGAAAAGATTTTATTTGAGTTAAAAAAAACTATATCTTAAGTTTTTCAAGAGTGTTGATTTTATAAGCTAGTAAATATTTTTCCTTATCATCAAAGGTGTTTTTAGAGAGATCTTCTTTAGCTTGTTCTAACATTTTTTGTGTATAATCTTGTTTTAAATCCTTTAGATTTAAGATTAAAGAAGATAGTATTAAAAGACTATTATTGTTAAACTCAACAGTTCCATCTTCAGCAAAAAACTTTTCCTTTGTTTTATTACCTTCTACCTCAATTATGCCAGGACGAAGGAATGTTATTAAAGAGATATGGTCCTTTAAAATTGTCATTTCTCCTTCAAAACCTGGTAAAGAAACCTGTAAAACCTCAGATTTCATTATAGTTTTTTCCGGACTGATTATTTCTAAATTAAAAACTTCTGACATTACGCAGCTGCATCTTTGGCCATTTTTTCTGCTTTTTCAATCGCTTCTTCAATGGTTCCCACCATATAAAAAGCTGCTTCAGGTAAATGGTCATATTCCCCTTTGCATATTGAGTCGAAACCTTTGATAGTGGACTCTAAATCAACTAATTTTCCAGGTGAGCCTGTAAAAACTTCAGCTACAAAAAATGGTTGAGATAAAAATCTTTGAATCTTTCTAGCTCTAGCAACAGTTAGTTTATCCTCCTCAGAAAGTTCATCCATTCCCAAAATCGCAATTATGTCTTGCAGAGATTTATATGCTTGGAGTATTCTTTGAACCTCTCTTGCAACTCTATAATGTTCTTCTCCAACTATTCTTGGATCCAAAATTCTTGAAGTGGAATCTAATGGGTCTACAGCAGGATAAATTCCAAGTTCTGCAATTTGTCTAGATAAAACAGTTGTTGCATCTAAATGCGAAAATGAAGTAGCAGGTGCAGGGTCAGTTAAATCATCAGCAGGAACGTAGATCGCTTGAACAGAAGTTATAGAGCCTTTGCTAGTCGTTGTAATTCTTTCTTGTAAATTTCCCATATCGGTAGCTAACGTAGGTTGGTAACCAACTGCAGAAGGTATTCTTCCTAGTAAGGCTGACACCTCAGACCCAGCTTGAGTAAATCTAAAAATATTATCAACAAAAAACAAAACATCTTGGCCTTCTTTGTCTCTAAAATATTCCGCAACCGTCAATCCAGTAAGAGCTACTCTAGCTCTAGCTCCAGGAGGTTCGTTCATTTGTCCATAAACAAGAGCTGCTTTAGAACCTTTTCCCTCTGGTTTAATTACTCCAGATTCTATCATCTCATGATACAAATCATTTCCTTCTCTAGTTCTTTCACCTACTCCTGCAAAAACTGAAAAACCACCATGGGCTTTTGCAATGTTGTTTATCAATTCCATAATTATAACTGTCTTCCCAACTCCTGCTCCACCAAACAAGCCTATTTTTCCTCCTTTAGAATAAGGAGCTAAGAGATCGACAACTTTTATTCCTGTTTCTAAAATCTCTGTTTCGGTAGATTGATCAGTAAATTTTGGTGCAGTTCTATGTATTGGCCACTTTTCTTTAGTTTTAACTTCACCTTTCTCATCTATAGGTTCACCAGTGACATTAATTATCCTTCCTAAAGTTTCTGGGCCAACAGGTACACTTATTGGAGAATTTGTATTTGTTACTTCATCACCTCTCTTTAAACCTTCTGTAGAGTCCATTGCAATAGTTCTAACTCCACTTTCTCCTAAATGTTGTGCCACTTCTAAGATTAATTTGTTACCAGTATTATTTACTTCCAAAGCAGTAAATATTTCTGGTAATTCTCCTTCAAAACTAACGTCTACTACCGCTCCGATAACTTGAATAATTTTTCCTTTTTTTATCATAAAATTATAAACTTTCTGCTCCAGAAATTATTTCTATTAACTCCTTTGTTATAGATGCTTGTCTACTTCTGTTATAATTGACAGTTAATTTTTCAACTAAGTCACCAGCATTTCTCGTTGCGTTATCCATTGCTGTCATTCTTGAGCCTTGCTCGCTAGCAGCGTTTTCTAAAAATGCTTTGTAAACTTGAGTAGAAATATTTTTTGGTAATAAATCTTCAAGAATTTCATCTTGGTCTGGTTCAAATTCATAGGATTCTTGTTCTTGTTTTTCTTCTTTTTCTGAATTTTCATTTTTTTTTGTTGGTATGATTTGTTGTGCTTGAGGAGTTTGTGTTATCACATTTTTAAATTGATTAAAAAACAAAATACATTTATCAAATTCTTTTTTTTTAAATAGTTCTAAAATTTTTTTTCCTATTATTTCTGCTTCAACAAAACCTATTTGCCGCTTATCTTTAAAAGTGATTTTTTCTATTATGTATTTACTATAATCCCTTTTTAATTGATCAAACCCTTTCGTACCAACAGTTATTATTTTGAGATTTTTATTTTCTTTTAGACTTTTTTCAAAATGAACTTTCGCTAATTTACATATGTTAGAATTAAATCCTCCGCATAACCCTCTGTCTGCAGTCATTATTATGCACAAATGAGTCTCGTCTTTACCAGTTCCAATTAAAAGTTTTGGTGCGTTATCCGTGTTGCTCATAGATGTGGTTAGATTTAATATAATGTCATTCATTTTTCGACTAAATGGTCTTCCTTTTTCAGCGCTTTCCTGTGCCTTTCTTAATTTTGCAGCAGCTACCATTTTCATAGCCTTGGTTATTTTTTGTGTCGATTTTACACTTGAAATTCTTTTTCTTAAGTCGTCTAAACTAGGCATTCTTAATACTCTCCTTATACTCTTTTATAATTTCAATGAGTTTTTGTTCTACATCATCTTCTAATTTTCCAGTTGACTGAATTGTCTCAAGTATTTCAGATTTCTCTGATTTTATTTTTTCAATTAATCCCTTTTCAAAATCTTTAATTTTCTCTAGTGAAAGGTTATCTAAAAAACCTTTGACTCCAGAAAAAACAGAAATAACTTGTTCAGCCATTGTTAAAGGAGAATATTGATTCTGTTTTAAAATTTCAGTTAGTCTTGACCCTCTGTTCAGAAGTTTTTGTGTTGCTGCGTCAAGATCGGATCCAAATTGTGCAAAAGCTGCCATTTCTCTATATTGAGCTAATTCAAGTTTAATTGAACCAGCTACTTTTTTCATAGCTTTTGTTTGAGCAGCTGATCCAACTCTAGAGACGGATAGGCCTACATTTACAGCTGGTCTAACTCCTTGGTTAAAAAGTTCAGTTTCTAAAAATATTTGACCATCTGTAATTGATATTACATTCGTTGGAATATAAGCAGAAACATCTCCTGCCTGTGTCTCTATTATAGGCAACGCAGTGAGGGATCCTCCTCCATTTGCATCACTAAGTTTTGCTGCTCTCTCTAGCAGTCTGCTGTGCAAGTAAAAAACGTCTCCGGGATACGCTTCCCTACCAGGAGGTCTTCTTAATAAAAGTGACATTTGTCTATAGGCTACAGCTTGTTTTGATAAATCATCATAAATAATCAGCGCGTGCATACCGTTGTCACGAAAATATTCTCCTATTGTACAGCCAGTATAAGGAGCTAAAAATTGCAGCGGTGCAGAGTCTGAAGCAGTGGCAGCTACCACGGTAGTATATTTCATAGCACCTGCATCTTCTAAAGTTTTCACAATTTGGGCAACGGTTGATCTTTTTTGTCCAATTGCTACGTAAACACAATAAAGTTTTTTCTTTTCATCATCTGACTCGTTGATTTGTTTTTGATTAATTATTGTATCAACAGCAACAGCTGTTTTTCCTGTTTGTCTGTCACCAATAATTAGTTCTCTTTGTCCTCTTCCTACCGGTATCAAACTATCAATTGCCTTTAAACCAGTTTGCATAGGTTCACTTACGGACTGCCTTGGAATTATACCTGGAGCTTTTACTTCAACTCTTTTTCTTTTAACCTTGTCACTTAATTTTGATTTACCATCAATAGGATTACCCAAGCCATCTACTACTCGTCCTAATAGTTCTTTACCTACAGGAACATCAACAATTGATCCCGTTCTTTTTACGGTATCACCCTCTTTAATTTTTCTGTCATCTCCAAAAATAACAACGCCAACGTTATCACTTTCTAAATTTAACGCCATTCCTTTTGAGCCATCATCAAATTCTACCATTTCTCCTGCTTGCACATTGTCCAGCCCGTATACTCTAGCTATACCATCACCAACTGAAAGAATTTGTCCAACTTCAGATATTTCAGCTTTTTTCCCGAAATTTTTAATCTGTTCTTTTAATAACTTTGTAACTTCTGAGGGGTTAATTGCCATTTTTAGTTTTCCAACATTAAATTTTTATATTTTTTGAGTGAGTTCTTGATAGAAGTATCAATCATCAAACTCCCAATTTGTATTTTCAAACCACCAATAAGATTTTCATCTACTGAGTAGTTCAAACTTATATTTGAATTTAGAGTTTTTGATAAATCATCACTTAAATTTTTTAATTCTTGAGAACTTAGTTTTTTTGATGAAATAAGAGTCGCATTCAATTCACCTTTGTTTTTTAAGTTGAGCTTGAGATAACTTGTTAATATTTTATTTAAAAAGAAAATTCTTCTTTTTACAACTAAAATGGATAGAAATTTTATAAAAGTAGGTGAAAAATTCATAAGCTCATTTAACTTATTTATAACTTGAAAATGTTCTTCAAAACTTCTCGTAGGATTAGTCACGAAGTTATCTAGGTCTTTATTTTTTTTATAGACTTCATTTAGATCTTTCACATTTTTCTCTACAATTTCTAGCTCTGAGTTCTCTTTAGATAATCCAAAAAGAGCTAGGGCATACCTATCCGAGGTTTCTGATGAAAAAGATTTATTTGAACTCAAGTTTTATCCTTTAGGTATTAGTTTTAAGAATTATTGAAGTTTCGTATCATAAGAAAATATTCTGTTCAAGATGCTTTGTTTACAGCCTTTAACTGAAATTAATTGGATCAACATCAACTGTAAGTTTAATTTTTTTAGATATGCACAGATTTTGTAAAACTTTACTAAGTTTGTTCTGAATAAGATCTTCATTTTTAGCTCTAAGTAACAATCTAGTTCTGTATTTTTTCTTAATCTTAAATATAGGTGAATTTACGGGACCCATGACATCAAAATTACATTGGGAAATAATTTTTTTTTTAATTTCTTGAGCTGCTCTAAAACTATCAGTATCTGAGTCCGAGGAAACTATCAAAGCGATCAGGCGATTAAAAGGAGGAAGTTTATTTTTACGTCTTATTGCGAGTTCTTTTTTAAAAAATTTTTCTTGATCATTTTTTATTAAATCCTCCAAAGTTGAGTCTAAAGGATTTTCAGTTTGATAGATTATTAATGATTCATTTGAAAATCTGCCAGCTCTGCCACTAAGTTGATTATATAGTTGAATATTTTTTTCTGTTGTCCTTAAATCGTAACCTTTGCCTGAAAAATCTGCGTCAACTACTACTACACAATTTAACTTCGGAAAATTAAAACCTTTAGAAATCATTTGAGTTCCAACAATTATATTGATCTCATTATTTTCTATTTGTTTTAAAATATCTCTTGTTTTGTCTGTTTTTTTTAAATAATCACTAGAAAATATTTTTATAACTTTTTTTGGAAATATTTTTTTTAATTCATCGAAAATTTTCTCTACACCAGGACCGTACATATAAAAATTACATGAATTTGCTTCTTTACATTTTTTTTCTACATTTGTTTTAAGACCACAATAATGGCAAATAAGTTTATTAATACTCTTATGGTAAGTCAGATAAATTGAGCATCTAGGACAAGAGTGTTTGTATCCACATTTTCTACAAATTAGAAAAGGCGCATATCCTCTTCTGTTAAGAAAAAATAAAACTTGTTCTTTTTTATCTAGAAATTTCTTAACTAAATCTATTGTTTCATCGGCGATAAATATATTTTTTTTTTTATTTGATAAATTGATATTCACAACTTTTGTTTTTGGAAGAGGAAATTTTTTAAATCTAGTCTTAATTTGAGTATGATTATATTTTTTATTATTAATATGATTAAATGTCTCCAAAGATGGAATGGATGAAACTAAATAAATAGGAACATTTTCAAACGAAGCACGAGATATTGCCATGTCTCTAGCATTATAAATAAGGCCTTCATCTTGTTTGTATGAGGTATCATTTTCTTCATCTACTATTATTAAACCAAGTTTTTTAAAAGGCAAAAATAATGAAGATCTTGCACCAATTACCAAACTTATTTTATTTTTAATTACATTTTGCCAAATTATACTTTTTTGTTTTTGTGATATTTTTGAATGCCATATTGCAGGATTAAATCCAAAAAATTCTTTGAATCTTGCTTCAAACTGTTTTGTTAAAAAAATTTCTGGCAACAATACTAGTGCTTGCTCTTTTTTATTAATAATTTCTTTAATTTTTTCAAAGTAAACTATAGTTTTACCTGAGCCAGTTACCCCTTGTAAAACAGAAACTTTAAATTTTTTATCAAATTTTTTTAATTCTAAAAGTGATTTTTTTTGTTCAGCATTTAAATAAAAATTTCTTTTAGTCTGAAAAATATTTTTAGTTTTTTCGTCTTGCTTGTTTAATATATTTTTCTTATTCCCAAGACACATTTTTAATACCATACCTCTTGGGGCTAAATTATATAATGAAAACCAATTGATAAATTTGACGAGCTTAGGATTTATTGAATAATTTCCAATTTTATTTTCTATCTTCTTTAAGGCTATTTTTTTCGATGTAGTTTGTAATTTATCCCAAACAACTCCTATTTCTGTTTTCCTACCGAATGGTACGGATACAATTTCTCCGGTTTCTAAATTTTGAATTGAGCCTGATTCGTAAGTAAAAGGGTAGTTAAAAATTTTAGGTATTAGAACTGGAACTTTCATAAGTTCAATTGTAATTAAAAAAAAATTAATTAAAAATGAATTGGTCTTTTATCAACAGATAAGGCTGCTTCTTTAATCGCTTCAGTATAAGTGGGGTGAGCATGACAAGTTCTAGCAATATCCTCTGCGCTAGCTCCAAATTCCATTGCTATTGTCATTTCTGCAATCATATCTCCACTATGTGGTCCAATTATATGTACTCCAAGGACTTTGTCTGTTTTCGACTCAGCTAAAATTTTTACAAATCCGTCAGTTTCATTGTTAACCTTCGCTCTTGAATTGGCTATAAAAGGAAATTTTCCAACCTTGTAATTAATTTTATTTTTCTTTAATTCTTCTTCTGTTTTTCCTACATACGCGACTTCGGGTGAAGTGTAAATTACCCCAGGAATAGTGTCATAATTAACGTGGCCAGCCTGACCAGCTAAAATCTCTGCTACAGCAATCCCTTCTTCTTCGGCTTTATGTGCTAACATTGGACCTTTTATTACATCTCCAATTGCATAAATATTTTCTGTAGAAGTTTGAAATTTTTTATCTACTTCGATTCTACCTTTGGTATCCCTCTTAATACCTATTTTAGACAAATTAAGACCCTCAGTGTAAGCTTTTCTTCCAACTGACACTAAAACTTTTTCACTTTCAAAAGTTTCTTTTTTTGAATTTGAATTATCTACTATCTCAACTAGAACGCTATTATTTTTTGATTTTATTGAAGTAACTTTTGAATTTAATTTAAATTTAAAGCCTTGTTTAATAAGAATTTTTTTAAACTCATTAGAGATTTCTTTATCCATTCCTGGAATTATATGATCCAAGTATTCCACAACAGTAACTTCTGTACCAAGTCTCGACCATACTGATCCCATTTCCAATCCGATATAACCCCCTCCCACTATCAATAAGCTTTTTGGAACTTTGCTTAGTGATAACGCGCCAGTTGATGAGATAATATTTTTTTCATCAATTGTAATGCCAGGTATTGAAGTTGGAGTTGATCCAGTGGCTATTACTACATTTTTGGCATTATAGTTTTTTTTAACATTTTTATCGTCATAAACTACAACATTGTTTTTAGAAAATAACACCCCTTTGCCTCTGAGATATGTTACTTTATTTTTTTTAAATAAAAATTCTACTCCTTTTGTAAGAACTTGTATTGATTTTTCTTTACTTAACATCATTTTTTTAAGATTTAACTTTACACCTCCAGTTTCTATCCCAAGATTATCAAATTCCTTACTTGCCATACTGTAATTCTTAGATAAATTTAACAAGCTTTTTGATGGTATGCAGCCCACATTTAAGCAAGTCCCGCCAAGAGCGCCTCTTGACTCAACACAGGCAGTTTTTAAACCCAGTTGAGCAGCTCGAATAGCACAAACGTAACCTCCGGGTCCACCTCCAACAACTATAACATCAAAATTGTTTTCCATTCGGTTTATAGGTTAAGAAAAAGTCTCTTAGGTTGCTCTAAACAATCTTTAATTGTTTTTAAAAATGAAACTGCTTCTTTTCCATCAATAATTCGGTGATCATAAGATAAAGCCAAATACATCATTGGTCTAATACTTATATTTCCATTTATAACAATTGGTCTTTCTATAATGTTATGCATACCTAGAACTGCTGATTGAGGTGGATTCAATATTGGGGTAGATAACATTGATCCGTATATTCCGCCATTAGTAATTGTAAAAGTTCCACCTTGAAGATCTTCAATTGTAATCTTTCCTTCTCTAGCTTTTTGACTTAAGTTTGAAATATTTTTTTCGATTTCCGCAAATGACATTTCATCACTATTTCTTAAAACTGGAACAACTAATCCTCTATCTGTACCCACTGCTATGCTAATGTTATAATAGTTTTTGTATACTATTTCATCACGTTGAATTTCAGCGTTAACTACTGGAAAATTTTTTAGTCCTATTACACAAGACTTTACAAAAAAAGACATAAATCCTAATTTGACACCATATTTATTCTGAAAGTCTTCCTTGTAATTATTTTTCATGTTCACGACTTCTTGCATATCTACTTCATTAAAAGTAGTTAACATAGCTGCGTTATCTTGAGCTTCTTTTAATCTTTTAGCTATAGTCATTCGCAATCTAGTCATTTTTACTCTTTCTTCTGGCCCATGAGTTGACTTGCGCTCTGAGGCTTTTGGTTTTGCGCCCATTAAGTTCATAAGATCTTCTTTTAAAATAACGCCGTTTTTCCCTGTGCCTGAAACTTGTTTTAAATCTATTTTAGACTCTTCTGCCATCTTTCTTGCAGCTGGAGATAAGATTTTTTTGTTGTCAGTTTTTTTTAATTCATTGTGAACATTATTAAGAACAAGAGGTTCCTCAGCTATTTCTTTCTCACTAATGTTTTCCTCCATCTCTTCTAAAACTAGAGGCTGCCTGTCATCTAATTTGCTAGAAGTTTTTTCATCCTTTAGTACAAACGGTTCTGGTTTTGTTTTAATATTTTTTTCTTTAATATTTTCTTTCTTTGGAGGAGGTGAGTAAGTTTTTTCTTCTTTTAAATCATTATTTTCGTTTTTTTTAGATGAACCAACTGATCCTAAAATCGCACCAACATTAACTGTTTCCCCTTCTTTCACTGAAATATTTTCTAATACTCCGTTAGAAGGTGAAGGGACTTCAACGTTTACTTTGTCTGTCTCTAATTCAACTAATGGTTCATCAGATACTACTTTATCTCCTTGGTTTTTTAACCATTTAGAAACAGTAGCTTCTGTTACTGACTCACCTAAAGTTGGAACTAATATTTTATCTGACATTAATCTAGCTTACCCACTACCTTTTCTAATATTTCTTTTTGTTGTGCAAGATGTTTATTTAAATTTCCAGTCGCAGTTGAAGAAGACGGTTTTCTGCCTATATATTTCACTTTTTCATCTCCTCTTTTAATAATTTCGAGGGTTCTATCTATATAATTTCTCATTGTATTCCATGCACCCATATTTTTTGGCTCTTCTTGACACCAAATGAATCTTGCATTTTTGTATTTTTTTATAACATTGGCTAAAGTTTTAGCTGGAAATGGATAAAGTTGCTCGATTCTTACAAACACCACCGTGTCATTTTTTGCTTTTTCTCTTGCTTCAAGTAAATCAAAATAGATTTTTCCAGAACAAATAACTACCCTTTCAATTTTTGTCTCTTTTTTTAATTTAATTAAGTTGCTATTTTTTTCGTATGAATGATCTTCTAAAATTCTGTGAAATGTATTTTTTTTAGTAAAATCATCTAAGTATGAAATACATTTTTTATGACGTAAAAGAGATTTTGGAGTCATTACTATAAGCGGTTTCCTAAAATCTCGGTGCATTTGTCTTCTTAGTACATGGAAATAGTTAGCAGGAGTAGTACAGTTAACAACTTGAATGTTTTCTCCAGCACACATTTGTAAAAATCTCTCAAGTCTTGCAGATGAATGTTCGGGTCCTTGACCTTCATATCCGTGTGGTAATAACATTACAAGTCCACTTGCTCTTCCCCATTTGAATTCACTTGAAGTTATAAACTGATCTATTATTACCTGGGCACCATTAGCAAAATCTCCAAATTGAGCCTCCCAAAGTACTAGGGCTTTTGGTTCAGACAATGAATAGCCATACTCAAAACCTAAAACAGCTAATTCTGATAAAAGACTGTCAATTATTTCATATTTTTTTTGCTTTTTAGAAATATTATTTAACGGTATATATCTTTTATGATCATCTTGATTTCTTAAAACAGAATGTCTTTGACTAAAAGTTCCTCTACCCGAGTCCTGTCCTGAAAGACGAACTGGAAATCCTTCTTCAAGAAGAGTGGCAAAAGCTAAATTTTCAGCCGTAGACCAATCCAAAGGTGCGTTTTCAGAAAACATTTTATATTTATTATCGAATATTTTTCTTAAAGTTTTGTGAATATTAAAATTATTTGGTATTGAAGATATTTTTTTACCAATTTTAATTATTTCTTTTTTATCAACCCCGCTCACTCCTCTTTTGTCTTTACCTGGCTCCGGTTTAAATCTGGACCAAACTCCTTCGTACCAAGTAAGATCAGATTTATAATTTTTAGATAATTCGAACTCCTTCTCTAAAAACTTTTTAAAGTCATTTTTTTTTTGTGTAATTTCATTACTAGAGTGAAGACTTTCACCAACTATTTTTTTTCCGTAAATATCAAGAGTAGTTGGTTGTTTTTTTATTTTTTTGTACATTAAAGGTTGAGTAAAAGATGGTTCATCACCTTCGTTATGACCAAATCTTCTATAACAAACCATGTCTATAACGACGTCTCTATTAAATTTTTGTCTAAACTCAGTTGCAATTTTTGCACAATGAACAACTGCTTCTGGATCATCGCCATTAACATGAAATATTGGAGCTTGAGCTAGTTTAGCTACATCTGAAGGGTAAGGCGAAGAGCGTGCAAATCTTGGAGCGGTAGTAAAACCTATTTGGTTATTAACAATGATGTGAATAGTGCCTCCTATATTGTGTCCGGGTAGACCCGACATTGCAAAGCATTCAGCAACAACGCCTTGGCCAGCAAAAGCTGCATCTCCGTGAAGTAAAACGGGAATAACTTTTTTTCTCTCACGGTCATTATGAAAAAACTGCTTTGCTCTAGCTTGACCCAAAACAACTGGATTTACTGCTTCTAGATGTGAAGGATTGTCTGTTAAGCTTATATGAACTAAATTTTCATCAAATTCTCTGTTAGATGAAGCTCCTAGGTGATATTTAACATCTCCTTCGAAATCTTTTTTTGATAGAACACTTTTTCCAAAAAATTCACTAAATATAGCTTTGAATGGTTTTCTTAAAACATTTGCTAGAACATTTAGCCTACCCCTATGTGGCATACCAATTTTAATTTCTTTAGCACCTAAATTTCCTCCTCTTTTAATAATTTGCTCTAAAGCAGGAACTAAGGACTCACCTCCGTCCAAACCAAATCTTTTCGTGCCAATAAATTTGATGTGCAAAAATTTTTCGAATCCTTCAGCCTCGATAATCTTATTTAATATTGCTCTTTTTCCGTTTTCCGTAAATTTTACACCTTTTTCCTCACCTTCAACTCTATCTCTGATCCAAGCTTTTTCATCCGGATCGCTCATATGCATATACTCGTAACCTATAGTTGAACAATATGTTTTTTTTAGTAAATTTAAAATTTCTCTTAGGGTGGCCTTTTGATAACCAAGGACACCATCTAAAGATATTTTTCTGTCGTAGTCTTGAGTTTTAAATCCGTAAGTTTCAGGTTTTAATTCTGGATGGTCACTCTTTTCTTGAATTCCTAAAGGATCAAGATTTGCAATCAAATGTCCTCTAATACGAAAAGCCCTTACTAACATGATTGCTCTAATCGAGTCTTTTGCATTTCTGTCAACTAGATCTGTGTCGCTATCCAAATTTTTTTCTTCTTGAGGACTTTGTATAATATTTTCTATCTCAATCTTCTTTTTTTTGTTTGGAGACCAACTAGGACCAGTTAGGTCCTTTGATATAATTTCTTTATTTTCATTTAATCCATCAAAAAAAAGTCTCCAATCCTCAGGTAGTTTGCTAGGATTTGATAAATAATCTAAATAAAATTCTTCAATAAATGAAGTGTTGCTACCCTGTAGAAATGAAGTTTTTTTGTAAGTGTTATTATCTTTAAAAGACGACATATTAATTTATTTTAACACAAATTTTAGAAAATTAACCATTTAGTTTTTCAAAAAGTGTTCTGCCTATGTCACCGGGTGATTTTGAAATCGTTATACCAACAGATTTCATCATTTCTATCTTGTCTTCTGCGCCTCCTTTACCTCCTGATATTATGGCGCCTGCATGCCCCATTCTTCTTCCTTTTGGAGCAGTCAAACCTGCAATAAAACCTACAATAGGTTTTTTTATTTTTGAACTTTTAATAAACTCGCACGCTTCTTCCTCTGCTGAACCGCCTATTTCACCAATCATTATTATAGACTCAGTATCTTTGTCATTAAGAAATAATTCTAAACAATCAATGAAATTTGTTCCATTAATTGGATCACCTCCTATACCTACACATGTAGATTGACCCATTCCATTATTTGTTGTTTGAGCTACAGCTTCATATGTAAGAGTTCCAGATCTAGATATTATTCCGACTGAGCCTTTTTTGTGAATATTTCCTGGCATAATTCCGATTTTACATTCTTCAGGAGTTATAATTCCAGGACAGTTAGGTCCTATCAATCTACTTTTGCTTTTTAAAAGTTTTTGTTTAACTTTTAGCATATCTATAATTGGTATCCCTTCGGTTATACAAACTATTAACTCCATTTTGGCATCAATAGCTTCAATTATAGCGTTTGCAGCAAATTTAGCTGGAACATATATCATTGTTGCTTCTGCTTCCGTTTTTTGTTTTGCTTCCTCAACAGTATTAAATACTGGCAGATCTAAGTGCGTTTGACCTCCTTTTTTTGGGGTAACTCCTCCTACAATTTTAGTTTTGTATTTTATAGCTTGTTCAGAATGAAAGGTGCCGTGTGCTCCAGTAAAACCCTGGCAAATAACTTTAGTATTTTTATTAACCAAAATAGACATTTATTTTATAGCTTTAACAATTTTTTGTGCTGCATCATTTAAATCGTTAGCAGGTACAATTTTTAATCCTGACTCTTTTAAAATTTTATTTCCTTCTTCGAAATTTGTTCCAGCCAACCTTACTACTAGTGGTACTGTTAAATTTGTCTCCTTCGCTGCTTCAACTAAACCTTGAGCTAAAACATCACATCTCATTATTCCACCAAAAATATTTATTAATATTCCTTTTATATTTTCATCTGATAAAATTAATTTAAATGCTGCGGATACTTTTTCTTTTGATGCGCCGCCACCAACATCTAAAAAATTTGCAGGCTCTTCACCATAAAGTTTTATTATATCCATGGTTGCCATAGCTAAGCCTGCACCATTCACCATACAACCAATAGATCCATCTAGCTTAATATAGGACAAATCAAATTTGCTAGCTTCAATTTCTGTTGGATCTTCTTCATTTAAATCTCTCAACTTTGAGATTTCGGGTCTTCTAAAGACTGCATTGTCATCAAAATTCATTTTTGCATCTAAACAAATTAAGTTATTTTTTTTGTTTATAATAAGTGGATTGATCTCAATTAGCGTTGCGTCCTTTTCAATTAAAATTTTATATAGAGCTTGAATAATTTTTTTTGCCTCTTTTTCCTGATCAAGCGTAAAATTGAAGTTTTTTGTAATTTTTAAAATATCTTTTTCATTTATTTTTTTACTTAATTCAACTAAAGAAGTGGAAATTTTTTTTGGATATTTTATAGCGATTGCCTCTATATCTGTTCCTCCTTCAGTACTACTTATAAATGCAATTTTTGAACTTGCTCTATCTACTAAACATGAAAGATAAAACTCTTTTTTAATCTCCGAAGCTTCCTCGATATATAATCTTTTTACTTGACGGCCTTCAGGACCTGTCTGGTGAGTTACTAGTTTCTTATTTAACATCAATTTAGCTTCGTTTAACAAATTTTTTCTATTTTCAATTAATTTAATTCCACCAGCTTTGCCTCTACCTCCAGCATGTATCTGAGCTTTTAAAACTAGTGTTTTTGCATCAATTTTTCTTAGCTTATCTTCTAGATCGCTTAAATTTGTTACAGCTATTCCCTTTGGAACTGGCGCGCCATACTCTTTTAAAATCTCTTTTGCCTGGTGTTCGTGAATATTCATTATTTATTTATCAAATTTTATATAGTTTTTTATGCAATCTCGCATTATTAATTTAATTGAATATATGTTTTAAAAATAATAGTAATTTTGAATATTAATAATATAATCTTATTTTGCCTAAATATATTAAAAATATAACTTTTATAATAGCTTTTGCTCTATTTTCCTTATTTCTTTTTTTTGGAATTTTTACATTTAAGGATTATGGCATATCAATAGATGAGGAATTCCACAGACTGAGTGGATTTTACTGGTTAGAATATGTTTTAAAAACTTTTGGTTTTGAAGAATTTAAAGAAGTAGTAAGTCTTAAAACAGGTTATTCAGGTTTTACAGTACCTCATCCTGAGAATCATCCATATTATGGTATTATTTTTGATTTACCTTTAGCAGTAGCAGAAGTTATATTTGAAATAAAAGATCCTAGAGACTACTTTTACCTCAGACATATACTAAATTTTTTGATTTTCTTTATTAGTTCTATTTATTTTTTTAAATTAATATTAAATAGATTCAAAAATTATGGCTTAGCGTTAATAGGAACTTTGTTTTATGTTTTATCTCCAAGAATTTATGGACATAGTTTTTTTAACAATAAAGATATAATTTTCCTCTCAATTTGTTCTATAGCTTTATACTATTGTTTTGCTACAATAGATAAATTCAACTACAAAAATTTAATAATATTCGCTTTTTTTTCTGCATTATCTACCGCTAGTAGGATTTTAGGAATTTTCTTTCCTATTTCATTTATAATTTTGATCCTTCTTGATTCTAATCAGAAAAAAATTAAATCCATAAAACCCTTAGTCATTTTTGTAATATTATATTGTTTATTTACTTTTCTTTTGTGGCCTGCAATTTGGGAAGATACTATTAATAATTTAGCGTTAGCTTTTAAGTATTTTTCAGATGCACCACTAGGAATAAAAACTTTTTTTAACGGAGAATACCTGAGTGTTAAATTTCTTCCAATGCACTACACGTTAACGTGGATTATTATCACAACACCAATTTTATATATAATTTTATTTTTATATGGTTACTTAACAAAATTTAAAAGGACTTTACTTAAATTTTTTAAAATTGAAAAAGATTCAAAAAGAAATGATTTGTGGTCTGGTATAAGTGAAAAAAAAGATTTTTTTGTATTTTTTAATTTGACGGGATTCTTATTTTATCTGACATTCTCAGGTGTTTTACTTTATACTGGTTGGAGGCAAACTTTTTTTTTAAATATTTTTATAATATACTTTGCAGTTTATGGGTCGTATTTGATTCTTATTAAAATTAAAGAGGATAAAAAGAAAGTTTTTTACTTTCTTGTAAGCATCTATCTTTTCTCTATTGTTTATCAAATTACATACTACCATCCGTATCAAAACACTTATTTTAATACTATAGGTAACAAAATATTTAGTAATAAATTTGAAGCTGATTATTGGGGGTTAACTGGAAAAAGAGCTTTGGATGAGATTATTAAAAAAGAAGGGAAGAATAAAAAAAGTATCAAAATTAGTGTTGCTGCGTGGTATCCTTTGGAAAGAAGTTCAGCTTTATTAAATAAAAATGATAGGGCGAAATTACTTTTTGTAGGGCAAAATTATCAGGAATCTGATTATCTTTTCACAAACTTCATAAGTGAGGTTGATAAAAATTACAACAATAAATATGATATTCCCAGCAATTTTAAAAAAATAGAAAGTTTTAAATTACATTCTTATAATATTTATGAAATATATGAAAAAGGTGAGTCGAAATGAAAATATTTTTTTATAAAACAGTTGTTATTTGCATATGTTTATTTGTACTTTTTCAAATTACTATTGGGATGCAAATTAATAGATTAGAGAGCGAAATTAATAAACTTAGTTCTAAAGAAAACATAGAACATATAAAAAATAAAATTAGATCTGAAATGAATGTCGCTGTTAAAAAGGATAGGTATTTAAGTCAAGAAGATGCGGCTCTTATTAAATCTTTTTTAAATAAAATACAAAAAGAAATTAAAAATTAAGTTTTATAAAAAGCTAAAATTTTATTTGTTAAATAATCAATATAATTTTTGCCAATTTTTTTATGATTTGGAAAACAAATCAACTCTTGATCATAACGATTAGTATTTTTGCATTTAACCTTTCTTTTTGAAAATATTTTTTCGCAATTTTTGTAGTAATAAACTCTAGCTTCTATTCCATTTTCAAGTAAGTATTTGTTTAAATCATCTCTTCTTTTAACTAAAACGGGAAAATCTATGAAGTTTTGAAAATCAAAATCTTTAATTTTAATAGTCCTTACATGTTTTGAGTCTAAATTTGAAAATTTTTTATAATAATAAATATTGTTTTTTTTTCGAATCTTTTGATTTTCTAAACGTTTTTTAAGATTTACTAATTGTAAATAAATTAACGATTTTGAAAAATTTGTTAATTTAGTGAAGTAAAAATTAGGAAATTTAATTTTTTTAAATTTAAGAGAAGGGTAAAAAAGAACTAAAAGAAATTTAATACGAAATAAGTGAGCGGCTCTAATCATATAAAAAAAAATATTTTTATACAAAAATTTTACAGATAGTAATTTTAATATAAAAAATATAAAAGATTGTTTTAACAATAAATATCCTGGAAAATTATTATATTGGTTTATTTTATTAGAGGCAAAATTATAAAAGTTTTTATCATTTGTCGCTAAGGCACCACCATAAAGAGCTGATATATTTTTCATAATATTAAAACTATAAATTGAAAAATCACCTAGACTTCCACTAAATTTCCTTTTGCCGTTTTTTTTTGAGAAATTATCAAAGTAAATAGCATTATCTTCAATTAGAAAAATTTTTTTTTTCTTACATAACTTTTTTACCTGAAGACTTTGATCGTAATTATTAAACATGTTTGTTAAAAGCACCGAAGATGTTTTAGATGTAATTTTTTTTCTTAACTCATTTATGTTAAAAAAACCATTTTCATAATTTAGATCACAGTAAATTACTTTAAAATTTAAGTTAGTAGCAATGTTGATCATTTCTGGTAAATTATATGCACATACAATAATTTCATTCTTTTTCTTATAAAATTTCTTTAAATAATCTAATATTAATAAGAATGAAACTCTACACTGACTCGTTAGTAAAATAAGTTTTTTATTATTTGTTCTTTTAAGAATTTTTTTTATAATTTTTTCATTCGTTAAATCATTTTGAGAGAAAAAAGTTTTAAAAAAATTTGATAATGATAAATAAAGATTTATTCTAAAAATTTTCATTTATTTATTTTCTTGGCTATTCTTCTTGCATTTGCCATAATCACACCTAATGGGTATTTATTTACTTTAAAATCAAAAACTGACCCATCTATAATATAAATATTTTTATAACCCTTTAATTGACAATTTTGATTTATAGAAAGTTTTTTATTTTTTTTATTAGTCAAAGTTCCAAAATAATGAAAATCATTTCCATAACCAGGAAAAAAATTTTGTGATATTGGAAAAATCATTTTCTCATTACTAAGAATTCCAAGAATTTTTTTATGTATTTTTTTTAGGACATCTGTTGTATTTTTAGGTTTAGAATAAATCTTAATTTGATCACTATCCCTCATTTTCATAAATAAATTACTGTAGTTTGAATCTAATAAGATGTTTGAAAATATAATAAAATTTTTCATAAGACTAAGTAATATTTTAAAAGGAGTTAAATATTTTTTTAGTTTTGTTGCAGAATCAATAATAGTTTTATTCCCTGATCTAAAATCTACAACATAAGAATTATTTTTTTTTTTACTTCTTAAGTGAAGCTGAGAACTTGCTGATGTAAAAATATTTTTTATTTTGAATTTAGAAAGAAATACAGAAACTAGTCTTGGATGATGTTTTATGCGCACCTCTTCTTTAATTTTAAGGAATTCCATTAATAATCTTGTAGTAGCTAACGTTCCACAACCAAGAATAACTTTTTTTGCATAAAAAGTTTTCAATTCAGTTTGATTTCTACATTTTAAAACAACATATTTATTTTCATATATTATCCTTTCCACAAAATAATTATGAATTTTAATTTTTCCTTTTTTAAGAAATTTTTCATAATAGGTTTTGGGAGTAAGCTTTGTATTGTTTGTATAGGCTAATATAGGTTTTAATGTAATTAAATCTTTGAACTTTTTATTTAAGAGTTTTTCAAAAAATGAATCTACTTTATAATCGTTTATATATCTTTTTTTTTTATGTGAAAAACTACCCAATAGTTTAAATTTTTTTAGGATTTCAAAAAATGAATTTACTATCTCATCTTTACTTTTTTTGTTGTAACCGTTTAAGTCGTCAATTAAGTTTTGATCCATTTGACAACCCCAGTAATTTGACAATCCACCAAACTCTAGTGAACCTAAAACTTTTGCGTTTTGATCCACTGAAATTTTATTAAAGTGAAAATAATGATTAATTTTATCTATGTAACTATAAACCTGATGTGGCAAATCATTATATATATGTTTGTTTGGAAAAAATTCTTCTTTATTTAAAAATTCAAAATCGGGTGATATTAAATCAATAGTATCGTTTTTTTCTAAAAATTTATCTACAAAAGATAAACTTGATAATCCACTTCCAATAACAACCGTTTTTAAATTCATAAGTAAATTAATATTTCTAAACTACGATTTCTACACTATAATCTTTAACTATGTATAACTTAAACAAAATACCGACTACTGATTATAATGATTTTTTTCAAAAAGTTTATTTTATTTCAATAATAAAAAACATTATAAAGATTGCAAATTTAGAAGATACAAAAAAAATTATATTAGATTTTGGATGTGGCCAAAAAGTTTTAAGTAAAACTCTTAAAAATGTAAAAGTACTTAATTATGATATTAAAGAAGAGTTCTCGGACTTAAAAAGCTACAAAAATCTTGAATTTGATATGGTAGTTTTTAATCATGTTCTTATGTATATGAAGCCGAGAGAAATTAGTGATTTATTAGATGAACTGAAAGAAATGAATCCAAACTCAGAGCTAATTGTTGGTTTGGGCAAACAAAATATAGTGAGTAAGATTGGAAAATTTTTAACTGGTAATTATAAAGCTCATGAAAACACTATGTCTACATATGAAGAACAAATAAGTATTTTACAAAAAAAAACAACTTTTTTGAAAAAGGAATCAAATATTTTCTTTATGACAGATATATATTATACAAAGTTTTAAATGCAAAATTTTACAATCATCACACCAACATTTAATGACTGGAAGTCTTTAAACAAACTAATTCTTGAAATTGATAAAGGAATCAAAAATATTAAAGGAAATTTTTCAATTATTGTTATTAATGATTGTTCAACAATAAAACCCCATTTAAAATTTAAAAAATTAAAAAATATTAAAAAAATTAAAATCTTGAACCTTTCTAAAAATTTAGGTAGTCAAAAAGCTATCTATACAGGTCTTGTCTTCTTAAAGAAAAGAATACATAAATCTATAATAACTATTATAGATTCTGATGGAGAAGATGATCCCTCTCAAATAAAAAAAATGATAAATCTTTCATTAGCAAATCCAAATTTAATAGTAACTGCAAACAGACTGGGAAGAACCGAGATTTTTTTTTATAAAATTCTAAACTTTTTTAGATTAGTTTTAACATTTGTTCTAACAGGCAAATATATCGATTTTGGAAACTTTAGTAGTTTTAACAGTAAGTTATTAGATAAAATCTTAATTAATGAAAATTTAGGCTTAGCCTATTCGGCTGGAATATTAAAAAATTATAAAGGTATAAAAAAATGCTATATTAAAAAAAGAAAAAGGTATTATGGTGACTCAAAAGTAAGTTTATTTTTTTTAATTAAACATTCTTTAAATATTATTTCAGTTTTTTTTCCTCAAGTTTTTCTTAGATCAATTTTTTTTATAATTTTGTTTTTTGGTATAATTACAAATATACAAATAAGTTTGATTTTATCTTCTTTGTTAATTTTTTTAAATCTTAGTCTATTTGTGAATAATTTAAGAAATAAATTTTTTTTTAAAAAAGTAAGGAATATAAAAAGTATTGTAAGTTTAAAAAACTAAATTTTACACTCTGCCAAATCAATCTTGAAAGAAATTTTATTTATTTTTTGAAACTTAATACATTTTTTATCTTCAATTATACCCGAGATATATTCTTTTTTTCCACTTCCGATAATATAAACCATTCTGATATTTTCTTTTTTTATACGTTTCAAAAAAAACCTTTTATAATCTTGAAAGTAATTGCTATTTTTATTTGGAACACTTCTTACATCATACCATTTACTAGGAGAAGGGTGTAAGTTACCAGTTAAACTGTTAAAAAACTGATAATCTGTAATTATAAACTTTTTTTTATTATCAGAAATAATTAAATTTTTCATTTCAATTAAAATTTCCATTTCTTGTTTTGGATTATCAAACTCTGAGTTGATCCATTTCAATCCGCTAAAGCTCTCATCTAAAATATTAGCATCAACAGCATTTTTAAAGCTAATAGTTTCAAGCTCAATAAATTTTTTAAGATGATTAAATCTGACATGGTACTTTGTTGTTGAAAAAACAAAAATGGCAATTAAGAGATAAACTAAATAATTCTTATTATAAAACTTAATCAAAAATACATGAGAAATAGCTGAAAAAAATGGTATTAAAAAAAAGATGAAAATTTGGTTTTTAGTTGTTAATTGAGAATAAATAAAAACAAAAGCTGCAGCTAAATTTAAGATCGCAAACAATAAGAATCTTTTCTCAATTATTTTTTTTCTAAAATTAATAACTGTTATAAATATCAAAGGAACTATGGATAAATATAAAAATTTAAATTGACCAATTATATTATTAAAATCAAAGCTAATACTGAGTACGCGGTTTTTACCAAGGCTGAGAGGATACATTAAATATTGAGTAAAAAAATTATTAATAGGTATTTTGTTTAAAAGAAAAAAAAGATATGTAAAACACAAACTTAATAGTAAACCTGTAAAAAAGGATGCAAAAGCAATAGGTCTTTTTTTTTTTAGATAGATAAAATCAATAAACAAAAAAATCGTTATTATAAAAAGAAAATACGCTGAAGGTATTTGTTTCGAAAGAAAAGACAAAAACAAAAAAACTGAGCTTAAAAAATAATAAAAATTTTTTTCATATATTAGACCTAATGATAAAAGACATACTGATATTAGCATCAAAATTACTGCGTGGTGATCAACAAAAGGAGTTCCAATATTAGGATATGCTAATATAGAGATTCCTAATGAATAAATAAAAGAGAAAAAATAATTAAGTCCAATTTTTTTAAAAAAATAAAAGCAGAATAAGGTGATTAAAATATTTATTAATGTTCCATGTAAAACATAACTAAACCAACTCACATCAAATAAAAAAAATAGAGAGGACTGTAAATAATCTAGTAAAGGACCAGTTATTGACCAGTAGTCTTTAAAGGGGTGATAGCCGTTTAATACATTAAAACCAGCATCAAATATTAAAAAACTATCAATAGGTAATATGCCTCTGTAACCATAATAAGAATTAAAAAATATAGAGCTAATTAGCAGTAAAATAAAATAGATTTTATTTTGATTATGGTAAAAAATTTTCAATTTATTCTAACTCTGAGTCAATCTTTTTAGCAGCATCAAAAAGTTCTTTTACTGCACTTACAGATTTATCAAACTGGCTCTTCTCACTTTTTGATAAGTTTATTTGCACAACTTTTTCAACACCATTCTTTCCAATAACAACTGGAACACCTGCATATATACCTTTTGCGCCATATTCATTTTCTAGAAAAGCTGCGCAAGGTAACTCTTTTTTTAAATCTTTCAAATAACTCTCGAGCATTTGGACACCAGAAGCAGCTGGAGCAAAATAAGCTGACCCTTTTTCTAAATATTTAACAATTTCAGCTCCTCCTTTTCTTGTTCGGTCAATGATTTTTTCAATACTGTCTTTAGTAATTTTTCCAGACTTAATAAAATTTTCAATAGGTTCTCCTTTAACTTTAGTGTGGTTTAACATTGGAACCATAGTATCTCCATGGCCACCCAAAACTAATGTTTCAATATCTCCAACTGAAACCTTTAGCTCTTTAGATAAAAAGTATTTAAACCTAGAAGAGTCTAATATGCCTGCCATACCCACAACTTTGTTTTTTGGTAATTTTGAGTACTTTTGCAGAGCCATAACTATTACGTCTAAGGGGTTTGTTATACAAATAACAAATGCATTGGGAGATGTGTTTTTTATTCCTTCAGCTACTTGTTTGATAATTTTTAGATTTATTCCAAGAAGATCATCTCTTGTCATCCCGGGTTTACGTGGCACACCCGCAGTAATTATGATTGCGTCCGAGTTTTCAGTATCTTCATAATTATTTGTTCCACTTAGGTTTACATCAAAACTATCAATAGGTGATGATTGAGCTATATCTAATGCCTTACCTTTTGCTATACCTTCTGCTACGTCAAAAAGGACTATGTCACCTAATTTTTTTAGTGCAATCAGATGAGCTAATGTTCCTCCAATTTGTCCAGCTCCTATTAAAGTAATTTTTTTTTTCATATTCTTATTTCATTGTAGGCATAACAAATTCCGCATCTGACTTTATACCAGATGGCCACCTTGATGTTATAGTCTTTAGTTTAGTGTAAAATCTTACTCCTTCAGGCCCATGTATATTTTGATCTCCAAATAACGATCTTTTCCACCCACCGAAGCTATGAAAGGCCATTGGAACAGGTATCGGTATATTAACACCTATCATTCCTATTTTAGCATTACTAGCAAAAGATCTACCTGTGTCTCCATCCCTAGTAAAAATACTTGCTCCGTTTCCAAACTCGTGATCATTTACTAAAGCTAAGGCTTCATTGTAGTCTTTTACTCGTACTATTGAAAGAACTGGTCCAAATATTTCTTCTTTATAAATTTTCATATTTTTTTTAACGTTATCAAACAAACAACCTCCCATAAAAAAACCTTTTTGATTTTTTGATATACTTATTTTTCTCCCATCAACAACTAGTTTTGCACCCTCTTTAATGCCAATTTCAACATAATTCAAAACTTTCTCTAAGTGTTCTTTTGTAACTAATGGTCCCATCTCAGAACCTTTGTCCAAACCAGGTCCAATCTTTAAAGATTTAACCTTCTCAGATAATTGTTTTACCAATGGATCTGCTATGTTACCAACAGCTACCGCAACAGATTGTGCCATACATCTTTCTCCTGCTGATCCATATGCTGCTCCAATTAAACCATTTACTGCCTGATCTAAATCACAATCGGGCATTACAACACAATGGTTTTTTGCACCTCCAAGCGCCTGAACTCTTTTTTCATTTTTAGAGCAATTTTCATAAATATATTTTGCTATTGGAGTTGATCCAACAAAACTAACAGCAGATATATCTTTATTATTAATAATAGCATCAACTGCCTCTTTGTCTCCATTTACAACGTTAAATACGCCATCTGGTAAACCTGCTTCGGTAAATAATTCTGCTAACTTTATTGAACAGCTTGGATCTTTTTCTGAAGGTTTTAAAACAAAAGTGTTCCCACATGCTATAGCAACAGGAAACATCCACATGGGTACCATTGCAGGAAAGTTAAACGGGGTTATACCAGCGCATACGCCTAAAGGTTGTCTCACTGACCAGCTGTCAACATCTGTTCCAACATTTTCTGTAAACTCTCCCTTTAGTAATTGTGGAATCCCGCAAGCAAATTCTACTACTTCTAGTCCCCTTGTAAGAGAACCTTTTGCATCCTCATAAACTTTTCCATGTTCCGATACAATAATTTTAGTCAGTAAATCAGAATTTTTTTCAATGAGTTCTTTAAATTTAAAAAGAACTCTAGCTCTATACAAAGGTGTTTTTTTAGACCAATTTATAAATGCTTTTTTAGCTACATGCACTGCTTTATCAACATCTTCTTTATTTGCTAATTTTACTTCTGAGTTTTGAGATCCAGTAGCTGGATTAAATACTTTGCCTGTTCTTTTGGAAGTCCCTTTGTTTAATTTACCATTAACAAAATGTTCGATTAAATTCATTTGGTAAATAATTAATTAAGCTTTTAACTCGTTGCAAGCATTTTTTTAATTAAACCAATTGCTTTTGCTGGATTTAGCCCTTTAGGACATGAGTTTGCGCAATTCATTATTGTATGACATCTATAAAGCTTAAATTCGTCCGCAACCTTTTTTAGTCGTTCTTTTCTTTCTTCATCTCTACTATCGCAAATCCATCTATAAGCTTGAAGAAGAACTGCTGGACCTAAGTACTTATCTCCATTCCACCAATAACTTGGGCATGAAGTTGAGCAACAAGCACATAAAATACATTCATAATACCCATCAAGTTTTGATCTATCTTTTTGAGACTGTAGAATTTCTTTTTTTTCAGTCTGGGTTTTTGATGTTTTTAGCCATGGCTGAATTGATTCATATTGTTTATATAAAGTAGTCAGATCTCCAACTAAATCTTTTATAACTTTTAAATGAGGTAATGGATAAATATTCAAGTCTCCTTTGATATCCGTGTGAGATTTAATACAAGACAAAGTATTAACACCATCAACATTCATGGCGCAGGAACCACAAACACCGTGCGCACAAGATCTTCTAAAAGTAAGTGAGGAGTCTATTTCATTTTTTATTTTGAATAAAATATCCAAAACTTTTGGTCCGCAATTATTCATATCTACCTCAAAAGTGTCTACTCTAGGATTTTTATTATCTTCAGGATCCCACCTGTACACGTTAACTTTTTTTACATTTTTAGATCCAGTTTTGTCCTTGAAATATTCACCTCTTAAAATTTTTGAATTTTCAGGTAAACTAAACTGTACCATTAATATACTCTTTCTTTTGGAGGAAAGTATTGGACGTCGTTTGTTAAAGTTCTAGAATGAACATCTCTATATTTAATTTCGGTCTCTTTGCCTTTTTGCCATGCTAAAGTATGTTTCATAAAATTTTTATCATCCCTCTTAGAAAAATCTTCCCTAGCATGGGCTCCTCTACTTTCTTTTCTGCTGTAAGCAGAATCAATAGTTGTTATTGCTTGACGGATTAAGTTATCAAATTCTAAAGATTCAACCAAGTCAGTGTTAAAAAGCAGTGATTTATCTGAGACATTTATATCGTTTAAACCGTCAAAAGGTTTCCTAATATCATTTTTTCCTTCTCTAAGTGTCTTCTCAGTTCTAAAAACGGCACACTTACTTTGCATGGTTTTTTGCATAGACAGTCTGAGCTCAGAAGTTTTGGAGGATCCTTTTGACATTCTAATTTGGTCAAAACGATCTAAACATTTTTCAGTTTCACTCTCAGGAATTTCTTCATGTGGCTTTCCAGGGGAAACTAATTCCGCTGCTCTTTTTGCTGCTGCTCTTCCAAAAACTACTAAATCAATTAAAGAATTAGACCCCAACCTATTCGCTCCGTGGACAGAAACGCAAGCTGCTTCGCCAATGGCCATGAGTCCTTCAACGGTTTTTTCAGATCCATTTAGAGTTAATACTTCTGCTTTAAAGTTAGTTGGAATTCCTCCCATATTGTAATGTACTGTAGGAACTACTGGTATAGGATCTTTTGTAACGTCAACACCTGAAAAAGTTTTTGCAGACTCTGCTATTCCGGGAAGTCTCTCCTCAATTACTTTTGAGTCGAGATGATCTAAATGAAGATGAACATGATCCTTTTCTTTTCCAACGCCTCTTCCCTCGTTTATCTCAATTGCTATTGATCTACTTACAACATCTCTTGATGCTAGGTCTTTGGCACTAGGAGCATATCTTTCCATAAATCTCTCATTTTTTGAATTTAAAAGAAAACCACCCTCTCCTCTGACGCCTTCTGATATTAAACATCCTACTCCATATATGCCTGTTGGGTGAAATTGTACGAATTCCATATCTTGTAAAGGTAAACCGGCTCTTAAAACCATTCCATTGCCATCCCCGGTACAGGTGTGTGCCGATGTTGCTGAATAGTATATTTTCCCATAACCGCCAGTTGCTATTATTGTAATGTGAGACCTAAATCTATGAATAGTACCATCATTAAGATTCCATGCTATCAATCCTTTACAAGCACCATTTTTCATTATCAAATCTAAAGCAAAATATTCTATAAAAAATTCAGTGTTATGTTTTAAAGCTTGACCGTATAAAGTATGAAGAATTGCATGGCCAGTTCTATCTGCTGCTGCGCAGGTTCTTTGAACTGTTCCATTTCCATAATTTTTTGTCATACCTCCAAACGGTCTTTGATAAATTTTTCCCTCTTTTGTTCTACTAAAAGGTACTCCATATTTTTCAAGTTCAATTACAGCTCTTGGTGCTTCTTTACATAAATACTCTATTGCATCTTGATCACCTAACCAATCTGATCCTTTTACTGTGTCATACATGTGCCATCTCCAATCGTCCTCACCCATATTGCCTAGGGCAGCGGAGATTCCTCCTTGTGCAGCTGATGTGTGACTTCTAGTTGGAAATACTTTAGATACACAAGCTGTCTTGAGACCAGCTTCAGATAAACCTACTGCTGCTCTTAAGCCTGAGCCACCAGCACCCAAAACAACTACATCATATTCGTGATCTATAATTTTATAAGCTTTTTTCATTTTATAATTTGTATAAAGAAATTATTGTAATCATTGGAATTATTATAGCAAACATATAAAGGATTCTGTTTGCGACATTTTTGATTTTTTCACTATTAATATAATCCTCAAAAATTTCACTTATTGTAAGAGAGTAAAAAAAGAAAGAAAAAACTAAAAAAACTGAAAAAAGCACCTTAGAGGGCTGTGATTTAAAAAAATTTACTACTTCATAATAATTATTATCAATAATTGAAACAAAGTTTATTATAAACCATAATATGAAAGGTATAAGAATAAATGAACTTGCTTTAATAAATAACCATTTTTTAGTTGATGTATGCATTTAATTTAGTCCCTTTCCAAACAAGTAAATTAAAACTGCTAAAACAAAAGAAAAAATAATTGCTAACCCTCCTGTGATTTTTGATATCTTTAAACTAAAACCATAGCCTAAATCCCATACTAAATGTCTAATTTCATTTAAAATATGAAAACTAAATGTCCAGCTAATTGTGATCACAAAAAATTTTCCTATTAAAGAATTAAAAAAAGATGCAATTATTTCATAATTATTCTCCAAAAAATTTAAGGAAATAACCCAAGTGCAAATCAGAATTATTGCTAAAATATTTATTACCCCAATTATTCTATGAGCAATTGAAAGAAGAGAAGAAATCTGCCACCTATAGATTTGTAAGTGAGGTGTTAATGGGTTTTTTTCGTAATGCATTTTATTATTGGTTAATTAAATTATAGCTTACTAGTTTTTCAGCAATTTGCACTGTGTTTAAAGCTGCACCCTTTAATAAGTTATCTGAAACAATCCATAAATTAATGGCCTTTTTATTTGATCTATCTGCTCTGATCCTTGATATATAAGTAGCATAATCCCCTTCTGCTTCTATTGGAGTAATGTAACCACCGTCTCTTTGATCGTCTACTACTTTGCATCCAGAGGCGTTATTTAAAATATCTTTAATTTTTTTTAGATCATAGTCTTTTTCAAATTCAATATTCACAGACTCGGAGTGTGATGTTATTACCGGTACTCTTACACATGTAGCAGTAACATTAACATTTTTATCTAAAATTTTTTTAGTTTCATTCTCCATTTTCCATTCTTCTTTTGTGTATCCGTCTTCAACAAAACTATCTATATGAGGAATAAGATTAAAAGCTATTTGTTTAGTAAAATTTTTTGATTTAATTTTTTTTCCTTCTAAATGTTCTTTAGTTTGAAAAATCAATTCGTCAACTGCCGCTTTCCCTGCGCCTGAAACAGCTTGGTAAGTTGATACAACAACTCTTTTAACTTTAAAATTTTCATGCAGTGGTTGTAAAACTAATGCTAACTGGATTGTTGAGCAATTAGGATTTGAAATAATATTTTTATGATTTTTAAGATCATCTGGATTAACTTCAGCTACGACAAGTGGTACGGAATTTTCCATTCTAAAAAATTTTGAATTATCAATAACTACAGTTTTTTTTGAAGCTTCAGGAATCCATTGTTCTGCAATTTGACTGCCTGCTGCAAAAAAAGTAATTTCAGCGCTTGAAAAATTATAATCTTTAAGATTTTGTACTGATATATTTTTATCTTTAAATTTAATTTTTTTACCAACACTTTTTTCAGAAGCAACGAGAAACAAATTAGTTATATTAATTTTAGATTTTTCTAAAATTTCGATAGTTTTTCTTCCGACGTTTCCAGTTGCGCCAATAATTGCTAAGTTCATAAACTTTTACTTTATTTTAATTTTGAAATAATTGCATCACCCATTTGGGATGTAGAAAGTTCTTTTTTTCCTACAGACATGATATCTTTTGTCCTAAACCCTTCATTTAAGACACTTTGAACTGCCAACTCTAAAAGATCAGACTCCTTTGGCAAATCTAGAGAATACTTTAGCGCCATAGACAAACTCATAATAGTTGCAATAGGATTTGCAATATTTTTCCCAGCAATATCTGGTGCGGAACCATGAACAGGCTCGTATAAAGATCTTATTTTTCCATTTTTGTCTTTCGCTCCTAGTGAAGCTGAAGGCAACAAGCCCAAAGAACCGGTTAACATTGCAGCTTCATCTGAAAGCATATCTCCGAATAAATTATCTGCTAAAATAATATCAAATTGTTTTGGATTTCTTAAAAGTTGCATAGCACAATTGTCAGCTAACATGTGTTTGAGTTCGACATTTTTGTAATCTTTATCCTTAACTTTTTGAACTTCTTCTCTCCATAATATTCCGGCTTCCATTACATTTGATTTTTCGCAAGATGTAACTTTATTTTTTCTTTTTTTAGCTAAATCAAAAGCGACTCTTGCAATTCTATGAATTTCACTCGAAGTATAAGTGTGTGTATTTACTCCTCTTCTTTCGTTATTCTCAATAGGTTCAATACCGCGAGGTTCTCCAAAATAAATACCACCGGTCAATTCTCTAACTATCATTATATCCAATCCAGATACTATTTCTGGCTTTAAAGTAGATGCATCTACTAATTGTTTAAAGCATATTGCTGGTCTTAAATTAGCAAAAAGCTTTAATTCTTTTCTTAATTTTAATAAAGCTCTTTCAGGTCTTTTAGAAAATTCTAAATTATCCCATTTTGGTCCACCACAAGCTCCTAGTATAACTGCATCACATTCTAGAGATTTATAAAAAACTTCGTCAGTTATAGGTACTTTATTAGCATCTATAGATGCTCCACCGACAAGATCCTCGTCCATTTTAAAATCTAAAGATCTATTTTTGTTAAACCAATTGATTATCTTTTTTACCTCAGCAACAACTTCGGGTCCTATGCCATCACCTGGTAACAATAAAATTTTTCTAGCTTTTTTTGTCATCATTTAATATCCAAGGTTTTGAGGATTGTAATTTTTTTTCATATTCATCTATTCTGCTTATTTTTTCCATTGATAGTGCAATATCATCTAAACCTTCTATTAAGCACTTCTTTTTAAATGCATCAACTTCAAATTTTGTAATTTTATTTCCATATTTAATTTCTTGCTTCTCTAAACTAATTTCAATTTCTTCTTTTCTTTTTGAATAGTCTGCTAATTCAATTACAACTTGTTCGTTAATCTTGATCGGCAATATTCCATTTTTAAAACAATTGTTATAAAATATGTCTGCAAAACTTGAGCTAATAACACACTTAATTCCAAAGTCAGATAAAGCCCAAGGAGCATGCTCCCTTGAAGAGCCGCATCCAAAATTTTTTCCTGCTAATAAAATTTTTGATTTATTATACGGTTCTTTATTCAAAACAAATCCACTGTTTATCTTTCCATTTTCATCGTATCGCATCTCATAAAATAAATTTTTTCCAAGACCTGTTCTTTTAATTGTCTTTAAAAATTGCTTTGGAATTATCATATCTGTGTCGATATTTTGTAAAGATAAGTATGATGGTATTGATTTTAAATTAGTAAATTTTTCCATATTATATTTTTCTCACATCAGTTAGGTGTCCTTTGATTGCTGCTGCAATTGCCATACCTGGGCTAACTAAATGAGTTCTACCTCCTCGACCTTGTCTACCTTCAAAATTTCTATTAGATGTTGATGCACATCTCTCTTTTGGTTTAAGTTGGTCAGGGTTCATTCCTAGACACATTGAACAACCTGGCTCTCTCCATTCAAAGCCTGCTTGTTTAAAAATTTTATCTAAACCCTCTTTTTCAGCTTGCTCTTTTACTAATCCAGATCCTGGTACTACCATTGCGCTTACGTTATTAGCAATTTTTTTACCCTTTAAGAGATTTGCTGCTAACCTTAGATCTTCTATTCTTCCATTTGTACAACTTCCTATAAAAATTTTATCAATCTTAATATCTGAGATTTTTGTATTAGCTTTTAATCCCATATATTCAAGAGATCGTTTCATGGCCATTTTTCTATCTTCATTTTTTTCTTTTTCAGGATCCGGCACTACACCAGTTACTGGAGATACGTCTTGGGGAGATGTGCCCCAAGTCACTAATGGTTCAATATCTTTTCCATTAATATTTATCTCTTTATCAAATCTACATTTTTTATCTGAATATAAAGTTTTCCAAAACCCTACTGCCTTTGACCAATTCTCTCCTTTAGGAGACATTGCTTTGCCTTTTAAATAATTAAAAGTTTTTTCATCTGGAGCTATCAAGCCCGCTCGTGCGCCAGCTTCAATAGTCATATTACAAACTGTCATTCTTTCTTCCATACTTAAACTTTTGATAACATCGCCAGTAAATTCTATTACGTAACCAGTTCCTCCGGCAGTTCCTATGGTGCCAATAATTTTCAAGATCACATCTTTTGCTGTTACACCTTTTGGTAAATCACCATTAACATTAATTCTAAAGTTTTTTGATTTTTTTTGAATTAATGTCTGCGTAGCAAGAACATGCTCTACCTCGGATGTTCCAATGCCGAAAGCTAAAGCACCAAATGCTCCGTGGGTTGCTGTATGACTATCACCACATACAATAACTGTTCCTGGTTGTGTAAAACCCTGTTCAGGACCGATTATATGAACAATCCCCTGTCGTTTATCGTTTACATCAAAAAGTTTTACCCCAAATTCCTTACAATTATTTCTTAGTGTTTCTACTTGTATTCGAGATTCTTCGTCATCAATTCCTTTAGATCTATCTGTAGTTGGAACATTGTGATCAGGAACTGCAAGAGTAAACTCTGGCCTTCTTACTTTTCTTTTTTGCAATCTTAAACCTTCAAATGCTTGGGGGCTAGTAACCTCATGTACTAAATGACGGTCAACATAAATTAGAGAAGTTCCATCATCCTGTGCATGTACAAGATGGTTTTCCCATATCTTATCGTATAGAGTTTTAGACATTAAAATTTTATTTTTTTTCGCTGGTTGGCTTCTCAGCTTTAGCTTCGACTTTTGGAATTTCTTTTTTAACTTCCTCAGTTTTTGCTTCTTCTTTCAATGATTCTGTCGGTTTTACTTTTGTTTCCTCTGGTTTAACTGAAACATCAACACCAATTTTTTTTTTAATTTTTTCAGCTATCCTAGCAGATTTTCCTTTTCTATCTCTTAAATAATAAAGTTTAGCTCTTCGAACATCTCCAGATCTAATGACTTTTATTGAATCAACAACTGGACTGTATAAAGCAAAAGTTCTTTCTACACCTTCTCCAAAAGATATTTTTCTTACAGTAAAAGATGAATTAATATCTCTGTTTTTTTTCGCAATACAGACCCCTTCAAAAAATTGAATTCTTTCTCTTTTTCCTTCTACTATTTTAACACCGACTCTAATTGTGTCTCCCGGGGCAAAATTAGTAATTTTTTTACCTGAAACAATCTTTTTTATTGCTGCTTTGTTTATGTCTTCAATGTTTTTCATTTTTTTTACTATGATATTTTTTCCACAAGTCTGGTCTCTGACGACGTGTTATAGCCTCTGATTGAGATAAACGCCAGCCCTTTATTTTATCGTGGTTCCCTGATAATAGTACATCGGGTACACTTTTTTGTTCCCAAATTTGTGGTTTTGTATATTGTGGATACTCTAAAAGTCCATTTTCAAAACTTTCATCCATCATCGAATCCCTATTTCCAATAACACCTGGTAAAAGTCTAATGATACAGTCAATTACAACAAACGCAGCAGACTCACCACCAGATAAAATATAGTCTCCTATGCTTAATTTTTCTATTCCTCTTGTCTCCAAAATTCTTTCATCAACACCCTCAAAATGACCACAAATCAAATTAATTTTTTTTTCTCTAGAAAGTTTTTTTGCTAAATGTTGGTCTAATTTTTTTCCTGCAGGTGATAAGTAATAAATTTTTTCACCTTTTTTAATATTTGTATCAATAGATTTAGCTAAGACGTCTGGTCTCAAAAGCATGCCACTACCTCCACCAAAAGGTTTGTCATCAACGGTCTTATGTTTGTCCTCAGCAGAGTTCCTAATATCTATAACTTTCAATTTCCAGATATTTTTTTCCTTAGCCTTTCCGTACAACCCTTCATTTAAAGGTCCAGGAAAAAAATCAGGATAAAGAGTAAATATTTTGATTTCACACATTAGATACCTTTACTTTTTTTCCTCCTTTTTTGGAGCTTCTTTTTTAGTTTCTTCCTTTTTAGCTTCTTGTTTTGGAGCTTCTTTTTTAGCTTCTTGTTTTGGAGCTTCTTTTTTAGCTTCTTCCTTTTTAGCTTCT
>MDTB01058177.1_pt1 | contig 39264 bp, 39 predicted proteins | sample 811161 | NCBI WGS metagenome assembly MDTB01 (sample SAMN05326650, study PRJNA326480) | marine metagenome | isolation source: seawater | place: Mediterranean Sea | collected 2009 | reverse complement strand
TGGGCCGTGTCTCAGTCCCAGTGTGGCTGATCATCCTCTCAGACCAGCTACAGATCGTTGCCTTGGTAGGCCTTTACCCCACCAACAAGCTAATCTGACTTGGGCTCATCCGATAGCGCAAGGTCCGAAAATCCCCTGCTTTCTCCCTTAAGACGTATGCGGTATTAGCGTGCGTTTCCACACGTTATCCCCCTCTACTGGGTAGATTCCCAAGCGTTACTCACCCGTCCGCCGCTCTAATAACACCGAAGTGCTTTCTCGCTCGACTTGCATGTGTTAGGCCTGCCGCCAGCGTTCAATCTGAGCCATGATCAAACTCTTCAGTTTAATCTTTAACCTCACATTTTAAAGTGAGGGAATGGTTACGCAATACCCTGCTTTACCATTCAAATCTCAGTATCACAAAACTGAACTACCTATTCGTAATGAATCGATGAGTCACTTGCTTGCGAAAATTTTGTGTCCTATCTTCGTTTGCAAGTGCCCACACGCATTGCTTGATTAAATTTTTAAAGAGCAACAGCTTATGCTAAGCTGGGGACGATATTCTATATGTGAGAACGCCTTTGTCAACCTTTGAATCACAAAAACACAAATAACATACTTATTGCCGTAAAAATTCATAGAACAATGCACCTCGACACTGTAATCAATATCCGGCTTTTTGTGAGAAAATGTACGCAGACTTTCTTCCAGATTTCGAAGCGTGCTCACGCAGCTTCTCTATGTAGGTTGAGAGACGAATTACTTTTCTAACACTCACCGTTGTGAAGGTGATGTTGAGACACATACAAAAAACAATTCATCAAGCCGAAACGCAGAGCACTACTCGATAAGTGGCATTTCGTTTGCTAAAACCCATGCCTAAATAGAACTTAGTAACACTCTCGGTGATAGAATATATGAAATTTTTTCTTACCTAAACGAAGTAAAAAGTATCGTCCAAAAAACGCTTTCTCTGGTGAAAACGTCTCTGCACCTCGCATATTATCTTTCAGTGATTTTACAGCCCCATTTATAAAAAGTGATCCTCTGCAAAGCGCATCTTTCACCTCTTTACCAGATTTAACCACACCGACTTTCACCAACAATTTTGTGAGAGGCAACGTAGAAAAATCGTCCGGAATAGCAGTAGCCACCCCATCTTTTTCCAACTGCACAAAATCATGCTCTCTCAGATCTGCCGCATTTCCGCTAAACAAACAACTAGTGATGCGCTTCGCTACAGATAATCCATCTTCGCCATGGACAAGGCGCGTAACTTCACTCGCCAAGACGCTCTGAGCAAATGGCTTATCCTCAGACAAATTATCAGATGCTTCTATCTCAGCAATCCGGTCAAGAGTCATAAAAGTAAAAAATTTGAGAAAACGATAAACATCTAAATCGGAAACACTAAGCCAATATTGATAAAAACTGTAAGGGGAGGTTTTATTTGGATCTAACCAAATTGTTCCTTTCTCAGTTTTTCCAAATTTAGTGCCATCCGTTTTTGTTATCAGCGGCAAGGTTAAACCGAAACATCTTGCATTAGATTGTCTTCGACTCAATTCGATACCACTAACAATGTTACCCCATTGATCACTACCACCTATTTGCACAGTACATGCATGTCTCCTATATAACTCTGAAAAATCTAACCCTTGAAGTAAAGCATAAGAAAATTCAGTAAAAGAAATTCCCGATCCTTTTCTTGCAAGACGTTTTTTGACCGACTCACGAGACAACATTGTGTTTACAGAGAAATGCTTACCTACCTCACGTAAAAACGTTATCACAGAAAGTTCAGACGTCCAAGCGAGGTTGTCTACAATAATTGCAGAATTCTTATTAACGGTATCGAAATTCAAAAATCTCCGAAGTTGCTCTTTTAGCTTTTCAACCCAATCAGCAACTAAATCGGGGCTATTTAGTTGACGCTCTTCCGTTTTGAAGCTAGGGTCACCGATTAACCCTGTACAACCGCCAACTAAAATTATCGGCCGGTGACCCGCAAGTTGGAATCGTCTTAACATCAACAGCGGTATTAAGCTTCCAATGTGTAAACTGTCCGCTGTGGGATCAAATCCACAATATATAACTCTACAAGCATCGAGATGAATTTCAAGTTCCTCATTCGCCGTCTTTTGCTCGATTAAGCCACGTGCATTCAGTTGACCCAAAAACTCTTTGCCTGTCATCTTCATCTAAATTCAACACTTTTCACTTTGCCGTGGGGAGTATAACCTAAACACAGGGAATACAAATACACCACGTCTAACAACGCCATTTATCAACAAAATATTCCTTAAAAAATTATTTGGAATATCTCGCAAGAGATTGGCATACATAGATTTATTCAGATAGAATCAAACAAATAACGATAATTTCCTTCGACAAATGGCTTTTACTAGTAAATTTAGACTATCAACCGAAACCTTACAACGTGTGCTATTGGTTATCCGCGATTTTCCTCAACCACATCTTGTCGCGGCGAGCCTCATCGTTATGTGTACATTGTCGTTAACATTCTTGTCAGTAGGAAAAAATAATGAAAAACGTCAAATAGTTGAATCGATAGAGCTACAGTTCGCACCACTAGTTGTTCCTGAAATCCAGGTTTTAAAGAACCGACGACCGCTGTCAACCAATTCTTCGGTACGATGGCACTCGATCAATGTTCGAGTAGGCGATAATTTATCGACTTTGTTTGATCGAGAGGGCATTCCAACTAACGAAATATACAACTTGACCGCGTCTCCCGGAGGAAACATTCTAGGTAATCTGTATCCTGGAGAAAAATTTAGGATCGGAGTGAATAATAAAAATCAAATTGTTGAACTCGAGTATATCAAATCCCCGCTAATGAGATATATCTATGCTTATAAAGAGGGAAGTTACCAAACCGAAAAAAGAGAACGAAAGGCCGAAGTGCTTCTCGGATTCCGAAAAGGCGTCATTATCGACTCGCTTTATAACTCCGCAAAAAAGGTCCAACTACCTGATAACATTATTATGGAAATGGCTAATATTTTTGGCTGGGATATCGACTTCGTTTTTGATATTCGAGAGGGCGATAAATTTTCACTTCTTTTTGAGGAACGCTATTTAGATGGTGAAAAGCTTGATGCGGGTGACATTATTGCAGCGTCGTTCACTAACCGTGGAAAAACCTACCGAGCAATTCGCTACCAACACAGTGATGGGTCAACATTATATTACTCTCCCGAGGGATTAAGCATGCGAAAAACATTTTTACGCACACCCTTGGACATCTTTAGAATTACTTCCGGATTTAATCTGAAGAGAAAACACCCAATTCATAAGAAGATAAAGGCACATCGTGGTGTGGACTATGCGGCGCCTCGAGGAACGCCTGTCTATGCTGTCGGAAAAGGTAAAGTATCTGTATCAGGTTTTAGTAAGGCCAACGGAAATTATGTTTTTTTGCAGCATGGCCAAACGTATATGACAAAATATTTACATCTACATGAAAGAAAAGTTAAGACGGGACAAACGGTTTCACAGCGCATGTTGATAGGAACTGTTGGCTCTACGGGCTACTCAACTGGTCCGCATCTTCACTATGAGTTTTTGGTGAATGGCGTACATAAAAATCCGAGAACAGTGGAATTACCCAAGGCAGATCCAATCAATGCAGAAGAGCGAGAAAGGTTTGAACTAACAACTAAACCGCTTCTTGTGCGACTAGCGATTTACGAACAAGCATCGCAATATTCTGTAGCTGATCCATTAGATGCAGCTGATGCTAATTGATCGGATCTATCTATGAGTGAATCTAAACACTATATCGGCCTTATGTCTGGCACCAGCATGGACAGCATCGATGCTGTAGCAATAAATTTCAAAAAGGAGAGAATGGAGTGTTTGGGTAGTCATAAGCATGAAATACCTCAGAGCATCAAAGAACAGCTCGCCCAACTGTGTCAATTAAATGAATCAAGCATGGCAGTATATGGCGCAACCGATATTCAAATGGGCATTCTTTTTGCGGAAGCTGTGAAATCTCTGATGTCGGCACTTCGGTTAACTCCTGAAAATATAATGGCAATCGGCTCTCATGGCCAGACCATAAGACACTCTCCGCCTGGAGGACCAAACATACCCTTCTCGATACAGATTGGTGATCCAAATATTATAGCCGCTCGGACAAATTGTCCCGTTGTGGCAGATTTCCGAAGAGCTGATATGGCTCTCGGGGGGCAAGGAGCTCCCCTTACACCAGCCTTCCACCAAGTTTTTTTTTCCCATCCCTCACTAGTCAGGCTTATCTTAAATATTGGCGGTATTGCTAACATTACCGTCCTCTCACCGGATAGATTATGCATGGGATTCGACACTGGACCCGGAAATGTCCTTCTGGACGGTTGGTGTCAACGTCACAGAGGAAATCCATTTGATGAAAATGGAAACTGGGGAGCTGGAGGAACGATTTGTGAAACGTTATTGCATCAACTTAAGGGGCACCCATACTTAAGACAAAGTTCTCCTAAAAGCACAGGCCGCGAGTTATTTAATCTAAAATGGCTAGAGCAACAATTAAAAGAACATCAAAATCATATCGAATTTTTAGCTCCTCAAGACGTTCAAGCCACGTTATGCAAGTTTACTGCCGATACTATTTCTGACTGCATAAAAAGTTTGAAATGCCCAGTAGATGAAATATTCGTCTGCGGGGGAGGCGCTCACAACCGTGCTCTTATGAAAACTTTAAGACAGAAACTAGATGGTTTGAATCTTCGAACAACAAAGAGCTTGGGCGTCCACCCTGATAACGTGGAAGCCGCTGCGTTCGCTTGGCTCGCAATGCGCCGAATAAATGGATTATCTGGCAATTTGCCGAGCGTCACGGGAGCAAGACATTCAACAATTTTAGGTGGGGTCTTTCTTCCATCATTACACGAAGCAAAAGCCTACTCACGTTAAAACAAGGACGAATAAACTACACAAACGTTAGATTGAGAACGAAGAGCCACAACCACAAGTTGTTTGAGCATTAGGGTTTGCGACAATAAACCTAGAGCCCATCAAACCCTGCTCGTAATCAACTGTCGATCCGACTAAATAAGGTAAACTCATCGAATCAATCAGCACATCCACGCCATGACGACTAATTAGTGTGTCGTCTTCGACAGCCGCTCCGTCAAAGGAAAAACCATATTGCAAACCTGAGCACCCTCCGCCGGTAACAAAGATTCGTAATTTTAAACTATCGTCGCACTCTTCTACCTTTAAAGATCTTAGCTTTTCAATAGCATTTGGAGCGATTTCCAATAGGCTTGGCATAAAAACCTTCACATCTGACATATAAAAAATCACATCCTCTCAACGCAAGTGAATTTTAAACAACCGCGTATCAGTTTCCTAACCATCCGCAACGCTGTTGTCTTTTGGGAAAGTGCTCACATTGCTGATAGTCTGCTCCAATACAAAATTTCCCATTACCTCTGCTCCCTTTTCAACTTCAATCAAAGAGTAATGAATGTTTCCCTCTATCACTGCCTTCGACGCCAACTTTACCAAATTGCTAGCATGTATATTTCCTCGGACATGTCCGTTGATAATTACATCTCCTACCCATATTTCTCCCTCTAGTAAACCCCCGTTTAAAATGCGAACGCGAGCGCCTTTCTCCTCAGAGCGAATGTTGCCTATCACTGTACCCTCTATTTCGAGGCACCCCGAAAAATGAAGATCTCCCTCCACACGCGCTCCGGGTGCTATCAGGGTTGTCGCTCCATTTAGCGCGGCGCTTTCTTTATTACCAAACATAACTCAATCCCCATATTGCCATTCATGCTTAAATTCTAAAATCGATTCTTTCTCCCAAGTATACCGCAAACTTATATCCACGGTATCAGGCTTGAACCCATCCGGCAATTCCATAACACCTTGCTGTATCGAAAAATACTTAAATTCAATTTTTATGGGCCATTCTTCAATCTGCTGATCTAAATCCGTGACCCTGTAAGTAGTCCCATTTCCATTTTTTTTACCCCTCACATTAACATCAGCAAATAAACTTAGTCGCTTCATTTCGTCTTGTTTTTGCCGCACTACCCAGCGATATTTTACTCTATCATCATCTAAGAGAGTAAGACTAAAATCGCCAATGGACACTCCACTCGGACTATCATTATCCTGTAATAAATCTCGATATAACTTCAGATCTTCATTTCTCGAATATATTTGTCGCTGTAGAATCACCATCTGCTGACGAGCGCTTTCCAAAGCCACATTGTCAACCTCAGAACTTAATTTCATAAGACTGAGTTGTTCCTTATAGTTCATTAAGTCGATCTGCAAAATTTTATACCGTTCGTCTAAATCCAACTTTTGAGACATTATCTGTGCGGCCTCATGACCTCCCCAGTGACGCCCTAACGCGAAAAAAAAGATTATCGATAAAAAAGCTATCAAGCCCAGAAAAATCTTCCGCTTCGGCCTGTATTTGACTACGACAGATTTGTATTCTTGCATTACGGGACACAGGCTATGCTAGTGAGACCAGAAGTTTCTGGCAAATCAAACATCAAATTCATACACTGAATTGCTTGTCCTGACGCACCTTTTATTAGGTTATCTATCACTACAAGTATAATCGCTTTTCTGCCTCCTAACGGTCTATGGAGGCCAATTTGACAAAAATTTGACCCTCTCACATTTCGGGTCTGTGGGTGATCTCCAAGTGGAAGTATAGACACGAAAGGTTTATCGACAAACGCCGTTGTGTAAAGATCATGTAGTTTCAAGTCTAAGTCTGTCAAATTAACAAAGATTGTCGCATGAATGCCACGATTGATGGGCAGCAAGTGTGGAACAAATGTGACTCCGACTGAACGCCCCGAGATATCTTTCAAGGCCTGAACTACTTCTGGAAAATGTCGGTGTCCATCCGCCGCATAAGCCTTATAGTTATCCCCAACTTCTGTATAAATATTAGCGAGGCTTGCTGCACGTCCCGCTCCACTTACCCCAGAAGAAGCATTAACAATAATATCTCTTGTATCCAAATATTGACAGCGTAGCAACGGCAAAAGCCCTAATTGAATACTTGTAGGATAACAACCAGGACACGCAATTAAATCAGCCTCTCGAATCCGTTCATCATTAAATTCGGGCAACCCGTAAACTGCTCTAGGGATAAGCTCTGGAGCTCTATGCTCAAGTCCATACCACCTCTCCCAAACGGCGATGTCCCGAATACGAAAATCGGCTGAGAGATCGATGACCTTGACACCTGAGTTCAATAATTTTGGAGCTAGTGTCTGAGACACTCCGTGAGGCGTCGTGAAAAAGACAACATCACATTGTTGTAGTTGACTTAAGTCAAGAGCAGAGAAACAAATATCTAAAATCCCAGATAAATTCGGATAGACTCCATCTATTTTTACATCAGCATAGCTTCGTGAGGTAGCGACTACTACCTTCACATCAGGATGGGATGCCAACAATCTCAAGAGCTCAGCACCCGTATATCCTGACCCTCCAACGATACCTACATTAATCAAACTAAATCTCCTCTTTAAATATTAAAATTCGATTTCTGACGTTATGATATCTCATCAGCTGTCTTGTTGTTTTGACATTAATCACATAGGTATTAGCAACAAGCTTTTTATCCTAGAGAACCACTAAAATGTATGATTGGGCCAAAGCTTTTCACATAATATCAATGACCACTTGGTTCGCTGCACTCTTCTATCTCCCTCGATTGTTTGTTTATCACGCAACAGCGCGGGATAAGATAAGTATTGAACGCTTTAAAATAATGCAATCTAGACTCTATCATGGCATAGCAAATCCCTCCATGTTAGCAACAATGTTGTTCGGTTTATGGTTATTCTCGATGTCACCAACGTATTATTTAAGTCAAGTTTGGTTTAACACCAAACTGCTGGTAGTTGCTTTAGCAGTGATTTACCATTTTGTTTGCTTGAGATACATGCTTATTTTGAAAGCAGATGCTAATCTGAAGTCTCATATATACTTTAGAATATTCAACGAGATTCCGGTGGTCTTTCTTGTCTCAATAGTTGTCTTGGTGGTCGTGAGGCCTTTTCAATAGTGAGGTTAACCCAAGGTCTTTCATTATGATCAATTGTGTTCAAGAATCATTTGATGATAAAAATCTAAGGTATCGTTGATAACGTACACCGATTGCTTGGCGTTGAGACTTGTGCCCTCATTGACTTAAACTAACCTCACTGCTAAACCTTTTATTATGATTAAGAAAAAAAACCGATCACAAAAACTCTTTGAAGATGCAAAAAAACATATCCCAGGTGGCGTAAATTCACCGGTAAGAGCGTTCAAGGCGGTTGGCGGAACACCTGTGTTCTTTCATAGCGCTAAAGGCGCATATATATATGATGAAGACGGGAGACGATTTATCGATTTCGTTCTGTCCTGGGGCCCTATGATTCTTGGTCATGGTAATCCTATTGTACTTGATGCCATCAGGACGCAGCTTGAGCGAGCAACGACATTCGGCGCCCCTACAGCATTAGAAATAAACCTAGCAGAGTATATTTGTGGTCTTCTGCCCGGCATAGATATGATAAGAATGGTTAATTCCGGCACAGAAGCGACTATGAGCGCAGTTCGTTTAGCTCGAGGATTTACCGGGCGTGACAAGATTATTAAGTTTGAGGGTTGCTACCACGGACACTCGGATTCTTTGCTCGTAAAGGCAGGATCTGGTGCACTAACACTGGGTATTCCTAGCTCACCCGGTGTGCCAAAGTGTATAGCTAATCAAACTATCACGCTCACATATAATGACATTAATCAAGTTCAACAAGTAATGGAGCAAATTGGATCGGAAGTTGCGGCTATTATTGTTGAACCCGTGGTAGGCAATATGAATTGTGTACCTCCAATCCGCGGTTTTCTGAGTGCATTACGAGAATGCTGCAGCTCAACAGGTGCACTTTTAATATTTGATGAGGTGATGACCGGTTTCCGAATAAACCCTATCGGCGCAATTGGAGAGTACGGGATACAACCAGATATTATTTGTCTTGGTAAAGTAATAGGAGGTGGATTACCCGTAGGCGCGTTTGGAGGGAGTAGAAAAATAATGGAGCAAATCGCACCTGTCGGCCCAATCTATCAAGCAGGTACTCTTGCTGGGAATCCGGTGGCCATGGCTTCTGGTTTAGCGACTCTCAAACTGATATCAGAACCTAATTTCTTCAAACCGGTGTCTACTCTTACAACAAGACTTGTGAAAGGTATCGTAGATCGCGCGCGAGACGCGAAGGTCCCGATGACTAGCAATCATGTCGGGACTATGTGGGGTATCTTTTTTTCACATGAAAGAGAGATAACCAACTACAAGCAAGTGATGCGCTGTGACACAAAGCGCTTTGCTAAATTTTTTCATGGTATGCTTGCAGAAGGCATTTACCTTGCGCCTGCATCCTTTGAAGCTGGGTTTATGTCTTCTGCCCACAGTGTGCAAGACATAGAATTCACACTGGACGCTGCAGAGAGGGTATTAAACAAACTTTAAGTCGTCAGGTTATTACAGCCAACGCCCAAAAAAAGATTTCTAAGTCACCTATCTGCTTGTTGAAACTCTAAAAATCGTACTTGGAACACAACAACAGAATACAAAGGACACGACAATTCATGAGAAAATCACTCTATCGCGGTTCCTTTCCGTCCACAAGAATGAGAAGACTTCGCTCTTCTTCTTCTATTCGGCACTTAGTCGCGGAAACCAAAATTGATACAAGAGATCTGATTTTGCCGCTTTTCGTAACTGAAGGGTTTAATCAAAGTCAACCCATAGAATCTATGCCCGGTGTAAATAGACTGTCAATTGATCGCGTACTGGAGGAGGTGGTGGAAGCAGAATCGTTTGGTATCTCAGCAATTGCTCTATTTCCAATGATTGAAAGATCAATAAAAACTCCTACGGCAGGGGAGTCACATAATGAAAATGGACTCATTCAGACCGCGATTCGCCAGCTGAAAGCTAACACACCGAATGTCCTAATCATTGCAGATGTCGCTCTGGATCCATATACTTCCCATGGTCATGACGGTATCTTAGATCAACGCAGCGGTTACGTACTAAACGATGCCACAAACGAAATCTTGGTAAAACAAGCTCTTTCGCTCGCCCACGCAGGTGCAGATATTGTTGCGCCGTCAGATATGATGGATGGCCGAGTTGGAATCATTCGAGAAAAATTAGAAAAAGAAGGATTAATAAATACTAAAATAATGGCCTATGCAGCCAAGTATGCCTCTGCTTACTATGGTCCCTTTAGAGATGCGATTGGCTCCGCACCAAGTCTCAAAAAAATTGACAAGAACAACTATCAAATGGATTATAGAAATGTAAAAGAAGCGCTTTACGAATGCTCTCTAGATCTATCAGAAGGCGCGGATATGCTGCTCATTAAACCGGGAATGCCGTATCTTGATGTGCTGAAAAGTGTTGTAGATGAATTCGCAGTACCTACTTTCGCTTTTCAAGTTAGCGGCGAATACGCAATGCATTGTGCTGCTTTTGACAAAAATTGGTTGTCAAGAGAACAAATTATCTTGGAATCGCTCACATCATTTAAGCGTGCCGGAGCGGCTGGAATTCTGACTTATTTTGCGAAAGACGCCGCTCATTTATTATCGAAATCCGCATAAATTGATTTCTATGGTAAACATTTAGCTCCAGTAAAACCAGAAACCGACGCGCTGCAACCCTATTTTGTCAAATAAAAGTATTGAGACAAAATTATTAGCCAACCACTTTAATAGGGCTCTCCAGATGGACAATTGCGTCCAACTCTTGCTCAATATACTACCCTCTTTGAAAGGTAGCATATTAATAGTGGCAGATGAAAATTGGCAACACGTAAATTGGCACTCCATCAAGATACCTGAGCAAAGCCATATTCGAGTTTTCAGTAACCGACTCGATATAGCATATAAGGTAAGTGCCTCAGGAATTGAATGTCTATTTTGCGACTTTGATTTTTCGCAATTACCAGAAATCAGCCTCGACCACATAATTTTTCGCGTTTCAAAAGAAAAAGCAATAACAAAACACACTATAAATAACGCACAACGGTTGCTTAAAAGAGGTGCGTCCTTGCTACTTGCCGGCAAAAAGAAAGATGGGATTAAAACCTATGTAAAGTTCTCCCAAGAGCTGCTCTCGAGCACGTCGAAAGTTCAAAAATTCGGTATTAACTATTTTGCATCAATCGTTTGCAGAGGCATCGTTAAAAACGAAGCTCAAACAGACAATTACTCTCATATGAGAAAGATAAAGTACGGAGAGGATAGTCTATTTTTTAGTAAACCAGGAATTTTTGGGTGGAATAAAATTGATCGAGGAAGCAAGTTTTTGTCTGATAACTTAGAAACTTTTTTTGAAACTTATGACTTTTTGCCGCGGACACTTCTCGATCTTGGGTGCGGTTATGGCTACTTAGCATGCGAATCGAGGCGATTCAATTTTTTAAACATTTTCGCAACCGATAATAATGCCGCAGCAATCGCTGCATGTAGACTTAACTTTAACCACTATGGCCTAAATGCGGCTAATGTATTGGCAACAGACGCAGGACAAAAAATAGTAGGGAATTTCGATGTTATTCTATGTAATCCGCCGATTCATGCAGGCTTTCGAGTCGACTCAGCACTAATTCTAAAGTTTTTAAGTAGCACTCAGCATCTTATAACAAAAACTGGAAAAGCACTTTTTGTAGTTGATGTTTGCACTCCCCTTGAGCTTCTCGCGAAGAATAATTTTTCGCGCATTCATATACTAAATAAAAATAATCGATTCAAATTAATATCACTGAGTCATTGAAAAGAAAAGAGTAAGTGGTTACTAAAATTGGTTATTGTATAAAAAGCAACAACTTAAGTTCCACCTAACTTGACACATATCTGATCAAGTTTTAAAACGCTCTCCCATTGATTCCGAAGTGAAGAAATTTCTCCCGCAAAACAGGCACAAAATCCAAACTAAACAACCCAAGGTTACGACCTAACCTTAAAATTAAATTCTTGGATGAGAATAATGGTTGAAGATTGCCCGTAAACGTTGCAATAAGTTGCTGCTCATGTAATCGATCTTTTCGGTACTGATCAAGCAAAGAGACAGATCCAAAGTCTCTGTTGGCATTAGATGCAAAAGCTACCGCTTCAGCTAGTTTCGCGGCGTCTCTTAAGGACAAATTCAAACCTTGACCGGCCACAGGATGTAAATTATGTGCGACATTCCCCAACAATACAGACCGCGCGCGAATCATTTCTTCTGAAAAACTAGTTGTTATCAAAAAGCTAGCCCGTGCGCTAACGTCTGTAAATATACCATTTCGATAACCAAACTGCGCTTGTAACTCATCTAAAAATGAAACATCTGTTGCTTTTTCAAGTCGCAATGCACACTCTGATGACCGCGTCCAAACAAGAGAGGCTTTAGATTGACCCATACTTGTTAAAAGTGGCAACATCGCCAATACTCCCGATTGTGTAAAACGCTCATAAGCAATTCCCCTATGTTTCCTGTCAAGGGTAACATTTGCAATTATCGCTTTCTGGCCTGTGGCTTTTGACTTAATACAAAAACCAAGTTTTGAAGCTGTTTTAGAATATGCGCCATCAGATATCACCAATAGTTTAGCGGTAATATCTTTCTCAGTGTTGCTGGTAAAAAGTCTAACTCGATCCTTCTCAATTGATGCATCTATGATCTCTGTGGAGTACCAAATTTGAATATCCGATTGAGATAAATTTTTTCTTAGTGTACCCCTTAGATATCTACTCTCAACAACATATCCTAACGGATCATTATCATTAGGAGACCGATTTAAACGCGCAATCCCAGGATGTCCTTTATCGCTTACATGGATAGATTCAATTGGTGCCGCAGACTTTTCCAAGGTAGTCCAAAGACCCGCGGTCTGCATTATTTTTTTACTGTCACTGGATAGTGCAATGCCTCTGATGTCCGAATCAGATACAGCTATTTTGTCAGATGAGATAAGTTTAGTTGACTCTATTACTAAGATACTTAAATCTGGCTCCTTTTTTTTTAAAATAAGGGCAAAGCTTACACCCACAAGGCCAGCACCAACAATCACTACGTCAAAAGCGATATCTCGTCCCATTAAACCACACCAGACATTATGATCTTATCATCAGCTTCTCTATTTCAACACGGCGCTTAGGGACACTGTCAGTCAAGCACTCACATCCGTTTCGCGTCAAAACCACATTGTCTTCGATGCGCACACCAATACCCCTCCATTTTTCTGCCACACTCAAGTTATCTGGGGAGATGTATATTCCTGGCTCAACAGTTACTACCATTCCCGCCTCATAATCGCGCCAAATCTGGTCGAGTCTATAATCTCCGACATCATGCACATCCATCCCTAACCAGTGGCCAGATTGGTGCATATAAAAATCACGATAAGAACCAATTTCAATTAAATCACTAACATCTCCTGAGAGAATCCCCAAATCGACTAAACCCTGTGTTATCGTTTTAATGGTCACATCATTCGCTGTGTTGTATGGTTTGCCGGGCGCTAATGACTTTATGGCCTCAGTTTGAGCCTCCAAAACAATGTCGTATATTGATGCTTGAGATTCGGTAAACCGTCCATTAACGGGAAATGTTCTGGTAATATCAGCGCAATAATTACGATATTCACAACCAGCATCAACAAGAACCAAATCCCCATCTAACAATAAATCTTGATTTTTTATGTAATGTAGGACGCAAGCATTCTTTCCACCACCGACAATCGTCGTGTAAGCAGGAGACGTCGCTCCCTGATAAAGAAATTCATGCTCAATTTCAGCCTGCAGTTGGTACTCATACATGCCTGGCCTAGCGACCCGCATAGCACGCCTATGCGCACTTGCTGAAATAGATGAGGCATTCTTCATCAGTTTCAACTCGATAGAAGTTTTGATAAGCCGCATCTCATTAACAAAGTGGTCAATATCTATAAATTCGCCCGGTGGCATCGCTCCTTTACGCCTTCGCGCCCTAATATCATTTACCCACCCCATTAATCGATTATCAAATTCAGTATCTTTACCAATTCCATAATATACTCGATCGCGACCCTCTAACATTCCCGGTAGAATGTCGTCGATATCGGTAATCGGAAATGCATCATCTGCTTCAAAATAATGGCAAGCACCCTCAGGTCCGTGTAGTGAGCCGTCCCAAATTTCGCGCGATCGGTCCTTTTCCTGACAAAATAAAATGAATTGACCTTGTTTTCTATCGGGTATGAGCACCAAAACGGATTGAGGTTCAGGAAAACCACTCAAATAACTAAATGTAGTATCCTGTTTGTAAGCGTAAAAGGTATCCTTTGAGCGCACCCGCTTAGGGCCACTAGCAACAATTGCAATGCTTCTTGGCTCCATCATATTAATGAGGCCTGACCGTCGACTTGCGTACTCTTTTTTCGTAATCACACTATACTCAATACTTCCACACAAAAATTGTCATGACCAATGCTCTCAACCGCTCTGATGTAAGTCAGAGTAAATAACTTGAACCAAGATTCGAACGTGTTCAAGAAGGTGCGTAAAGTCACCGTCACCGTCGACCTCTGTATGCAACGAGACATTTGCGACCTCTACAAGGTGTTTCAAAGCTTCAACTGTGTCTTCAGTCGTCTCAAATTGACTGTCCCAAATCTCAGTAAGTCCGGATAAGAATTGCGTGCACCAATTTGCTAACTCTTTTAACTTAGCATTTAGAGGCTCATGATCGCTAGGTAAAAGAGGATGGAAACCGTAATTAATGTCTCTCAAATTATTATTCACAATATCCTGATATCCGTAAAGACGATCTCTTAAGATATCTCTTTGCTCTGAAGATAAAAGCAGCCACTTTTCTAACTTCCTAAAAACTTGCGACTCATCGATGCCCCTCCTAATCAGTAGCCCACATACAAAACCATGGAACATGCTTGGCGTCACATCTACATTCAAATCGAGGAATAGCGTTTGAAGACTGTCAAAGGTTACTATGTCAATTGAATATGCCATGCTGAGGATGATATCACTCAGGGATTTTCATAGTACAATAGTTTATCACAAGCAAATAATTGACCATAATGACCGCAATGAATATAGTGAAGATAAACGTAAAAAGTTTCGGATAATTGGGCCGTGTAATGAACAAACTTGAAAATTTTGAAGAAAAGTTAGATAGATTAATAGAATTATGTCAGCAACTTAAAGCTGAAAATAAGTCATTACGTGAACGCGAAGCAGGTCTAGTGGGAGAAAGGGGACAGCTCTTAGAAAAAAACGAATTAGCTAGACAAAAGATACAAACGATGATCAATCGCCTAAAAAATATGAGTGCCGAGCAGTAATGGAAAATATTTCGTTAAAGGTAAGAATTTTGGACAAAGACTATCAGGTTAACTGTCTTCCGAAGGAGCGTGAGGCTTTGGAAGCTTCGGCCAAATTATTGAATCAAAAAATGGAAGAGATTCGAAATCGGTCCAACATAATTGGGCTAGAGCGGATAGCTGTAATGGCTGCGCTTAATTTAAGTCACGATTTAATAAGAACTCGGGACTCTGCCGAACAAAATGCCGAAGCATCGCAACGACTAGCATCGGTTGATAGTAAGCTCGAATCGATACTTTTTGAATTTGATGCCTCAACGTAGATGTTTTTTTAAAAGCTCTGATATAATAGTAATCCTGGGGTGTGCGCCAGCCGAGAAGTCCCTGAGCCGATAATTTTGCTATGGCTTCTCTTTGTCAAAGCTGTTGAGCAATTCCGTGCGTCGGAAAGCCTGATGCGATGCGAGGGTCGCCGACTTGAACCTTTCGGTTCAAGGCCACGTCGGCAGCGGCACTCTGGGTCTTGAAACGAGGAATAATTTTTTGACGCTAATAAGCAGGCGCAAAAATTTACGGGCCAGACGAAGAAATCTGTCTCCCAAATGCCAGGCTGTTGCCGCCTCAGATGTTGCAAAAATTCTCTCAGAACAACCAATTTTTCAAAAGTCTCACCGTATTGCGGCATATTTCGCTCACGACGGCGAGGTTGATTTACAAGTTCTCATAAAACAAAAAGCGAACCGTCACAAACAATGGTTTATGCCAGTTTTAAAGGTCAATAAAAAGTCTCTTGGATTTAGTCGCTACGACAAAAATAGTTGTTTATATTTAAATAAATATGGCATCTCAGAACCTATTAACCCCGCAAACCAAATTTTAGAAGCTGTCAATTTGGATCTAATTCTCTTGCCGCTTGTAGGATTTGATCGCCAAGGCAATCGCCTTGGAATGGGAGGCGGTTATTATGACAGAGCCCTAGCAAACTGCTCGTTAAAAAGCGATCATGGGCCGAAACTTCTTGGAATAGCCCATAGTTGTCAGGAATGTCAACATATTGCCGGTAAACCTTGGGATATACGTCTACATATGGTGATCACAGGATCGGAAGTTATATGCGTAAAACAAAAATAATATGTACCATTGGGCCTGCCTCTCACTCCTTTGAAATGCTGAAGGAATTAGCCAAAGCAGGAATGAATATTGTGAGGCTTAACATGTCTCACGGTACCCACGACTCACATGCAGAGGTGATAAAATCAATTCATAAACTAAACACATCCCTAGAACAACCAATCGCAGTAATGCTCGATACTCAAGGCCCCGAAATCCGAACAGGAAACCGCACTAATGACCTCCATCTCAAAATGGGTGATCTTGTATCTATTGTGGTACGCGGCAGTGAAGACGTTGAGTCGACATCTATCCTTGTTAACTATGAAGATTTAGTTAAAGATATGGACACGGGGGACATTATTACCGTTGACAACGGATTAATAAATCTAAAAGTTCTGAGTAAAGAGACGAAATCCATGCGTTGTAGGGTCATCGACGGCGGACTACTTAAGAGCAAACGTCATGTAAATCTTCCGGGAATTCGCGTCAATCTCCCCGCAATTACTGACAAAGATCGACGTGATATCGAATTTGCCATAACTCAGAATGTCGATTTTATAGCATTATCATTTGTTCGAAAGGCGAGCGATGTCACGGAGCTTCGATCACTTTTAGGTAGTAAGTCAAAAGATATAAAAGTTATAGCAAAACTCGAGGATCAAGAAGGAATTACGAATATGGTGGAAATCGCCGAAAATGCGGACGGCATTATGGTTGCAAGAGGTGATTTGGGAGCAGAAATCAGGCTTGAAGTGCTTCCTCGAATTCAACGCCGAATTATCCGCACCTGTGCAGAAATGGGAAAACGTGTGATTGTAGCGACGCATATGCTTGAATCAATGATTGAAAACCCTATTCCCACGAGAGCCGAAGTAACTGATGTGGCAAATGCAGTATACGAGGAGGTAGACGCCATTATGCTATCTGGAGAAACAACTGTCGGTAAATTTCCTATTCGTTGTGTAGAAATTCTAAATAAAATTGCGTGCTCTACAGAAAGTAGCCGGGGGCTCTGTTTTACAGATAAACTGATCCTTCAGAACGAAAAACAACACATAGCATATGCGGCTGTGCAACTAGCGGAATCAATTCAAGCAGCAGCAATTCTTGTTCCAACTCGTCTGGGACGAATGGCAAATTGGGTTACTAACTGTCATCCGCAAGAACCGATAATTTGTGCGTTTACCAATAATAATCGAATCGCTCATCAACTAGTGTTAAATCGAAATGTACTTAGTTACTTAATCGATTTCGACAAAAATCCTGAGGTAACACTTGCTAAAGCCGCGCAAATAATGCTCTCAAGCGGCATATTTTCTTTAAATCAGAGGATCGTTGTTATTTCTGATACATTAGCTGGCAAAGGAATTGAAGCCATACAAATAAGAAAAGTTGGTGATTTGGTGTAAATTAAGGGTGATTGAACGTAAAGTTGTTTCAGTCTAAATTACCTAAAAACAATCTGTAACAATTATTGTGTGTTTCGACAACATATCGATATTGCAAACTATCGAGGAATACTCTAACTTCTTCTCGTTGATTATCCAATGCCTGAAAACCTACCAACACCCTGCCAAAAGCAGAGCCATGATTCCTGTAATGAAACAATGAAATATTCCAACGATCGCCTAATATATTCAAGAAGTTGATTAATGCCCCCGGGCGCTCGGGAAAGTCAAATCGATACACTTGCTCTTCGGATACCTTTGGCGCTCTTCCACCGACCATGTGTCTTATATGTAGCTTAGCCATCTCATTATCGGTCATGTCTTCGACACAATAATTTTGTAATGACAAATCCTGAATGAGCTCAAGGCGGTCAACATCGCCTGTGACCTGTACCCCAACAAAAATTTGCGCCGCTTTACTGCTGCCGTACCGATAATTAAACTCAGTGACGTTCCGCGATTTTAATGATTGACAGAAATTTTTGAAACTTCCAGGTTCCTCATTAATCGTTACCGCAAGGATTGCTTCCCTTTTCTCGCCTGTTTGTGTCCTTTCAGAAATGTATCGGAGGCGATCGAAATCAATATTCGCTCCACACTGCACCGCGAGCAAAGTTTCATCCAAAACACCTTTTTCTAATATATATTTTTTAAGTCCTGCTAGGCCGAGCGCTCCCGAGGGCTCGCAGATAGCGCGAGTATCATTAAAAGTGTCTTTTATTGCCGCGCAGATCTCATCAGTTGTCACAGCGATCACCTCATGGACAAGGTCTTTAAGTATATCCCAAGTGTAGTTACCAATTTCAGCTACAGCAGTACCGTCAGCAAAAATGCCTACCTCTGGTAGGCGGACAGGCCTGCCCGCCTCCATGGCAGCTGCTAGACAGGCAGCATCATCAGACTCAACTGCAATGATTTTGGTTTCTGGTCTCATCGCCGACAAATATGCTGCTATCCCAGCGCATAAGCCGCCCCCACCAACTGCAATAAAAATCGCATCTAAAGGCTGAGCTATCTGTCTATGTATCTCCATCCCAATGGTGCCTTGTCCTACAATAACATCGCGATCGTTGAAAGGATGGACAAACACAAATTTCTCTTTTTTTGCGATCTGATCTGCATGTGCTGCTGCAGAATTATAATCATCTCCAAAAAGAACAACCTCCGCTCCATAAGCTTGCACTGCATCCACCTTGATTCGTGGAGTAGTAACTGGCATGACTATGGTTGCATGAATCTTCAATTTTTTAGCTGAAATAGCAACGCCTTGAGCATGGTTACCTGCAGATGCAGCAATTACACCTTTCGACATTTGCCCTCGAGTGAGGTTCTTTAATTTATTATAAGCGCCTCGAACTTTGAAAGAAAAAACAGGTTGAAGATCTTCACGCTTGAGTAAAATTTTATTACTCAAGCGATGCGATAAAATCTGCGCTGAAGACACAGGCGTCTCTATTGCTAAGTCATATATTTCAGCATTATGTATAGCGCTCACATAATCAAACGACATGTTTTTAAACCCTAAGAATCAACGCACTGTAAGTGTAACTCAATTATTAGTCCATCCAGCCAAAATTTTGTCTACTGTACTCAGTAGAAAGTCATGTATCATCCTATAAATCGATTGAACATGAGTAACACTCTCAGATGAGCACCCAAGATGAATTAAAGAAAGCTGCCGCAGAAGCAGCGATAAAATTCACTATGAGTCGGGTTTGTAAATCGAGTATTATTGGAATTGGAACTGGTTCCACAGCCAATTTCTTCATCGATTTGCTGGCTGAGTGTCATCACAACTTTCTCGGTACTGTTGCAAGCTCCCACTTATCTGAGAACCGGCTTCGAACTAACGGCATAAAAGTTCTCGATCCCAACGATGTATCAGAACTGAGAGTCTATGTTGATGGCGCTGATGAAATTAATAGTGACCTTGAACTAATCAAGGGAGGCGGTGGCGCACTTACTCGAGAAAAAATTATTTGTGCCATGGCTCAAGAATTCCTTTGTATTGCGGACAACTCTAAATGTGTTAAGAGCCTTGGTAAATTTCCGCTTCCAGTAGAAGTCATTCCAATTGCTCGTAACAAAGTCGCCCGCGAGTTAATTCGCTTAGGCGCCAATCCCAAGTGGCGTCGAGAATTCGTAACAGACAATGGTAATGAAATAATTGATGCTCATGGTTTATGGCCAATAGAGAGTCCGAAGGCTCTAGAAGCTGAAATAAACCAAATTTCAGGAGTTGTTACAAATGGCATTTTTGCAAAAAATAGTCCTAACACGGTGTTAATTTCTTCACCAAATCAAATCACAACTCATGTTAGACAAGAAAATATCTCGAAATTATTGTAATCTAAGTGCTTTCTAACCTTGAGATAAAAGTTCCCTCAAATCAATCAACGCGGCGTTAGCTCGACTTATGTAAGAAGCCATCACCAAAGAGTGGTTCGCAAACATCCCATAACCACTGCCATTCAAAATAATTGGGGCGTTCACGATCTGAAGACTACTCTCTAATTCATAAATAATCTGTTGCAAACTAGCTCGAGCCCTCTTTTTTTCTAAAATATCACCAAAGTCGACATTAACTGCCCTCAAAAAATGAACTAGTGCCCACGCTGTCCCCCTCGCTTCATAAAAAACGTTGTCTATTAATAACCACGGAGTTCTGACATGTCGGCGCACATTTTCTGAGCTCGTCTCTATATCTGTATCTGTGTCTGGTAACCCAGCAATGCGGTGTTTTCCAACACTTGACGATAATCGCTGTGATACGCTTCCAAGCCGAGTCTCTACAGTCACCAACCAGTAGCGAAGATTATCTGCTCGGGGGAAAAATTCCGCCGTAGGTGATCTCTTACCATTTAATCGCTCCATATAACTGATCAGAAATTCTTGCCCCTCAGCATATTCACTTTCAGGCCATGGTACTGCCCAACTTAGATGGTCAACATTAAAACGTGGCTCCGCAAATGAAAGATCAGGGTCCTCACTAGATTGAGACTGTGAACGACTAAAGGATTCACGCAAAGCCTTAGATAGATCTCTCACCTGAACTAATACACCGAATTCCCAACTGGGTATATTGTCAAGACAAACGCTGGGGGGAAGAACATCATTGCTCAGATACCCTCCAGGTTTTTTTAGTAATACATCCACCACTTCGATGAGGGTAGCGACAATCCTGTGTCCACTTATATTCTCATTTTCATTGTAACTAGATGCGATGAAATCAGGCTCACTACTCCATCGAAATGAGAAAAAAACCAGTACAAAAAAAAATAAAAGCGCCCACAATTCCCGTAGGATTAATGAACCCAGATATTTCCCCAGCGGCTTTTATGCGTTTCATCACACTATGACACATCGTCAAAGTTTTTCGAAAAAACTTCATCTACTCTTACCTCAATTGAATTTTCGCAGCAAGACAACATGAAAAATGCCGCTCTCCTCGGTAATCAATATTAAATCGAGCTCTTACACGACCGCTACTCATGTTCACCACGAAAACAAAAATAAAACATATGTTTTCTAGCGAGAAAACTAATCCTTGGAGCCGAAATAAAAATTTTCTTAACCCTAAAATACTCACTTCAGGCCATATCAGGCGATTGATTGCAAAAGTCTGCAGCGTGTTGACCATATATCCATACATCAGTCGAACCGACTATGAGAAGCTCAAAGCAATTAAACCAAAACTTTGCTGCTAGTAGCCCTTACCTTTGATCTAGATATTCGCATAAAACTATTAGCAAGCATTAATATTCGATGAATATTATGCATTGCCATGGAACATAAAGATAATGTTAATAAAAACATAATTAAGTTTCATATAAGCATTTGTAAAGACAAAGTACCGATCCCTCAAAATTTTTTTAAACTAAACAGTCGTTTTTTAACTTCAGTTGACTACACGAAACAACCCAGCAATACTCCCTTCCCGTAATAAATATGCACCATAGCTCGCCAATGACACCAACAGTTCACATATTAGTAATATGCAGTAAAAAGCCTACAAAAAATTCTGGCTTTGAAAACCCGCTAAATGGTTTACTGTGAGGAGACACACCACTATAAATATCCAAATTTATGATAGGGTTTCATTGAAGATAATCTTATTCTTTTTGGGTTTTCTTATTGTCGCGTCTGATGGTTTTGCACAGTTTAACGCGGGAGACCAAAGCAAAGGGAATCCAAGACTTGTGAAAAACAAGTTTTTACCGGTAGAAGAAGCCTTCATTTTGTCCCACAGAATTGAAGAGAGTAGAATTGTGTTCTACTGGGCAATAGCGCCCGATTACTATCTTTATCAAAATGGGTTTAAATTCAAGTACCATAATTTGGGCGACTTTGAAAGAGACATACAATATCCAGCTGGAATAGAGAAATGGGATGACTACTTTGAAAAAGATCTGATAGTTTATTACGGCGACGTTTCAATAAACGTGTCTTTGTTACAAGACGCAAAAACGCAGCTGATAGAAGTACACTGGCAAGGGTGTGCCGATGAGGGGCTCTGCTATCCACCTCAAAGCTCGCAATTTAAGGTGGATGCCCAGACAGGAACTTTGACTCCCCATGAATCAAATGTTAATGAAGTTACCGCGTCGTCAGCACCTATTTCAGTGGTCTTCGCCATACTCATCGCAGTTCTTGGAGGTATACTCCTCAACCTAATGCCATGTGTATTTCCTGTGCTTTCCATAAAAGCATTTGAATTGTTGAAAAATCAAGATTCCTCGAGATCAAACAAAGCACACGGTTTTATTTACAGCTTTGGCGTTATAGTAAGCTTTATTGTTTTCGCCAGCGTCATGCTCCTGCTTCGAGCAAGTGGGGAAGCTATTGGCTGGGGATTTCAATTACAATCGCCCATTTTTGTAACTGGTCTAGTTTTTTTGTTTTTCATTATGGCGCTCTCCTTTGCAGGCTTCATTGAAATTGGTTCCCGCCTGATGTTTTTGGGTCAAAACAGCATTGAAGGAACAAGCTATCGATCATCATTTATGACTGGAGTTCTTGCAACTACTGTTGCTAGTCCCTGCACAGCGCCTTTTATGGGACCTGCTCTGGGTTTTGCGATTACACAAACTACACCCGTAGCTTTACTAATTTTTGGATTTTTAGGTCTAGGAATGTCCTTGCCTCTCCTGGTTCTTTCTTGGGTTCCATCAGTTTACAAAATATTCCCCAAACCCGGTGCATGGATGCACTTGATAAAGCAATTATTAGCAATACCTCTCGTTTTAACTACAATTTGGTTATTATGGATTGTTGGCCGCCAAACTAATATTGACGTAGTAGCATCGATTCTCGTTGGTATTACATCGCTATCTGTGGGTGTTTGGTTTTTAAAAACAACTTTGCATCAAAATACTTGGTGCAAAGCAATCGCTTGCTGCTGTCTAGTCCTAGCTGCTCTGATACCCTTTAATGTTTTAACTCAACAAAAAACTGATCCCAAATGGGAAATGTACAGCGCCGAAAAGCTACGGAGTTTAAAATCTATCAAGAAACCGGTTTTCATTAATGTGAGCGCTGATTGGTGTATCACTTGCTTACTAAACGAAAAGTTGGTGTTGGATTCGGAAACCTTTTATTCGACTCTCAAGGACAACAACATCACGTATCTAAAGGCTGATTGGACAAACCATGATGTCGAAATTACAAATTTTCTAAATAGTTACGAACGCACGGGCGTTCCACTTTATGTATACTTTCCCGGAGATGGTGAAAAGGAACAAATTCTAGATCAAATATTGTCACCAAATGAGATCACCACAATCCTTACGAAAAGAACTGGTCCTCAGAAAAGAAAAAGCTTCAATTGAAATTAAGTCAAGATACCTTAGTTTAGCATATGAAAACCGCCAAAAAAATACAATATATTCGTAGAAAATCTTCGATCATATTCCTATAATTCACTAACATGCATGTAGTAGTTAAAATATCGGTATCGAAGGGAGCACTGATATGGCCAAAATCTTACTCTTAAATGGTCCAAACCTTAATCTTTTAGGATCGCGAGAACCCAGCCATTACGGGGCTGATTCTCTCAATAATATCGCTGAATGTCTTGCAACCAAAGCAACTGAGGCGGGCCATAGTCTAACCCATTTGCAGAGTAACGCTGAACATACATTATTGGATAGGATTCAATCTGCGCCCGTTAATGGTATTAGCTTTATCATCATGAATCCAGCCGCATTTACGCATACAAGTATAGCTCTTCGAGATGCAATTATTGCCGTTAACATTCCGTTCATTGAAGTTCACTTATCAAACATTGCAACGCGTGAGGTATTTAGACAAAAATCTTACTTTTCTGATATAGCACTTGGCGTGGTAAGTGGTTTCGGCTCACTTAGCTATCATGTGGCCATGTATGCGGCTATTGAAGAATTGCGTCGAACTCAAATTTGAGAGGAATATTATGGATATCCGAAAGGTTAAAAAACTTATCGAGTTGCTTCAAGAATCAAATCTCAGCGAGCTCGAAGTTACAGAGGGTGAGGACTCTGTGCGGATAAGTCGCAACACGTCGTTAGATCCGACAATAATTACTCAACAGACCTCGCCCGTGATACCTTCTCTCAGTGCTCCTCCACAAGAATCGCAACAAATAATAGAGGAAGAAACTAGCTACATCCGGTCGCCGATGGTAGGAAGTTTTTACTCTGCGCCAGCGCCGGGAGCGCCTCCGTTTGTTTCAATTGGTAAATCTGTCATTAAAGGAAGTGTTATCTGCATTGTAGAGGCAATGAAAATGATGAATCAGATCGAATGTGATAGAGAAGGAACAGTACTCGATATTTTAGTGGAAGACGGAGATCCGGTTGAGTTTGACCAGCCTCTTTTTAAAATTGTATAAATAAATTACTGGAGCACAGGTGTTAGAAAAAGTTTTAATTGCCAACCGTGGGGAAATTGCGCTAAGAATCCTTCGCGCTTGTAAGGAGCTACGCATTAAAACTGTGGCCGTCCACTCAAAAATAGATGCAGCACTCAAGCACGTCAAACTTGCGGACGAGGCAATCTGTATTGGACCAAATCCCTCAGCTCAGAGCTATTTGAATATTCCAGCCATCATCAGCGCAATGGAAATCACTAATGCGAGCGCAGTTCATCCAGGCTATGGTTTTCTAGCGGAGAGTGCCGATTTTGCTGAAAGGGTTGAAAATAGTGGCTTCGTTTTCATTGGTCCTACAGCAAATGTAACCCGCATGATGGGAGACAAAGTGTCCGCCATTCAGGCAATGAAAAAAGCTGGTGTACCTACCGTTCCCGGCTCGGATGGCACCATCGATGATGACTTTGAAAAAACCAGTGCTATTGCAGAAAAGATCGGCTATCCCGTAATCATTAAGGCGGCGGCTGGCGGCGGTGGCAAAGGCATGAGAGTCGCCCAAAATACTGCTCAATTAAAAACTGCACTCTCGCTGACCAGCAAAGAGGCCAAGCAAGCCTTTGGTAACGACACACTCTATATTGAAAAGTTTCTAAATAATCCACGACATATTGAAGTTCAAATTCTTTCCGATGGACAAGGCGGTGTGGTTCATTTAGGCGATCGAGATTGTTCTTTACAACGAAGGCATCAAAAAATTCTCGAAGAGGCACCGGCACCTGGGATTCCTGAGGAATTACGTAGTCAGCTACATAAAAAGTGCGTAAACGCATGTGTCCAAATCGGTTATCGTGGCGCAGGAACTTTTGAGTTTTTATATCAGGACAATGAGTTCTTTTTTATTGAAATGAATACCCGAATTCAAGTTGAGCATCCCGTCTCAGAAATGATAACGGGCATCGACTTAGTGAAACAGCAGCTTCTGATTGCTAGTGGTCATCTCCTTAAGTTACAGCAGAAGGATATAGTATTCCGAGGACACGCATTTGAATGTCGAATTAATGCAGAGCATCCTGAGACATTTGCTCCACAACCCGGAGTTATAGAGGCCTATCATGCACCTGGAGGCAATGGGGTCCGCGTTGATTCACATATATATAATGGTTACAGCGTGCCACCATACTACGATTCTTTGATCGGAAAAGTCATTACTTATGGTAGTGACCGCACGTCGGCCCTTGCGAGAATGACAACTGCGCTAGACGAGATGCTCATAGATGGTATAGAAACAAATATACCACTTCATGCTGACCTAGTTCGTGACCCAAACTTTGCTTCAGGCGGAGTTAGTATTCACTATTTAGAAGAAAAATTTCTGGGAAACTAGACCTCGAGGAATGGAATGGATTCAAGCAAAATTCACTTGTAAAGAGAAAGATCTGGAACTAGTAGAAGAAGTACTAACTGCTTTTAAAGTTCTATCGATTACCATAAAAGATGCTGGCGAACAACTAATTCTTGATCAGATTTCAGGAGAGCGGCTCCTGTGGGATATTTGTAGCATCGAGGGTTTATTTACCAGTAAAGTAAATCAAGAGTTAGTCGCCAAACATCTGACGTCAAAGGTTTCAAAACTGAGTATTTCATGGGAACTCCTTCCAGAGGAAGACTGGATCAATAGTTGGAAAAGGGAAGCCCAGCCATTTTGCTGTGGTGACTCCTTGTGGATTTACCCCAGCTGGTCAAACATCAGAGATGTTTCTCATCCCCATATCATCATCGACCCTGGGTTAGCTTTTGGAACAGGCGGTCATCCGACAACATTAATGTGTCTACAATGGCTGGAAAAGCAGAATTTATCTGACAAGACGATTATAGATTATGGCTGTGGTTCCGGTATTCTGGGCATATCAGCAATTGCATTGGGTGCACAGAAAGTGATAGCCATAGACAATGATCCTTTAGCTATTTCCGCAACACAAGAGAATGCCGCAAAAAATGGAATTAAACAAAAACAACTTTTCTGCTACCCCCCGGAAATGCTACCCCAAGATATCCAGAGCGATATATTAATTGCAAATATATTAGCAAAACCTTTATATGAGTTAGCTTCTCATTTTAAAAAACTCACAAAGTCTCGCGGGATAATATGTCTCTCCGGCATGCTAGACACTCAAATTCCATATGTCCAAAAAGGCTATGAAAATGAGTTCCAATTTAAAAAATCAATTATTACAGAAGACTGGGCCCTAATAGAGGGTACGAAAAACGATAGCGAGTAACAATATAAATATCTACATTGGAAAACTTGTTTGTATTTCGCGACTATTTTCAGCACAACTATCAGGTTATCATAAAGCTTTTTTAAGCTACTGAATGCGGGCAGACAATTTGTATCATATCGGACCATATAAAATCGAGAGTAGGACAATACTTGCTCCGATGGCAGGAATTACAGATATGCCGTTTAGGCGACTGTGTCGTGAGCTTGGAGCAGGTTTAACTGTCTCTGAGATGGTGGCTTCAGATCCGAGCACTCGGAACACTACCAAATTTATGAATCGAACAAAATTTGATAAGAACTTAAGCAAAAGCTCGCTAAACATAGTTCAAATAGCGGGTGCCGATCCAAAGCTCATGGCGACTGCAGCTCAGTATAACGTAGACCACGGAGCTCATATCATAGACATTAATATGGGATGCCCCGCTAAAAAAGTCTGTCGTAGAGCGGCCGGTTCATCTTTGCTGAAAGACATTCCCTTAATCAAAAGCATTCTCAAAGCCGTTACACAGTCGGTTAACGTGCCTGTAATGTTAAAAATTCGTACGGGTTGGGACCCTACCTCCCGAAACGCAATGCAAGTTGCAAAAATAGCGCAAGATATTGGAATCTCTGCGCTCGCAATACACGGTCGTACTCGGGCATGCCGCTTTGTTGGCGAAGTAGAATACCAATCAATTGCTGAGGTAGCATCCTCAATTGATATCCCAGTATTTGCTAATGGAGACATAACGACCCCCCATGAGGCTGGGGCGGTTATTCGTTTTACAGGCGCTGCTGCGGTAATGATTGGTAGGGCTGCTCGAGGTAATCCGTGGATATTTAACGAAATTGAGTATTTTTTTGCGCACAAAAAACTGATGGGACCCCCATCAAACACCGCATTTGCGGAGGCCATATTGAAACATATGAGGTGGGTTCACCAATTTTATGGAGAGCCAACTGGAGTCAAAGTTTTTCGTAAGCACCTCAATTGGTATCTCCCAGAATCCCGTGATTTTACTCGTATTTTCAATACTCTGACTACCACCAAAGAACAGAAACAGGCTTTGAGTAGTTACTTAGGTCATCATAATAACAAAAGAGAAAAAGCAGCCTAATGCCTGATTTAGATCAAGAAAAAAAGAATTATTCCTTACTGAGAGAGAGTGCATCTAAATCGATAGAACGCTATTTTGAGGATTTGGACGGTCAAGGTGCCGTAGACTTGTATGCGTTAGTAATGGCGGAAGTGGAGCCACCGATGTTACTCGCTGTAATGAAGTATAATCGACAAAACCAAAGTAAATCGGCAAAAATGCTCGGTATAAACCGAGCGACTCTCCGCAAAAAGCTAAAATACTATAATCTGATTTGAGGGAAATAACGCATGGTCTCGGGTAAAAAAAAAATTAGCCGTGCACTGATAAGTGTATCCGATAAGACAGGAATCCTAAAATTTGCGAGATTACTCTCGGATTGCGGAATACAACTACTTTCAACTGCCGGGACATTTGAACTCATAAGCGGCGCAGGCATACATGTAATTGACGTCTCAGATTATACTGAACTGCCAGAAATGATGGATGGCCGCGTTAAAACATTGCATCCCCGAATTCATGGCGGGATCCTAGGTCGGCGTGGAACTGATGACGAAGTAATGACAAAATTTGGAATCACTCCCATAGACATAGTAGTAGTCAATCTTTACCCATTTTCTCAAGCAGTGGCGACAGACCATTGTTCAATAGATCACGCAATTGAAAATATTGATATTGGTGGCCCCGCATTGATACGAGCTGCGGCTAAAAATCATAATGATGTCGCCGTAGTGGTAGACGTGAGCGATTATGACGAACTTACGGAGGAGTTAACACAAAATAATGGACAGTTATCATACCAGACACGCTATTCATTGATGACGAAAGCTTTTGCGCACACAACTGCATATGACGGCATGATTTCTAATCACTTCGCTGAGCGTGACTTCAACAATGAGAAAATTCCGTTTAAAAGTACTTACAGTTTCCAATATAAAATAAGACAGGGACTTCGATATGGGGAAAACCCCCATCAAGCAGCTGCATTTTATATTGCCGAAGATGCAAACGAATCGAGCATATCAGCAGCTCGCCAAATCCAAGGAAAGCAACTATCATTTAACAATATCGCAGACACCGACACAGCACTTGAATGCGTAAAACAATTTGCTGAACCCGCATGCGTTATTGTAAAACATGCAAATCCATGCGGGGTTGCTATAGCTGATAGTTTATATAATGCTTACAAGGCCGCTCATTCTACAGATCCTGAATCTGCGTATGGGGGAATAATAGCATTTAATAAAGAGTTAGATGAGATTACAGCGCAATCTGTCATAGGAAATCAATTTCTAGAGGTCCTCATTGCGCCATCAATAACGTCTGAAGCACTCAAAGTACTAAAAAACAAGAAAAATATAAGGTGTCTACACTTTGTCGAAGTAAAACAGGCTCCTAAAATAGCCTACGACTATAAAAAAGTGGGCGGAGGATTGCTTGTTCAGGATTACGACTCTCATGTCTTGTCAGTCAAAGATATATCAGTAGTTACCGAGCGAGCGCCTACTGCAACCCAAATTCAAGACATGATTTTTTCATGGAAGGTAGTAAAAATGGTAAAATCAAATGCGATAGTCTACGCAAAGAATGGAAGGACAATTGGCATTGGAGCGGGTCAAATGAGCCGAGTTAATTCATCTCGAATTGCCCTTATCAAAGCTGAACAAGCTGGTCTTGAGGTGTCTGGAGCAGCAATGGCGTCCGATGCCTTTTTTCCTTTCCGAGACGGTATAGACAACGCAGCCAACGCAGGAGTTTCCTGCATCATTCAACCGGGAGGATCGAAGCGTGACGACGAAGTAATTTCAGCAGCAAATGAGCACAACATAGCGATGGTTTTCACAGCGATGCGACATTTTAGGCATTAAAAAGTGCCACAAGCGCCTATATTAAACTGACTTAGTGTGCTCAAATGCAGAAAGAGCAAGTGCTCTGGAACTTTTCACATCCACAATCGGTCGAGGATAATTGTCTCCCAATTTGATTCTAGCCGCACTAAGTGCCTCGGGAGAGGCCATCCAGGGGGCATGAATGTCTTTATTTGAGAGGCTGGAAAGTTGGGGAACGAAACGACGAATATATTTTCCTTCAGCATCAAATTTCTCACTCTGAGTAATGGGGTTAAAAATTCTGAAGAAGGGTGCGGCATCGGTTCCGCAGCCTGCGACCCACTGCCAACCAGCACTGTTGCTTGCAAGATCAGCGTCGACTAAACAATCCCAAAACCACCTCTGACCATAATGCCAATGAATCAATAAGTTTTTTACCAAGAAAGATCCAACCACCATTCGGACACGATTGTGCATATACCCCGTCTCCCAAAGTTCTCTCATTCCGGCATCGATTAGTGGGAACCCTGTATTGCCCTCTTCCCATGCTTTGAGATGAGAGAATTCCGAACGCCATGGAAACTTATCAAATCGAGTCTGCAAGTTTTTCACAGGCAACTCCGGAAAATGGTACATCGTGTAGTAAGAAAATTCTCGCCATCCTAGTTCACTCAAAAACATATCTAGGCTCTCCGCACTTTCAATCTTCTCCGAACTATTTTTTGCCAAAAACCAAACCATATTTGGCGAAATCTGTCCAAATCGTAGGTAAGGAGACAGACGAGAAACCTTTGAATCATGGGGGAAATTACGTCCTTCACGATAATCGGTTAACCGCTTCGATACAAAATCAGTAGCGCACCTTAAAGCATTTTTTTCACTGATATCCCAGTGCTTCGATAATTTGAGATGCCAATCAATATTCGGTAACAAATTTAGATCCGTTAATGTACACGCACCAAGTTTTCGGTCTGGAGGCGCATAACGGATGTGTTTTGGGATAGGTATAGGAGAGCGGGGGGCTGCCATTGACAAACAGCCGCGTCGATAGTACGGGGTAAATACTCGATAAGCTTCCCCATTATTTTTAAGAACTTGCCAGGGCTCCCAAAGTAAGCTGCCATTGGCAGTTAAAACTTCAATTCCATTATCTATTAACCGTTGTTTTAATTTTGTATCTCTATTGATTCGCCATGGCTCATAACAGCGATTCCAGAATACACCTTGGGCATTATATGCCTTCGCAAGTTGTGGTAAAAGTGTGAGGGCATCACCAGCGTAAAATCTGAGTAATCCGCCCAAAGAATCATCTAAGTCCCTCAGCGCAGAATTGAGCCACCAGCGACTTGCACTACCTAACTTATGTATTCCGGAATTGACATCATCCAGAATATAAATAGGTATAATGAAGCCTCGCTGACAGGCTTCAGCAAAAGCAGGGTTATCTAACATCCTCAAGTCTTGACGAAACCAAAAAATTACATGCGCTCGTGATGAATCCCTCATAGTTTCTTCCTCTCATTTCCCAAACATATGCTCGTTCTTATGTCACTTGTACGTCGCTGACTGCTCATTATTTCAAAATCTTTTATCACAATTAACAATTTGTTTAGTTCGATAATTCTACCAGCCTTTATCACACTGAAATTATTTACTCTGATATACTCTTATCCGTAACGAGTGAGAGATAATTCATGAAAGTTTTGATAGTAGGTGCGGGTGGCAGAGAGCACGCACTAGCGTGGAAGATCGTTCAAAGTCCGTTGGTTGAACGCGTATACGTGGCACCCGGAAATGCTGGTACAGCGCAAGAACATTGCGTCGAGAATATCGATATTGGATCAGATAACCTTACCAAGCTAGCCGATTTCGCTCAGCTAAAAAATATTGGACTTACCATCGTTGGGCCGGAAAAACCGCTTGTTGACGGCATTGTTGATTTATTTTTAAGCCGTAATCTAAAGATTTTTGGACCCACGCAAGCGGCCTCTCGGCTCGAGGGCTCAAAAGAATTTTCTAAAGCATTTTTAGTGCGAAATCAAATTCCCACAGCAAAGTACGAAAGCTTCTCAGGCGCAGAAAAAGCCATCCAGTATGTTCAAGAAAATGGTACTCCCATCGTCATAAAAGCTGACGGACTTGCTGCTGGCAAAGGCGTAGTAATCGCCGATAACATGCTAGAGGCGAAAGAGGCTATCAACGAGATGTTGGAGAGGAAAAAATTCGGGGAAGCCTCTCGTAAAATTGTTATAGAGGAGTTTTTAAAAGGTGAGGAAGCGAGTTTTATAGTAATGGTAGACGGAAAAAATATTTTGCCAATGGCTACAAGCCAAGACTACAAACGCGCTGGTGACGGCGACATCGGCCCTAACACCGGAGGTATGGGAGCCTGTTCGCCCGCAGCTATTATAACTCCCGAATTACATCAACGAATCATCGACGAGATTATCTCACCGACTGTAAAGAAGATGGCCGATGAAGGTAATCCTTATTCTGGCTTTTTGTATGCGGGTTTAATGATTTCAAAAACTGGAGCTCTCAAGGTGGTTGAATTCAACTGTCGCTTTGGAGACCCCGAGGCACAAGCAGTTCTCGTTCGTATGAAATCGGATCTAGCGGTTCACTGTTTGGCTGCCATTAATGGCCAACTACATCGAGAATCGGCAGATTGGGAAGCAAAAAATTCTATCGGGGTTGTACTAGCGTCGAAAGGTTACCCCGAAAAATATAAAATAGGATCACAAGTGACAGGCATAAGCGGAGATCAAAAACAAACGCATAACGGGTTAATTTTTCATGCGGGAACTGCTTTAGTAGACAATATGATACTTACGAGTGGCGGTCGTGTTTTCTGTATAACTGCCTTAGGGAATAGCCAAGGTGAAGCCCGTTTAAAGGCTTATAAGCTCCTCAAGCAGGTTGAATGTGACAACCTCTTCTGTCGTAAAGATATCGGTTTACCAAAAGATAAGGTACTTAAAAGCATCACAGAAGTGTAAGCTGAATCCTCTCAAACGTTCTGCTAGTACACCTCCTGCGCCTCCTTGTTCAAAATAACTCCGGTTATCTGGCTTACTAACCAGCAATGAATAGGAGATTCAAAAGTTCTCTTATGCTGCAGAAGTACAAGTGTTATCGTCTGTTCGTGTGGAAGATCATCTGGAAAACCCTTTCTTACGATTGGATATGTATTTTCCTCAATTGTGTGTCCATATCGGGCAGCAACCATAAGGCAGTTACTCCTGCTTATCGTCTCCATGGCTGTCATAAATTGTTTTGTGACTAATGACTTGGTTCGCTTTCTACCAAGCTTACGAAGTGTTTTGTCAAAACGCGCATCTGTGCGGGCACTCACCCTTTTCGCGATTAAAAGATAATATTGAACGAAAGGGTACTCCAGAATTTCATCTAAACTAATGGAGTTTTGATCCGCCAAAGGATGGCCCTCTCTCATCCAAATGGACGGACTATAGTTAACTAAATGAGTGGCCTCAATATCCACTCCGAGGGGTTTATCAATGTCAATGGCAAAATCAAGAACCCCCTCCGCAAGCTCTCGCTCTACTGAATCAGTATCGCTTGACACAGATAAGACCACTCCTGGGGCGACTACACTGAGTGACTCGATTAAGCGAGACACGAGAGAAATCGCAAAAAACTCTGGAACCGCTATTGTGATCTCCCCCACATGCGACGCTGGATCGAATTCACCAACACTAATCATCGCTAAAATACCATCAAGCATCGCAGGTAATCGAAGCTGCAAATCTTGTGCCTTTGGCGTTGCGACTAATTCATTCCCAGATCGCGTAAAAAGGGGATCGTCAAGTTGCTGCCTCAACCGCTGAAGTACTCGGCTCATAGCTGGCTGCGTTATGAACAACCTTTTTGCAGCTCGAGTTACACTACGCTCTTCGAGCAAAGCTTGAAGAGCGACCAACAAATTGAGATCTAAACGAGAAAGCTTTTGTAAATTCATCAGTCTAAACTCATGTATGACCAAAAAGCATGTTTTTCTGAGACAACTATAACATTTTTATATGTTGTTTTATTAAAAAAATTAGTATTTTATTAATATTTGTCATTTGAAACTCTGACTCTTACTTAGTCGGAGCCATAGCAACTTTTAATTTACATATGTTTACTTTTTACGCTTTAGCGTTTTTGGGACAGGCTAGGTTCGAAACAACTCTTTGATTCTTAAGCCGGGATCCATGCAACGCATAAAAGCCTCACCAACTAAGAAAGCATGCACATCATGCTCGCGCATGGACTCCACATCCTCCCGAGAACGAATTCCGCTCTCTGTAATTACCAAGTAATTTTTAGGAATATATGGCATCAAATCAAACGTAGTTTTCAATGTTGTCTCAAATGTATGGAGGTTGCGATTATTTATGCCTATTAACGGATTGCGTAGCGTTAACGCTATATCTAGCTCTGCTTTATCGTGGACCTCAACCAGAACATCCAAATTTAAATTATTCGCCAATGCATAAAGATCCTCCAACGCCTCAATCGACAGTATAGCTACAATCAACAAAATACAATCCGCCCCTAGAATTCTTGCTTCATAAACTTGATAAGGGTCGATAATAAAGTCTTTTCGTAATATAGGAAGCCGACAATGCGTCCGAACAGACTGCAAATATGTATCACTTCCTTTAAAAAAGGTTTCGTCGGTGAGTATTGACAAACATGCAGCGCCGCCATCTAAATAACTCTGCGCTATTTCTATCGGGTCAAATTCTTCTCTGATCATACCAATACTCGGAGATGCGCGTTTAACCTCAGCAACGACGGCATCTTGGCCTGCTTGAATACAATCTTTCAAGGCAAAGTAAAATCCACGGACAGGAGGAGCCTCATCAAGCTGCTGGACTAGCCTATGCCGAGGCAATTCCGATTTTCGTGCTGCTATCTCAACTGATTTTTGATTAACGATCTTATTCAAAATTGTGCTCATAGCAGCCATAAACTATTGATCCCTTTTTTTTCGGCAAGTTAAATCAGATGAAGTAAACTTTAATGATTTTTAAATCCTTGAGTAAAGTCAATGAGTTGTGCAATTTTTGCGCTTGCCAAACCACTTGCAATGGTTTCCTTCGCTAAGGCAACCCCGTCCGCCATATTTTTAACCGTTCCGGATACATACAACGCCGCCCCAGCATTAAGAGCTATAATATCCCCCGCAGCTTTCGCATACTTATGCTCTTGCTCTCCAAAAGAGTCCATGATGATTTTCACAGATTCTTTCGGACATTTTACAGAAAGTCCTGCCAAGCTTTCATGTTTCATACCAAATTCCTGTGGTTTTAAAATGTAGTTATAAGTTTTACCACCATCAAATTCCACAACCTCAGTATCCTTAACTATACTTATTTCATCAAGACCATCCTCGGAATGTAGCACCATCACTCGCTGTGCACCCAACTCACCCAGCACTCTGGCTACTGGCACGCAGAGCTCTCTAGAATAGACACCGATTAATTGTCTTCTGCTTCCCGCAGGATTAGTCATCGGTCCAAGGATATTAAATATCGTCCTCAAGCCTAACGCCTTTCTCGCCACGACCGCATGACGCATCGCAGGATGGTGCACAGGCGCGAACATAAATCCGATACCTACGTTTTCGACGCACAAACTTACTTGTTTCGGCGACAAGTTTATATTGACCCCTGCCGCTTCCAAAACATCAGCTGCACCGCTATTACTTGTAACAGAGCGATTACCATGCTTCGCAACCTTTACACCTGCTGCAGCCACTACGAAGCTAGTTGCTGTGGAAATATTGAATAAATTAGCTCTATCCCCTCCTGTGCCAACTATATCTACTACATCTAAACCACTCACATCCACTGGAACAACGAGTTCTCGCATTACCTGAACTGCGCCCTTTATCTCCTCAACGGTCTCATTTTTTACGCGCAATCCCACCAAAAAAGCACCGATCTGCGCTTCTTCAGCATTACCATTCATAATGTGTTGCATCACTCCTTTCATCTCATTTGAAGTTAAATCTTGGCCAATCACAATGCGCGCAATTGCCTTTTTGAGATCCATCACGAGTTCTCCAGGAAATTTTTCAATAGCGCATGGCCATGCTCTGTAAGAATTGACTCCGGATGAAACTGGACTCCCTGTACTGAGTAATCCCGATGCTTAAACGCCATAATCTCATCGTCCTCTCCAGTTGAACGTCTACTCCAAGCGGTGACCTTCAAACAACTGGGAAAAGTATGCCGATCTACCACTAAAGAATGGTAACGGGTCGCCAATATAGGAGTATCAAGTCCATCGAAGACGCCCTCTCCTGTATGGTAGATCAACGAAGTTTTTCCATGCATAACCTGTCTTGCTCTCACGACAGCACCTCCCATCGCCTGAGCGATACTTTGGTGGCCTAGACATATACCAAGGATAGGGAAAACACCTGCGAACTCCCGAACCACCTCCATCGAGATTCCTGCGTCATCAGGAGTGCAAGGTCCGGGGGATATAACAATTTTTTCTGGATTCATATTTTTGATATCTTTAATAGTGATTTCATCATTACGATGAACGTGCACCGTCGCACCTAACTCACTCATATATTGAACGACGTTATATGTAAATGAATCATAATTATCTAACATAAGAATCATGAATTTTCCCTGCATTTGCCATGCCTGCGGCTTTTATGATCGCTTTTGCTTTGTTCATAGTTTCTTGCCACTCCATCTCGGGATCAGAGTCTGCTACCACTCCGCCTCCCGCTTGAACATAAATAGTGTCATCCTTTATCACCGCCGTTCGAATCGCGATGGCAGTATCAACATTGCCATTCCAACCAATATAACCGATAGCTCCTCCATAGATATTCCTCTTTACAGGCTCAAGCTCATCGATGATTTGCATTGCGCGAATCTTTGGAGCGCCACTCAACGTTCCAGCAGGTAAAGTTGCACGAATAATGTCAAGTGGTCCTAGCTCAGGCTTTATTTGCCCAACAACATTTGAGGTAATGTGCATGACATGTGAATATCGCTCAACAACCATCTTCTCAGTAACATCGACGCTTCCAGATAAACTTACCCGCCCCACATCATTACGACCCAGATCAATGAGCATTAAATGCTCTGCTAACTCTTTTGGATCCGAAAGCATTTCCTCTTCTAATTTTTCGTCTTGGAACCTGTTTTCGCCGCGAGGTCTAGTTCCAGCTATTGGTCGAACAGTCAAAAAGCCGTCCTCTACTCTAGCTAAAACTTCCGGCGACGAACCAACTATTTGGCAGATTTCTAATTGAAGATAGTACAAATACGGGGATGGATTAAATAGTCTCAGTGCTCGGTAGAGATTAATTGCTGGAGCAGAAAATGGTGCGGATAAACGTTGTGATGGCACCACTTGCATAATATCTCCGGCGACAATGTACTCCTTCGCTCGTTTAACAGCCGCTATATAGTCAGCTTTCTCAAAACTAGAGATAAAATCCACTGATGGATCACCATTTAAATTAAGTTCTGGAAGTTTTGGGATGGGAAGTTTCATTCGCCCCTGTAATTCATCTAAACGAGCGGTTGCTTTGACCAGAGCATCGCACTCGGCTGGATCAGCATGCACTATAATAAAGAGCGTTCCCTTCAGATTATCAAAAACAACAATCTCATTAGAATCCATTAAAAAAATATCAGGAAGTCCAAGAGCATCGTGTGGAGTAGACTTTGACAAAACAGGCTCTGCATAGCGCACAGTATCATATCCAAAGTAGCCCACCAGGCCGCCACAAAAACGAGGCAAATTAGGTAGTTCAGGTACCCTAAAAGACTTTCGAAAAGTCTCCACTTCAGATAGTGGATCTTTTGTTTGATAACTATTGCTGCACTTCCCATTGCGAGTTATTTTCACATGATATCCCGAAATCATCATAGTAGTTTCTGATCTCAACCCAATGAGCGAGTATCTTCCCCATTTTTCACCGCCCTGCACCGATTCAAAAAGATAGGAATTCTTATCGTTGGCAAGTTTTAAATAGATAGTGAGGGGAGTCTCAAGGTCAGCAACCACTTCACGTATAATCGGAACTCGGTTATATTTTGATTTTGTGTAGCTCTCAAATTGTCTGGGATTCACCTGATCGACCTCACCGAAGGTAAAAGAATATACATTGTCAAAGTAGAAAAAAAACATCTCTAACACGAGATTCCCCTCAATAAAAGGGGGCCAAAGTTTAATAATGCTACATTTAAAAGTCACCTTTGAACAAAGTTTTCACTATTTCAGTCTCACCGCCTGCTCAAGCGCAGCACGCATCTGCAATATAACCTCAGAATAGTCTTGTGACCCAAAAATTGCAGAACCGGCGACAAACATATCAGCCCCAGCAGCTGCTACATCTGCAATATTTTCTACACAAATTCCACCGTCAACCTCTAAAAGAATATCCCTACTACTGGAGTTAATAAGGTCCCTTACTAACCGGATCTTATTCAGTATATGGGTAAGAAACTTTTGCCCACTAAATCCTGGGTTGACGGACATGAGCACGATGATATCTAAACGATCTAGCAACCAATCAAGTATTTCTATACTGGAACCCGGATTAAAAACCAGTCCCCCTTTGCAACCTAATTCATTAATTAACTGTAAAGATCGGTCAACATGATCTGAGGCCTCCGGATGAAAAGAAATATATGTTGCGCCAACATCGGCGAACATACGAATCATTTCATCAACGGGCCGAACCATAAGGTGAACATCAATTGGAGCAGTTACCCCTGCTTTTCTAAGAGCCCCGCACACCATTGGCCCTATACTCAAATTTGGCACGTAATGATTATCCATCACGTCGAAGTGTATAACGTCCGCCCCCGCCGACAATACTGATTTAACTTCGGCACCGAGACAAGAAAAATCCGCCGCCAAAATTGATGGTGCAATTATGTAACGATCCATAAACTCCTCACAAAAACAAAAAAGCTCTTACTAAAAAACCTTTCTTTACTCCCCGCTTATGGTGCGACAGATAACCTTTTAATAACTGCAACCACCTACCCCCATGCGCCAACCAGGATGTTTAATGGCTAATCATGTCATCACAAAAACTCTGTTACTTTAGCAGTTATACTTGGAACCTCAATGCTAATTTATTAACAATCAGAAGACTTCATCGAAATATACGCTTCGCGTTAGTTACGATATTTGCCACGTTGATATTATACTGTAGCGTTTCCCATTGTTTGCCTCCGCTACTTGGGAAGAAATCACACACAGTCTCCGCGAGGCTAAAATAATTAAACCTTTTCAAGGATGAGTGGAAAGAAATTGATGAG